>ERZ772865.3062-NODE-3062-length-13344-cov-3.064715_pt1 | contig 13344 bp, 5 predicted proteins | sample MGYA00512133_ERZ772865 | MGnify/ENA primary metagenome ERZ772865 (study PRJEB29015, sample SAMEA2737722) | human gut metagenome | biome: human gut; feature: human-associated habitat; material: faeces | place: China | collected 2012 ...
TATAGTCGTAGCCTAATATCTAAATTTGTTTAATACATGGAGTTGTTAAAATACCCATTTTTTGAAGTCTATATTCATAGCACCATCTCTCACCTATTGTACGCCATCCATCTGGCCCAAACCATCTAGCACTTTCATCACAATTATGAACTGCACCAAAGGCATTGATTCTATTGCCATATAACTTAAATTCTATTTCATGTACACCTGAGGAGATATTTTCTATTTTTATATGATTTGAATTTATAATGTTAATCAATGGGGTAGTGTCTGATACAATACTCAATAAGTTTTCATCAAAATGTTCGGGAGGGAAAAGATATAATTTTTGAGTTGTAAAATCAATGCACCATTCTCCTGGATGATCTATTTCTTCGAGAAGATTCTCTACATAATATTCTTCTTTTCCCGAACCGTACGGACGATGATATTTGGAACCGATGCCGCCAAATATGCCTACATCTTTTCCTTCCTTTGTTTCTATCCCTACGCTGTGAGTGACAGTTTGTTTGTTCGGGTCTATTTCCTTTATACGTACAGTCCAGGCCTGCCAGGGGATACGCCAGTATCCTGTAAACCATAGACCGTTTTTGACGGCATTCACCCATTTGCCGTGTTCCGGATCACTATATTCAAAAGTACCTCCTTGTTCGTTTGTTCCGAAATTGTCCAATACCTTTTTCATATATAGATAACCTTTGTTGGGGTAACGCGAAAGAGGGAGTAGCTCATTGTTGTAAATGAGTTGTGGAAAGTTCTTACGCTCTTTCATTAAATCGGGAAAAAAAGGAACATTGATACCTATTTTCGATAAGTCTATCTCCATAATAATACCTTGAGCATTCGGGTGAACTCTGTTTTTTGTTTGAGTATCTTTGACAGGTCTCAGTTTTCCTTTCAAGGGTTTATCACACCGCAACTGTACCTTTCCCGGATTTTTACCTTTTATTATTATCCCTTTCTTGCAGTTTTTTATATCTATGCTTTTATGAAGGATATAGTCTCCGTCATGAAGTAAAATGGAGCTTCCGTTCATAGATGCTTTTTCGATGGCTGCTTGTATGCCCCTCTCTCCTTGGAGTGGGGAAAGCTGGATAATACTTTGCCCCCGGCTGGGAAAGGAAAAAGTACAGGCTAATAATAAGATCAGTAAATGTTTCATTGTATTATATTGATTGTTGAAAATAGAACAAGTGCAAAAGTACCGTGATTTAGCCAATCTTTTTAATAATGGCATTTCAAAATATATGAGATTTGTTTCATGAGTTATTCGAAGTATTTTATATCATTGCAGAAAATATGAAAAACATGACGGTTAAGACTGACATAAATCATTCGAATTTGCGTATCATGTAACATGTATTATATAAATGTAACCAGTGTTGTTATGAAGATGTTATTCTCATATATTTTGAAGCATGAGTATTAATTGCCGTGCTGTCTAATGCCTAATTTTGCATCCGTAGTTAAACAACACTAAGTAACCTTTATTAAATTTTTAATTATTATGAATTCATTTACACGTATTGGATTACGATCTCGGTTCCTGTTGGTGCTGATGATTGGACTTATTTTACCGACGTTGTCTGTTTGGGGACAGAATGCAACAATTACTGGTAAGGTAGTTGACCCCAAAGGAGAGCCTCTTGTAGGTGTTTCGGTTTTAGAACAAGGTACAACGAATGGTACTGTTACTGATATGAATGGTCGGTATAGTATTGTTGTTCAGAAAGACTCTTCTCCTCTTCGATTTAGTTATATGGGGTTTGATAATCAGGAAATTGTTCCGGGAAAACGTCGGGTTATCGATGTTACATTGACAGAAAACTCTGTGGTGATTGATGATGTGGTGGTGATTGCCTATGGAACTAAGAAACGCCGTGATATGATAGGGTCTGTTTCTAAAATTAAAAGTGATGAAATGTCGCTGATGCAAGGTGGGCGTTTTGAGAATTCTTTGCAGGGGCTGGCTTCCGGTGTACAAGTTGTGAATGACGGTATGCCGGGTAGTACTCCACAGATAAAGATTCGCGGTATCGGTTCTATTGCATCGGGGAGTGATCCGCTTTGGGTGGTTGACGGTATTGTAGGTGGAGGTTCTACGATGGTGAACTCCAATGATATTGAATCAATAGAAGTATTGAAAGATGCTGCTGCAACTGCAATTTATGGTTCCCGAGGTGCGAACGGTGTGATCATTGTTACAACGAAGAAGGGAAAAAAGGGAGGACTTAAATTCGACGTTCATTATGAAGGTGGTATTACTCCTATCACTAATTCAGATTTAGGGCTGGCCAGTACGAAGACATACTTTAATATAATGGATGAGGCTCGTGCTAATGTGGGATTAAATCCGCTTGACCCACAGAAAGATATTATCGAACCGTATTATTCCAATTGGACTTCTCCGATAACTCGTGAGGAAGCTATGAATACGGATATGGATTGGGTTGATTTGGTGACTCGTATGGGACATTTCCATGATATAAACGTGGCCTTGAACCAAGGGGGAGAGAACTCAACGACTTACGCGTCTGTTAATTACCGTTCTGATGAGTCCAGTTTGAAAGGGCTTAGCATGAATGCGGTCAGTGCACGTTTGAATAGTGAATTTAAGAAAGGAATTGTGACTTTGGGAACTCAGTCTTTTCTGAAGTTCGACCGTAAAAAATCGACGAATAAATGGGCGGTAGTTTCTGATAAGTTTCCGTGGCGCAAAGTGTATGATCCGGAAGACCCTACAGGGTATTGGAATCCACAAATGGCGGATGGTCATCCGACAGCTACTCTTGACAACGATTATCAGTTGAGTACAGGTGAGAATTTTAGTTTCCGCACAACATTATATATGGATGTTAACCTGAAGTGGATAAAAGGGCTCTCAGTTCGTGCAGATGCAAGTTATGGGTATGGATTGGCGCAAAGTGATTATTGGTTGTCCGGCTTGATTACGAATACTGGCAATGTAGATGGTAACCAAGGTAATAAAAGCAAGAAAACGACTAAGTCCCAACAATATCATGCTTTTGCCAAATATAACCGTGAATGGACAGATCATGGTCTGGATATTGTAACGGGTATTGAAGCAAATAGGAGTTATACGGATAATGCTGTTGTTGCCGGTAAGAACTTGAGTGGTGAGTTTCAGGAACCCAAGATCATTGGCACAATGCTGGGGAATAACAGTGCTTATATAGGTGGTGAGAGTTACACATTCAGTTTCTTTAACCGTATCGACTATAAGTTCAAACAACGTTATTTACTTGGAGCATCTTTTGTACGCGAAGGATCATCTAAGTTTGTGAAAGAAAACCGTTTTGGAGACTTCTATTCAGTTTCAGGTGGTTGGATTATTTCTGATGAGGCTTTTATGCGTAATGCCGGTTTTATTTCATTGTTGAAGTTACGTGGCAGCTATGGAGAAACAGGTAATCAGAACATTCCTTCGGAAGTGACGAAGAATTCGTATAGTATAAAGAGCAAGCAATATTACAATAATATGCAGAATATGTTCTTATGGAATATTGCTAATAAAGCAGCTAAATGGGAGAAAAACAAAAGTATTGACTTGGGACTTGATTATGCGCTGTTCAATAATAAAGTAAATGGTTCTATTGCTTATTATCGTCGTACGACAAGTGACATGTTGATGCGTGTGCAATTACCCGCATCTGCTGGTATCACCAATAGTGGCGGTAATGCTGACAATAATTCTATGTGGGCAAATGTTGGTTCGATGTATAATCAGGGATTTGAATTTGACATTAATGTTACTTTGGTCAAGAAAGACTTTGAATGGAACATGAACTATAATTTGACGACAAATATGAATAAAGTGACAGCGCTTGATGCGAGTGTTGATGCAAAAGGAACCGGTATCATCAATACACGTCCGGGAGCGATCACGAAGAAAGATCTGGCTTTGGGTACTTATTTTATGGCTGAATGGGCAGGAGTTGATCCGGAGAAAGGTATCGGCATGATTTATGAAATAGATCTTGACCGTTACAATAAGACCGGTGAGACAGTGAAAACCGGAAGATTGATTCCCGCTACTCAATCAAACGTAAATAAACATCGTATAATTCAAGAAGGTAAAACGGCTCTTCCGAAAGTTTATATGGGCTGGACAAATAACTTTAAATATAAGGCATTCGATTTATCATTTATGTTCTATCTCTCATTAGGTAGTTATACCTTTAATTATCATAGATATACAAAATCATTTGTAGGAGATGGACGTAATAATGTGACTGCTGATATTTATGAGAACTCATGGAAGAAACCGGGAGATATTGCAGAGTATCCGCAACTTCGTTGGCAAGATAAATATAATTATGATGACAATGGAAATGACAAGCAAAATGTAACTTATATAAAACATGATGCCGGTCACACCAAGTATCTGGAGAAAAGTGCTTATTTACGTTTGCGTAATTTAACTTTAGGATATACACTTCCACAAAGAATCTGCTCGAAAATAAATATTGATGCTTTAAGAGTGTATGTCTCAGCTGTCAACCTTTTCACCATTACTTCATTTAACGGCTATGACCCTGAAGTAAGAGTAAAGAACCAAACAGGTGCCAATGCGCAGGGAGCTGTATTCTCCGGTAGTGAAATGCCGCAGACCCGTATATTCTCCGCAGGTATTAACTTTAAATTTTAATTAAATATTTGATAGTATGAAAGCGATAAAAAATATAATGATAGCCTTATCCGGTATTGCACTTCTTGCTTCCTGTGATATGGATAAATTTTTTGAACTGGATCGTCCGGAATCTAATCCTTGGTTATCGGTTGATGATTTGGAATATTCTGTTGCTGATCCTTATAATACTCTTTTTCAGAATCCTAACTGGCAGGCACCTATCGGTATTATCCCTTATTATCAGGAATTGGTGGCAGATTTGTCTACGGTTAATCCGCAAGGGGCTTATGAGCAGGAAGCACTTTACTGGTATCCTCGTCAGATGTCTACCTTTGATGTAACAGGACAACAATTTGAGAAGACCTTTTCAATATTATATCGTTCTGTAACAGGAGCTACTTCTCCGTTGACTTATATTGAGGAGAAGGAGAAAAAAGGAGAGCCAGTTTTTGCCAATATGACTGAAAATGATAAGAAGACGTTGGCACGTCAGACCGGAGAACTATATTTTATGAGGGGGTATACCTATTGGCTGATTAGCCGGGCTTTTGTTGCTCCTTACGACCCGGCAGGCGGAGAGGGGAATAATCGTAAGTTCATTCCGTTAATCAATAGGCTCGATTATTCACAAGAGTCTGCACGCAATCCTTATATGGGGACTGTGAAAGAAGTGTATGATCAGATGTTGTCTGATTTTGCTAAAGCTAAAAGTCTGATGCCTGAAGATTATTTTGTGCGTGGTCGTGCCAATAAATTTTCAGCTGCTATGATGTTGATGCGTGTAAAATGGTTAATGGGAGATAAAGACGGAGCATTGGAAGAAGCTGATTATGTGATTACTAAAGCGGAAGCCGGAGTAGCACCTTTTGATTTGACTGAAGAACCGATTGTTGCTTTTAACCGGAATGCCGAACAACAATATACTGTAGACCCGGTATCCAAGGAAGTTATGTTTGAGTGTGCGTTCACTGAAAGCAATCAGGGAAATAACGTAGCTATTCCGTTGGCTCGTATGTGTAAAACTGGTATTTATAATTTCAAGTCAAAGACATTTGATGCTAGTAATAAATTATGGTTGGAAGGAGCGCGTGGCAGTCAGAATTGGCAACATGGCGGTTGGGCTTGTGCTTACTGGAATCCTCGTTTAATTAAGTATATTGGCTGGGCGGTAACAGATGATCCTATGGATTTGACGAATTATGTTCCGAGTGCAGAAGCCTTGGCTGATAAGAGATTTACTCAACTGCATTATTTCCTGAAAAACTATACGGATGGAGGAGATAAAACCATACATGAAATGGCATATAACAAGACAAAATGGAATGCTTTTTGGAATGATAAGTATTATCGGGCTCCGTATGGGAAGTATTCCCAAGTACCGTTGATTCGTTTGGCGGAAGCATATCTGACGCGTGCGACCTTAGTCCTGTCTAAGAATGTATCTCAAGCTTTAGGAGATGTGAATAAGATTCGTCAACGTGCCGGATTGACTCCTTTGAAGAATGTAACTGAAGCAGATATAGAAAAAGAAAGAATCAAAGAGTTTGGTTTTGAGAATGGCGACCGCTTGCTTTATTTAGTAGCTATGCAGAAGACAATTGATGGGCAAAAGAGAAATCCGGGAGCTGTTTATGATAATCCGAATACTGATGGGGATCCGATTCCTGCGATGAATCCGCCTTACAGTACTATGTATGTACCGTTGCCTTCCATTGAATATTTGTATTCAGGATCTTATCAGCAACCTTAAAAGAAGGTGAGGTTCTAAAAAAGAAGTGCCGCTATCGTAAGACATAGCGGCACTTCTTTTTGATAATAACTCTGTTATTTCCTGTACTTCTTTATATATTCGGAAGGAGATAAGCCGTATTCTGTTTTGAAGCATTTTCCGAAATAAGATATTTCATTAAAACCGCATCGATAAGAAACTTCGGTCACTGTATATTCTGTGTTTTGAAGCATATCTAGTGACGTTTTCAACCGTATGTCAAGGATGAGTTTACTGGGCGACATACCTGTTACGGCTTTGATTTTGCGATATACCTGTACGCGGCTCATACCGATTTCTTCACTGAACTGATCAATGGAGTAGGCAGGGTTTTCTATGTTTTTGTTTATTATTTCCATTACTTTTTTCATAAACTTTTCTTCCATGGCACTATAAACAGAAGTTTCTTTAGCTTTCTGTGGCTCTCTGTTGATTGATACCATTTCCGTTCCATATCGTTCTGCGAGTTTTTTCCGATTAATCAACAGGTTGGCAACACGTACAACCAACAATTCCGGATCGAATGGTTTCATGATATAATCGTCAGCTAACGATTCATAGCCTTCGCGCACTTGCGATGAAGTGACACGGGCTGTGAGCAATATGATCGGAATATGTGAAGTTACCATATTGTTTTTAGATAATCTTGTAAACTCAATACCGTCCATATATGGAGTCATAATGTCACTAATCACCAAATCAGGTATTTGTTTTTGTTCTATTTCATAGCCTTCTTTACAATTTACGGCAGTATAGATATTATAGTATTTGCTGAGTAATGATACCAGGTAATTACGTACATCCTCATTGTCTTCTATTATGAGCAGAGTCATTTCCTTGGGTGAAGTATTAGTCTGAGATATCTCGCAGGGATTGACATCTGTTGCAATAAGTGCTTCTACATCAGAATAAGCATGGGTGGATTTTACTATCTTGTCTTTGCTAAGTAGTTGGTTTTCGGTATAACTGTCTTTACCTAATGGGAGGGTGAAAGACACGGTCATTCCATGCCCTTCTTTATTATCTATCCAAATACGTCCGCCATGGAGCTCAATGATACTTTTTGTCAGATTCAGCCCAATTCCGCTTCCCAACACTTTCTCACCTGCCTGGAAGAAAGCTTCGAATATACGGGGCATCATATTGGCAGGGATTCCGGAGCCGCTATCTTCTACTTTAATCAAAAGAATCTTTCCTGCGGGGAGGCCCAAATTTTCAGGCTTCTGAATATCTTCAGTATTGGTTTCCATACTTGAGATGATAATATATCCACCGTTGGGAGTATGCTTTAAAGAGTTGGAGAGCAGGTTAAAGAAAACCTTTTCCAATAGAATGGCATCAAACCAAGTGTCTGTTGAGGAGGTCGTATCATTAAATTCGATAGATATGTTTTTCTTTTCGGCAACAGGCATAAATAGTTTGATGATTTCAGGTATGTAAGTACCTAGATTGTAATTGCTGACGTGAAGTTGCATTTTCCCGGCTTCCAGCTTGTGAAAGTCCATTAAACGGTTTACCAGCCATAATAAACGTTGGGAATTACGGTTGATCAGCTCCAATGGTTGGCGATATGCCGGAGGCATATCTTCTTTATGCAACAGGTCTGTGAGCGGAGCTATGATTAAAGTGAGCGGAGTACGTAGCTCATGTGAGAAATTGGTGAACATTTGTACACCCATATTGTGACTGATTTCAATATTCTGTTTCTCCATCTGTTTTAACTGAAGATCCATTTTCAGTTGTGCTTCCCGGGTTTTATAACGTATGAACAGCATAATCATGCTAATGGTGAATGCTAGATAGAACAAATACGCATACCATGTTTTCCATAGAGGAGGAGTGACTGTAATTGATAATGAAGCATTTCCATTGCTCCATATACCGTCATTATTGCAAGCTCTTACTTTAAAAACATACTTACCCGGCGGGATATTAGTATAGTTAACACTCCGTTCGTGTGTCGGTTCCGACCAACCCTTATCAAATCCTTCAAGCATATAGGAAAATTTATTGTTGGAGGCAAACACATAACTAAGTGCGGAGAATTTGATTGTGAATGAGGTTTGGTTGTATCTTAATTTGATTCTCTGATTTGAGATATTTACCCATTGGGCAGCTTTATTATCTTCCAGATAATCTGCCCAAATTCTCATTTTTGTAATGTATACGGGAGGTATAAATGTATTTCGTCTAATTAATTGGGGATTAAATGAAAGGAAATGATTATTTCCACCGACATAAAAAATGTTGGATGAACTTTTCAGGCAAGCGTGTAAATTGGTTTCCAGCAAAGAATATCCATTTTTATTATCCCAGTTAGTGAAAGTCTCTGATTTGGGGTCAAAACATGACATGCCTTTTAAAGTAGAAACCCATAATTTACCGTTATTATCGGCCACAATACTGTTGATAGCATTATTGGGAAGACCGTTCTCTTCATTATATATCGTGAAACTTTCTTTGATATTATTATATAATCCTATGCCTCCGCCATAAGTTCCTATCCATAAATTTTCCGATGCATCAGTATACAGCGTACTGACATGATTGCTTGGCAGGAATTGTTCCGGACTTTTTTCTTCACTACCGAAATGTTTTAATTCATGAGTCTGTGTGTGATAGCGATATAGACCGGCTGCACGAGTCCCCATCCATATATAAGGTCCTATAGCTTTTAAATCTTGTACATTGATGATAGAAAGTTCTGTGGCACGACCCTTTACTGGAAAAGACTCTTCCAATTGGTTGTTCTCCATGTGGTAACGTAGTATGGGGCTGTCTACTCCTAAAGCAATCCAATAAATATTATCAGTACCTTTGGCAATACGTCTTACTTGATTATAAGGAAAATCGGGTATTTCTTTTATTATGCGGCGGGTTTCCATATCATAGAGATATAGTCCGCAATAATAAATACTAATCCATAAAAGATGATCTCCTTCTTTCTGTATATACTTTACTTCATTGTTTGTTACCGAGCGTGGAACATGAAGCGGGCAGTACTCATAACTTTCGTCTTTGGGATTGTAGATGATTAAACCACCGTCCGTGCCTAACCAAAGTTTCTCTTTATATTCCACTATGGCATTAATGTTTCCGATACTTTTCTGGAGCTTATATTCTGGTTTATGAGGAATAAAGAAATTACTGTATGGTGTGTACAAATTAACACCTCCTCCGTAAGTTCCGATCCATATATTATTTGCTTTATCCCTATATAGAGAGATGATGGTATTTTCACTCAAACCGCAGCTTTGTTCCCGTTGGTAATAATTGATAAGCCTGTTTGCTTGCCGGTCATAAATCAGCACTCCTTCACGTGTGGCAAGCATAAGATTTCCTTCCAACGTTTCTACAATGTAGTTGACTTGGGAGTTATTGAAATTTTTGCCGTTTTCCATTGTCAGGTTGGCATCTACAAGTTTACGGTTTTTACGGTCAAACCATTTAAGTCCTGAATCCCACATACCTACCCACAGGCGTTTATCATTGTCTTCATATAAAAAGTAGATTTTATGTTCATCACCGAATTGAAAACGCTCTGTAACATAGGTGACAGGATTCATGATGCACAATGTGTTGTTGATAAGATAGCAGATTTCATTTTGACTGTTTTGCATAAGCCAGAAGACAGAACCGTTGGTTGAAATGGGGATAAAATCATCAGTTTCCTTATTATACAGATTGAGTCCTTTCATGCTGCCTACCCAGATTCTTTTTTGGTTATCGCACAACAAGTGTTTGATGCAATTGTCCGATATAGTATACTGGTTCGCCGGATCATGAAAGTATTGAGTGAATGTATTTGAGGATACATCGTAGCGATTCAGTCCACTGTGAGTCCCTATCCATAGAACTCCGGGTGATTCTTCAATAATGGTGGTAACATCACTGCTGGATAGGGAGTGCGGCTGACCGTCGGCGCGAAAAACTTCGAACTCGGTACCATCAAACCGGTTCAGCCCATCCCGCGTGCAAAACCACATAACTCCGTTACTGTCTTCCAAACTACGTATAACGGTGTTTTGTGAGAGTCCGTTACTTACGTTATAGTTCTGAAACAATATGTTGTTGTCTTGCGCTCTGCAAATGGAAATAAACAGAAGAAAAATGATGAATGCAATGTTTTTCATGTCCTGATAGATATTTTTAGTAGAAGCAAATATAATTTGTTTGCAAGTAACTCGCAAACAAAATCGAGGCTGAAAACGAAAAACGTAACCTGTGTGATAGTAATGTAACCGGAGTAGGAATAAAGATACATGTATGGAAAAGATTGAAACATGATTTCTAATGGATTAAAATAAGGAGTGCTATTTTTGTAACATGAAAAACAAAGTGAAATGAATTATGAAAAACTCTTTTTTAATAGTTACTGCTACATTGCTTGTATCCGTGTTCTTTTCTTGTACAAAAGAAAGAGTGACAGCCGGTTCGGTTAATGAGGTTTATGAATTTCAGTCGGTAGATTCCACTTGGAAACTTTTGACTTTGCGTGAAAAGATAGGGCAGACAATGTTAATGTTACCTGATCGCAAGAAAGAATTGGATTTGGGAGACGGCTCATTGGACGTGTACTTCAAACGTTACCCGGTTACAGGTTATTTTATGGGGTGGAAGTTGTTTACAGGAGTTCCGGAGGAAGAGCGGGTTGATTTTGTGCGTAGTTCTGTCGAGGAATATCAAAAAGCATCAGAGCTTCCTTTATTGTTTCAACAGGATTATGAATCGGGAGTAGGACTTCAAGGGATGACTCCTTTTCCGAAAGAGATGGCACTGGGAGCCGCAAATTCTCCGGAATTAGCTTATAAATATGGTAAAAGTGTAGCATTAGAATGTCGTTCGTTGGGTATAAACTGGGTGTTACATCCTGTTGCAGATTTAAATATGAATCCATTGAATCCTATTGTAAATACACGTTCAGTTTCGGATAATCCGGAAAAAGCGGTTTGTTTGTTGTCCGAACAGATAAAGGGGTTGCAAGATAACTCTGTTGCCGCTACAATCAAACATTTTCCGGGAGATGGGGTTGATTATCGTGATCAGCATTTGATGACAACTGTCAATTCCTTGTCTGAAGAAATGTGGAAGCAATATCATGGAAAAGTGTTTGCCGAGTTGATTAAAAAAGGAGTTGCATGTATCATGCCCGGACATATAACTTTACCTTTCTATCAGAAAGAAAGGATAAATGGTTATCTGCCTCCGGCAACTTTATCCCATGAGCTATTAACCGGGTTATTGAAAAAAGAAATGCATTTTAACGGGGTTGTGGTATCGGACGCGATGACAATGGCAGGTTTCCGGGGCTGGTATAAAAATGATTTGGAAGGGCAAGTTGCCAGCTTTTTAGCCGGGGTAGATATATTGTTGTGGCCTTCTTACGAATACATGGATACGGTAGAAGTACGGATTCAACGTGGTGAAATTCCAATGGAACGGTTGGACGATGCTGTTCGCCGTGTTTGGGCAATGAAAGAACGTTTTGGGTTATTAAATAAAAACAGGGAGTTGATACGTCCTGTCTCAGCAGAAGAAAAAGCTGAAATACGGGAAGCTGCCAAAGAGATAACAGAGCGTTCCATAACTTTAGTACGGGATGAAGATCATAAGTTACCACTTTCTTTGGAAAAAGATAAAAAGCTGTTATTGGTGGCTGTAACTCCCGTAGCTCATAAAGGTAACGACCGTGACTTTAAGCGATTACAGAATTTGCGGGATGAGTTTGTGAAGAATGGTTTTGAGGTTGATTTCCGCCGTAATATACTTTATGAAGATCAAGGTTGGCAGGATAATGCGACTGAAGTGTATGATAAAATAATCTTTCTGGTAGCACGGAATACTCATACTCCATTTGGCCCGCTCCAATTATGGGACGATGAGGCTCAGTCCGTATGGGCTGCCAATTCTATGGACAAAAGTAAAGTGATTGTTATTTCATTAGGTAGTCCTTACATTGGAAATGAATATTTTGAACGTGTCAAGACTTATATAAATACTTATTCGAATGATGCTTCCACTCATTCTGCTTTATTACGGATATTGTTGGGACAGCTTCCGTTCAAAGGTAAGTCACCGGTCAACTTGGAGCATAAACTGTTTACATTTTAATCATTATACTTATGAAGAAATTTTTATTTAGTGGAATTATAGCTTGTCTTATCGGGTTTTGTTTGAGTTGTACTACAACAGAAGACTCTGCAGGGTTACAGATGCGTGCAGGACTTCCTAATTTTAATTATAAGATACAAAAGAATGAACCCGTATCTGTCGTTTTTTTGGGTGGAAGTATAACAAATCATCAAGGATATAGAGTGCAGATTACTGATTGGCTCAAGCAACAATATAGTAATGTACAGTTTACGTCAATAAATTCCGGAATTGGTGGGACCGGATCCGATTTGGGTGTGTTCCGTACAGAACGGGACGTGTTGCAGTATCATCCGGATTTGGTATTTGTCGAATTTGCTGTGAATGATGCCAAAACTGACTCCTTGGTGATCGCTCATTCCATGGAAGGAATTGTGCGTAAGATCTGGCATCATAATCCGCATACGGATATATGTTTTCTCTATACGCTAAATGAACCAATGTTGGATGACTTGAAAGCAGGAAAGAATTACCGTTCTGTGCGGTATATGGAGACAGTAGCAGACTATTATGATATTCCGTCTGTTAATTTTGCCGATGATGTTCTGGAATTGTTGAATGAGGATAAGTTGGTTTTTAAAGGAGATTCAAAAAAGGAGTATAGTGGTAAGATTGTGTTTACGAATGATGGGACACATCCTACTTATGATGGCGGACATCCTATATATACAAAGACACTGAGCCGCTCCCTGTTACAAATGAACAAGGCGCAGGAAAAGGCGCCTTATATTGTGGCAGTACAGAACGAAGAGCTGCGTAAACAGTTGGCAAGCAT
>ERZ772865.3068-NODE-3068-length-13315-cov-21.895777_pt1 | contig 13315 bp, 7 predicted proteins | sample MGYA00512133_ERZ772865 | MGnify/ENA primary metagenome ERZ772865 (study PRJEB29015, sample SAMEA2737722) | human gut metagenome | biome: human gut; feature: human-associated habitat; material: faeces | place: China | collected 2012 ...
GGTTGAGGTTGTTGCTGGAATACCGAAGCAGGGACACCAGCTCCCGCAGCTCCGGAAGATCGAGCTTTACCACATATCCGTCAATCGCCATTTTGCGGAGATACGCCGCCATGTTGGAGGTGCCGAACTGTGCCATCTTTGTTTCAATCATTTCCCGTTCCTGCGGCGTGACGCGGAATTTGAGCTGAATATCCCGTTTGCGCTTTGCCATCGCTCAGCGCTCCGGGACTTTGGACTTCGCCGAAATTTTCGGCGAAGTTGTTTCAGGCGGCTTTTTCAGCTTATTTCGGACAGAGGTTTTCTGCCGCTCCTGTGCGTAGGCTTTTCGGGTCTGGCTGAGAAACAGATCGACCAGACCGGGATGGCTGTTGACGGCCAGATAGCAGTTGCGGTCAGTACCCCATGCGTCAGGATTGGCGGGGATGGACATGGCGTTGGCCCAAGCCCTGTTGTCGGGAGAATAGCGTCTGTCCCAATCCGCTTGACAGACGGTAATGGCAAGGACATGGAACGTGCGGTCATAGCCGAACTGCTGCACTACCTGATCGACCGCTGCTGTATCCAGCCGGTTATCCCGGTAGTGGTCGCGGATGGCGGTTTCAATCGCTTCCTTGCAGGCCGTGTTCGCCTGATTGGAAGCTCGGTAGGCCGAAAGCTCGTCATGCTCTCTGGCATAGGATGCCGGGTGCTTGTAAACGGGGAGATTTTTCATTATCGTGCCTCCATTTCTTTTTTGTGGGGCTTTTCCGGTGTGCCATGAACGGGCGGCGCTTTCAGCCTGTCCAGAACGGAAGGCCGCGTCGATTTTGCAATCGCCTGCTCAGGCTGCGGCTGTCCCTTGCCGTCCAGATTCAGCTCCATATCCAACTCAATGAGCCGCGCCGTTTTCGCGGCCAGCTCCTGCTCCTGCGGGAACGGCTTGCCGACCTCGGCCTTTGCCGCCGCCTGCTGGTTATAGAGGTTTTCAAGCTGCTCCTGAACGCTGCGCAAACGCTCCGGCATTTTATCCAGCGCGTTCTCAATGCGGACAAGGTTGCCTCTGGCATCCGAACCGAGTTCAACGCGATGGGTCATCTGGCCTTTCAGCGTCAGCGTGTACGTTTTCCACATGGAATCAAAAGCAACGGACATGGTAAAGCCGCGATAGCTGCCGATCTGTACCGGGTCTTTGCCCTTGACCTCCTTGCAGGTATCCAGCAACGCGGCACCGGCGTTTTCCTTATCAGTGAGCCGGTCGCCGCGAATCTCCATGCCGACAAAGCCTTCTGCCGGGAGCGGATGCGCCGCGAGGGTCTGCATATCCGCCTCCAGCCCGCGAACAAAGCCTTTGTGTTCTTCTATCTTTTCTGGGAAGTATTTCAGCAGACTGTCCTCCAAGCGGAATTGCTTGCTGTTGTGGTCTGCTTTCATAATTTTTAGCTTGGACACCTCAATGTCCAAATCCATGCGCTCCTTGATACGGGGATCACCGGCACACAGCGCCTTGATCTCCGCAAAGGACAGCGCTGTAGCGTCCACATCCTCGCAGGAGCGAACCGGAGATTTTGAGGTCATGATCTGAGAGATGAATTTCTGTTTATTTTCCACCGTTTGCCAGAGGTAGGCGTCAAACGTCCCTTCGGTCACATAGCGGCAGACATGAACGAGCTTGTTCTGATTGCCCTGACGCTCGATACGGCCTTTTCTCTGCGTGAGATCACGGGGACGCCACGGGCAATCCAAATCGTGAAGTGCGACCAAACGATCCTGCACGTTGGTGCCCGCGCCCATTTTGGCCGTGCTGCCCATCAGGACGCGCACTTGACCGCTGCGTACCTTTGCGAACAGTTCCCGCTTTTTGACCTCCGTATTGGCATCGTGGATGAACGCGATCTGCTCCGGGGGCATACCGGCGTCAATGAGCTTTTGACGCACATCCTCATAGACCGTAAACGGCGTGTCAGAGCTTTCTTCCAACGGAATTGCACTCTCCAGCGCATGGATTTCCGGGCTGTCCAACGTACCGGGAGAAGCCTTTGCTGCCCGCTGCGAGGGTGCGGTCTTTGGCGTAGAAATGTCGCAGAACACAAGCTGTGTCAGCTTATCCGCCTCGCCGTCGCGCCAGTATTGGAGAATGTTCGCCACACATTGATTGACCTTGGTAGATTCCTCGTCGGGGAGCATGGGATTGATGATGCGCTGGTCAAGTCCCAGCTTGCGTCCGTCCGAGGTGATTTTGAGCATATTGTCCACATCCGGGCTGACCGCACCGCTGTGTACCTTGGACGCTCGTTCCGAGAGGGCTTTCACCATGTCCTGCTGGATCTGTGTGGGTTTGGTGGCGATGGTGTGATACGCAACCTCCGGCGTGGGTAAGTGGAGCTGATCCGCCGTTTTGATGTCGGCGACCTCTTTGAACAGATTCATCAATTCGGGCAAGTTGAAAAACTTTGCAAAGCGCGTCCTTGCCCGGTAGCCGATGCCCTCCGGCGCAAGCTCCAGTGCGGTGGTGGTTTCTCCAAAACGGCTTGCCCAGCAGTCAAAATGCCCCATACCCATCTCCTGCAAGCGGTCATGTTGCAAATAGCGCTGGATGGTGTAAAGCTCTGTCATGGAGTTGGAAACCGGGGTGCCGGTGGCAAACACCACGCCGCGCCCACCGGTCAGCTCATCCATGTAGCGGCACTTTGAGAACATATCCGAAGATTTCTGCGCATCGGTGGTAGAAAGCCCTGCCACGTTGCGCATCTTCGTATAGAGGAAAAGATTTTTATAATTGTCCGACTCGTCCACAAACATCCTGTCTACGCCGAGCTGTTCAAAGTAAATCACATCATCCTTGCGGTCGCTGGCTTGCAGCTTTTTCAGCCGCGCCTCCAGCCCCTTTTTCGTGCGCTCCAAGCTCTTGATGGTGAAGCTGTTGCCGCCTGCGAGCTTGGTATCCTGAATGCCATCGGTGATTTCCTCAATCTGCTGGTGAAGGAGCTGTTCCTGCCGCTCCGGACTGATGGGGATACGCTCAAACTGGCTGTGGCCGATGATAACGGCGTCATAGTCGCCGGTGGCGATACGGGCGCAGAATTTCTTGCGGTTGTGGGTTTCAAAGTCCTTCTTGGTAGTGACAAGGATGTTGGCCGAAGGGTAGAGCCGCAAAAACTCGGACGCCCACTGTTCCGTCAGATGGTTCGGCACGACAAAAATGGATTTCTGGCACAGTCCCAACCTCTTGGATTCCATCGCAGAGGCTACCATTTCAAAGGTTTTTCCCGCGCCAACTTCGTGTGCCAGCAGCGTATTCCCGCCGTACAGCACATGGGCGATGGCGTTTTTCTGATGCTCTCGGAGGGTGATTTCCGGGTTCATACCGGAGAAAACGATGTGGCTGCCGTCATACTCGCGGGGACGGGTGCTGTTCATTTCCTCGTTGTATTGCCGTACCAGCGTTTCGCGCCGATCCGGGTCTTTCCAAATCCAGTCCTTGAACGCATCCCGGATAAGCTGCTGCTTCTGCGCGGCAAGGGTGGTTTCCTTGGCGTTGAGGACACGGCGCTCCCGTCCGTCTGCATCCTCAATGGTATCGTAGATACGAATGTCGCGGAGGTTCAGCGCATCCTCCAGCAGCCGGTAGGCGCTGGCGCGGTCTGTGCCGTAGGTGGTGAATGCCGCCACATCGTTGTAGCGCACCATGCTCTTGCGGGAAACCTGCCATTCTGCGGTGTATGGGACATAGCTAATCTCGATCTGTCCGCGCAGATAGCGGGGCGTATCAAAGGTTTCGTACATGAATTGCTCGATGTACTTCTTATCAAGCCATGTCGCACCCAGCCGCACCTCAATTTCACTGGCCTCCAAGTCCTTCGGCTGGGCAGCAATCAGGGCGTCCACATTCCCAGCGAAGAATGGGTCGCGCGCTGCCACGCGCTGCGCGGTACGGAGCTTCTGCCGGACGTTGCCGGAGAGATATTCGTCCGCCGTCTGCCAGCCCTTCGCCCAATGCTCGCCGCCGTCCTGCAAGTCAAACGGGCCACTGTTTGGTTCCTTGTAAATGACGCCCTTCAAATCCTCAACGATCTGCGGGATTTTCTCGCTGCCGCCCATGAGGGTGGCCATAAAGCTGAGATCGACGCAGGCTTTTTCTCCGATGCAGACAGCAAGGGCTTCACTGGCGGTATCCACAGAATCTACGCTGCGCTGCTGCTTGATGGTGCGCTTATGGAACATATCCGCCTTGCGCTCCAGCTTTCCGTCGTCATCCAGCACTTCCAGCGAACACAGGAGGTAGTAAGAGGAATCGTCAGAGAACGCAAGACGGTTCGCACGCTCATTGATTAGGCCGTGTTTTGCGGAGAACGCATCATAGAGGCGGTTTAGCTCGGCCTGCGCTTCCTGAATCCGGCTTTCTGCGCTGTACTCGTCCATTTGCAGGGCAATCAGCTCATTCACGCAATCCCGCAGTGCGACCATGCCCTTGACGCGCTCGGCGGCGGTGGCGTTCAGCTCCGGTTTGATCATGCGGCTGTTTTCCCGGTAATACACCTCGCCGCCCACCACGGTGTAAGAGTAGTTTTTCACATTGGGGTCTGCGGGGATGGACGTGTCGATCTGTTCGCCCTCGCCCAGCTCTGGCAGTTCCGCCTCCTGATAGGTGCCGCGAATGTTTTTCACGGCATCATGGAGCTGATCTGCAAGCGCCAGCCCCTCAATGGGGACAACGGTGAAATCCTGCTTGCCGTATTGGGTGCTTTCGGAGGTCTGCCTGCCTAAAATCATCTCCGGGTGGTCAACAAAATAGCGGTTGATGGCAAAGCCATCCTCGTTCTGGCCGAGGTGTACCCAATCCGGTTCGATCTCAATGGGACGGTCACGCTTTTGGAGAAAGAGAATGTCCGAAACCACATCCGTACCGGCGTTGGCGCGGAACGCATTGTTGGGCAGACGAATGGCACCCAGCAGCTCCGCCCGCTGCGCGATGTACCTGCGGACTTCGGGCGATTGCTTGTCCATCGTGTAGCGGGAGGTCACAAACGCGATCACGCCGCCCGGACGCACTTGGTCGAGGGTTTTGGCGAAGAAGTAGTCGTGAATGGAAAAACCGAGCTTGTTATAAGCCCGGTCATCTACCTGATATTGTCCGAACGGGACGTTGCCCACGGCGAGGTCATAGAAGTCTTTTCTGTCCGTTGTCTCAAAGCCCGCGATGGTAATGTCCGCCTTGGGATAAAGCTGCTTGGCAATACGTCCGGTGATGCTGTCCAGCTCCACGCCGTAGAGCTTGCTGCCCTGCATCTGCTCCGGCAGCAGACCAAAAAAGTTGCCAACGCCCATAGACGGCTCCAGAATGTTACCGCTCTGGAAGCCCATATTGCCGACCGCTTCATAGATCGCCTTGATGACGGTGGGGCTGGTGTAGTGGGCGTTCAGCGTGGACGCTCTGGCCGCAGCGTATTCCTCCGGGGAGAGTGTGGCGTACAGCTCTGCAAACTCGTCCGACCAGTTTGGCTTATTCTCGTCGAAGGCATCCGCAAGACCGCCCCAGCCCACATAGCGGGAGAGAATTTCCTGCTGCTCCGGGCTGGCCTGTAAGCCCTCAAACTCCAGCTCTTGCAGGAGGCGGATCGCCGCCATATTTGCCCGAAACTTTGCTTTTGCGCCGCCGACGCCGAGGGCATCATCGGTGATGTGGAAATTCTGCGCGACGCGGTGGCTTGCCGCCTTGAAGTCAGCGTAAGCGGCCTGCTCCGCAGCGGCAACGCTGGGAAAGCCCTGCCACTCGCCGTCAATGGGGATGGATACCGCAGGACGGTGTGCGGGAGGCTCGTCGATCTCAGCCTGTGAGATTGCATCATCAAAATCAGGCACAAACTCGCCCATTTCCGAGAGTGCCGCGCGCCCTTCCTGCTCCAGAATCAGCCTTTCTTCATCGCTCATGGCGGGCGGTTCAGGCTCGGCGGGTTCCGCAGAGGGCGGGTCATGCTCCGGTTCCGGGATGTGCAGCGTTTGGATTTCTATGTCGTGGGGCAAGTGCGTTTTCTCGGCAGGATAGAACGCGACGGGTTTGGTGACAGGCTGCGGCTGCTCCTGTTCCTGTTCTTCAACAAACGAGCGTACAAACGCAATGTGTTCAGCGCGGAAGATGGGAAAGCTCTGCCTGTTTTGAAAAGTCACATCGCGCAGAGATACTTCATCTGCGCCGAAATTCACGCTGTCAATGACAAACTTCCGTCCGTCAATCTCCAGCTCCATGCCAATGGGGATATACTCCTTGGCATCGGCCTCGTTGATAACATCATAGCCGTCGGTTTCATTTGGCTGCGCAAACACGAAGCTGTGTCCATGCTCCAGCAGCCGCTTTGCGGCGCTTGCCCATTGTCCAAAATCATAGCCGGTCACAGCGGTTTCGCCCATACCGGGAATATCGCGTTGCAGCAGGCGGCGATTCAAAGCGCTGGCGGCTCGTTCTGCATCCGCGCCATAAAAAAGCAGCCGTTCTCCGACACGGACACCGATGAGCTTTTCGGGATGCTCTGCACGAAGTGCCTGATATGCCGAAATATTCGGCGCAAGCTCACGACCCTGATCTGCAATTCGTGTGAGGACAGCAGAAACCGGTTCGGTTCTGTGTTCCGGATCGTGATTGCTCTCGCTGGAGGATGAAACGACGCTGAGATGCGCGACAGTTTCATCTGCGGAATCAACATTATAGAGCTTACCATCAATTTCCACGCGCTGCCCCATAAGGTTTTGAACCGCTTGCGGCGTCTCCGGGGTTGGCTGTTCTGTGTGCTGCGCCGCAATGACGCGCTGCGGCTCCGGTTCAGAAACCTCGAAATATCTGGTGTCGAGGTAGCGTTCAAAGGAATTGCGGTCGATGCTGACAGGTTCCTGTCCGGGTACGTTCGGTAACGTGTGCCAGACGTGATCTTCATCTACACGCGCGATAACGCCGACTGCTGCTATGTGGTCTAACTCTATGGATGAAATGCGATCTCCAATATGATAAGTATAGCCAAGCGGTGTTGTAAACGCCGGAGGGGATAGCTCAATTCCCATATCCCGTTTGATGCCATCCAAATAAGCAATGGCGTTATTCTGTTCTGCAAAGCGGAGCGTTTGTTCCCCATCTCCGCAGAACCGTTCCAACACCCCATCCCAAATGCCGGTAATTCCGCCCTCGCCGGGATGCAGACGAATGGAGTATCGGTCAGGTGAAAATAACCACAGTCGCTCATTCTCATCGTAAAATTTATTCTCGCGGATGAGCTGTGCCAACCGCCGCTGTACCTGCGCCCATGTGAGCGTCACCGGCTCGGCGTTTCCTACATGGATATACATGGGAGTTTTGCTATCTTCCCAGCCATATTTTGCAGCCAGCCATGCAGCGGTGCTGCGTTCTCGCCCATGCGCCTGCATATATAGTGCGACTTCCTGCTTGCCCTTTAGGTTGTTGTGCCAATCCAGAAGCGCGTTGTCAATGTCCTCCTGTGTGATCTGATAGGGAGAGGGTGCGACCGTCGCTGCCAGCGTGGGATACAGTTCCTCCAAAAGCTCCTGATGCAGCCGGTTATGGAACGCGGGCATATCAAAGTACAGGCGGACAAGCTGGAGATCATCAGATGCCGTGACAATACGACGGATAGCGTCCGCGCCCTCCAGATAAGCGTTCTGGCGGTCTGAATTGCGGCAGGCATTGACAAAAGCCGTATCTTTGGAAAGCGCGTTGCCGACGGTCAGCTTGTACCCGTCAAACAGCTCTCGCACGGTAGGCTGTGGTGGCAGCTCGGCGGCGGGGTCGCGGAACACCCGCGTCCCATCCGCGCCGAACTCCGCTTCATAGGCATTGATGGCCTGTTCTGCCTCGTGGTCGATGGACGGAAGCGTATATGCCGTGTGTTCATGGCTGGAATCGCCAATGCGCGAAATTGTTACATCATGCTTTTCCCGCAGCTTTTCAACGTATTTCTCCAAATCCTTTGCAGGGAAGCCGCACATGGTAACACGGCCTACTCCCTCCAAATTGCGGCGCGTCAGCTCAAGGCTGAGATCATCTGCAACTGCCCGCGCATCCTCGCCATACAGCTCGAAGAAGTCCCCAACCTGATACAGCACAATTTCATCGGGGTGCGCCGCCTTTACGTCGTTATAGTCGTTATAAACCGCGTTCCGCATGGCGTCCTGCGCCATTTCCTTGTCATAGGCTGCCTGCTCATCCGGCGTAAGGTAGCGGTTCAACCGAACCAGCTCCGAGATGCGCGAAGCGACCTTGTTCCAATTCATCTGAATGTCTGCACAGTCGTTCTTTTTCAGCACAATGCCTTTGCTGCCGTGATCTTCATAGCTGCCGCTTTCTCTGGATACGGCATGGGTATGCCCGCCGATGCCGTACTCCTTTTTCAGAAAATCGGCATTCTCCTTGGGAGTGTGCGAAGTCTGGAAAAACGCATAGATGCGGGTCTTTCCACCCTCAAAGCCGCTTCCATTTGCAAGAGAAGCCGCAATTTCATCTTCAGTGATAAACCGGCCCGTCTTCGGAACAGCCGCCATATCGGAGTGATATTCTTTGCGCGGCAATGACAGATCTTCCATACGTGTAAGAAGCGCCTGCGGACGGTGGAAATGGAAACGCAGAAGCTCCCGGTTCTCACGGTATGCGTCAAGAAATACTCTGTGTTCTGCCAGAAGCCTTTCCCGAAACTCCGGATTCAGCAGATCATCCGTCAGGCGCTCCGTTTCCTCTGGAAAGCTGGTGCTATGGATATTGCCCAAGCAGGACAGATACCCCAGCGATTTTGCTTCATCCGAGAAATCGTGATAAAGATTCCAGACATCCACAGCAATACCCAGCCGCTCATAGCGCGGGGCTTCTGTGACTTCAAGATTGGTGGCAAATGTGCCGCCGTCCAGAAGTTCCTCAATACGCTCCGCCGCATCTGCCCAGCCTATCACTTGTGCAGAGCGAAGATAGCGAGAGGTATCTCCGGTTGCAATATGGATACCATCGTCCCCGTACCATGCGGAAAACCTGCCGTTATCCGTAATCAGGCCGTTGCCGCCGTGGTAAAGAGCTTTCAGAAATGCCGCGCGATCCTCTAAAGGTTTTTGCTTGGAGAATTCCGCAGCAATTTTCATCCGCGTTGCATCCGCATTACCGCCCGCGCGCAGGATGTGGTCAATATCATTCTGAGAAATGAACATAGAAAAAGCGGAGGGTGTTACACTCTCCGCTTCTGCGATGGATTGAATTTGTTCTGCCTCTGAGGGGAAGAAGGACATCTGCGCCCCAGCAGGGGCATCGAACATGGTTAGCTGAACACCAACTCCGTGAGGATCGTTTCCTCGGCCTGCGCTTTCAGCGTGTTCATCAGCCCTACCCACTTCATCGGGTCGCTGGCTTTCAGCGCTTCCGTCACGCCTGCCGACTTCATCAGCTCCGGCATCATCTGTTCCAGCCGGTTGTTCGCTGCCTCGTCGATCTCCCGCAGATGGGGGTACAGCTTCTCGGACAGCAGCAGGCTGTTCCACAGCACCGGACGATGCTCCTTCAGGTAATTCTTCCGCATCCTCCCGTACTTGCCCAGGGGCTTGCTCTCCTGCTGGGACAGGCTCAGATTGGGAATCCAGTAGTCCCCGCTGCGAATGTAGGTCAGTTCGTTCATTTTCTTGGCTCCTTTCAGACAGCTTTTCACGTTCATATTTCTTGATGGTGACTTCAATATTGCGGAGGATTTCTTCGCTGATGCCGCTGATGGCACTACCCAGAGCATCAACGGTCTGGGATGTGTTGAAGTCGAACACCGGCATGAAGTCCTCCAGGCCAAAGTGGGCATTTTCTGCCAGACCACACCGGGACAGCAGCATATAGGTGGTGCTGACGGTGGCTGCGTTGAGGAATGCCACGCCTTTGTCATAGTCATGATACTGCTCCAGATACGAACCGTCAACGATGTCGAGAAGATCCTGCTCATGGGCGAGAAAGTATTCTGTGACTTTCACAGAAGAAATCTGTTCCAAGAGGTCAGAAAAGCTGCCCGGATAACGAATATCGTATTGCAGTTCCAAAGAATCGGAAACGACTTGTTCATGTTCCGGGCGGAATTCCCAGAAGTAGGGGCTGCGGGAACGCTCCGTGGTGCGGGTGTCTGCCACATCGAACACATATTTCAGCTTCGGGGTGTCCCCGGAGTGGTCGATAAGAGCGATGCCTTTCGCGCCCCGGCGAACATAGCGCCCCATTCGCTTGTTCCACAGTTCATAATCCGCACAGGCGGTGGCTTCCGGGCGCTGGGCGTATATCATAAGCTGTTCGTGATAGGGGTACTTGTATAGGCGGGCGGCAGTGGTCAGAAAGTCTGTCCAGCCCTGGTAGCTGCCAGTTATCTGGGTAGCCATGCGGTCCGCCAGCTGGTGGTATTGTTGCAATACGGATGCCATTGTGGTTCTCCTTTCTGAGAAAATAAAAAAAGACGACCGAAAGGCCGTCTAAAATGGGAAGTTTTGCGGTCAAAGAAATGCGCCCTGGACATTGTGTGGTCCAGGGCGTGTTTGTCAGAACATATCCAGATTGGAAAGCTGGTGCCGTTGGTCTTTGCGACCATAGACCGCACCAATAATCTGAACCTTTTTTGTTTCTTCGTCTACCCAGAAGTAGATTAGGTAGTTTTTGACTGGAAATTTGTGGATGCCCTGACTGTGCCAGGGTTCTTCATCCGTCAGCGGGACGCGATTGGGAAACTGATCCAGAGAAGCGATTTCCTCTTGAAGCGTATCCAGCATTTTCATGGCAGTCTCAGGTGCCTGAAGCGTGAAGCGGATATAGCTGACGATTTCCCGGATTTGTTCCTGGGCCTGCTGCGTGATTTTGACTGTATATTTCTCTGACATTTACTGCATCTCCCGTTTCAGATCTGCAAATACATCAGAAGCGGCACGGGATTTGTCTGCCTTTGCCTCGTTCAAACCACGCTCCATCATGGCATGGAAGGCGGCTTCATCCATTTCATCCCGTGCAACTGGTACTGCCGGGACAGAGAGGGAGAAAGGAATGCTCCGAGTCATGATAATCTGCTTATAGAGCGTATTGATGACAACGGAAACAGGAATGCCCAGCATTTCCATGATTTCCTCTGCCTGCTCCTTCACATTGGGTTCTACACGAGCCATTACATTTGCGGTTTTTGCTGCCATAGTTCATACCACCTTTCTGACTCTATTATATACAAATGTATAGCGATTTGCAATACAAAAGCAAAAAATTTACAATTTGAATATCAGAGGTGCCGTTCCGGCAGGGGGCGTACTATTGACAGACGAAAGAGGCGTTCGTGAAAACCAGAGAATTCAAGGCGGCCTCAGAGCAGATGGCGATATAACTAGCAGCTTCTTCTTGGGGAATCATAACATCATAACCGTCAAAACCATTCAATACCTGTTGTCCGGGCACTTTTACAGACAAGGAATCCAGATCAAGGTAATAGGTGTTGATTACACCCGCAGCATCCTGTTCACAGGCTTGGGAGATAGCAACCTCTCTGTCTGTGGTCAATTTCAGTATGTTTTCCCGAACACCGAAGGAGGGATGCTGAATCACATGATCGCTGCCTAAATACACAAGAATCTTCTCCATTTGTCTTTCCTCCTGAACACAAACTTTCCCCAGTCTATCATGTTCCGGGGGAACTGTCAATCGACACTCTACCCAAAATCGGAGGACAGAATTCTACTTGACAGAATTCCTTTTGTTTATAGAGGGAGGCCATCCCAAGGCTCCAATCCCATTTCTTCCCAAGTAACACCATAGGGCGCACCGCCGGAGGTATATCCGGCTATGAAAAAGAAACGATCATCCTGCCAGAATTCCGTTGTAGCGGGTTCACGCTTTTTCTTTTTCCGCTTTCGGGGAGGTTTTGGAGCTTTCTTCTGCTTTGGCTGCTTGGTGAGAGATTCCAAAGCAATCCCAGCTTCAACATCCCGCTGGATGCGCAGAGCATACGCATCCAAGCGTTTGGCATAAAGCTGCCGGATTTCCTCATAGGCGACCCGGGAGTTCGCACCTCGTACCTTGGCATAGACAGTTTGGCACAGCGTTTCAAATTCCTCTGACTCCGGCATCCGCTGGTATTGCAGAAAGAACCGCAGCGTCTCCCGATACATCCAGTCGGCAATGCGGGCTTTCTGTTTCTGCTTCAATGCCTTATAGGGCACAAGTGGTTTCTCTGGCATAGAATACCCTCCCTCTATCATCGAGGCAAGTATAACAGAAAAGCGGCAGGAAGTCTATCAATCTTCCTCGTCAAAGTCGGGGATCAGATCAAGGGTGGCAAATTTCGCATCGGTCATAAGATTCAGCTTGGCGATGGCACCGTCCGTCAGTTTTTTCAGCTCCTGCTCATCTTCATCCAGATAGGTACGCATTTCCACAAGGGCGTGAATCAGCCCCAAACGGCTTCCGGGGTTGTAGATGCTCATAAGCTGTTGTTCTTCAAAGGTGAAATCATTCATGTTCAAATCTCCTGTTCTTTTGATTTTTGGGGTTTGGCTTTGCGCTGGGACTGCTGCGGCTGTTCTTTGAGCTTTTCAAGGACAGATGCCTTTTTCTCCCGGTGGACGGCATCTGCCAAATCCATCAGGGAAATGGGCTGACCGGATTTGACTTGTTGTTCCAGATCGGCTACCATGGGCTGCTTGCCGTTGTTGATAATACCGTCGATCATGCCGTAATCATCTTCTGTGGACATTTCAGCCGCCTTCAGATAATTTTCCGACATGAAACCGGGAAGCTCCTGGAAGCCAACATTGTCGCAGTAGTGGTAGGATACCACGCCGTCCTGTTTCAGCGCAATGATGTCACTGACGGACAGGCTGTGGCCGGTAAAATCCCCAGGGCGGTTTATGTTGAACATCTCAAACAGGTTCTCCAAAGTAGCCGACTGGTTTTGAGCGCAGACAATCGGGCCGGTGTATAGGATATCGTAGTTGCCAGGAGAAGGGGGCTGGGAAAGATATTTCAGTCCTGTATAACGTAGCTCGGCAGGCGCACTCCCTTTCAATTGCATCACGGCATAGGCATCTCCGGGAGTCTCCAGAAAACGCCGGTGAACATCACGGGCGCGAATGGTGTCATGGATATTTTGCCAATCCTCACAGGTAATGCCGAAAATACCGTCATGGTTCACAATGTCCTCGGCATCAAATACCATTTCGGCCGGTTTGTCCGGGTACAGCGTGAAAATCACCACATCCTTTTCCAGCAGCTCCATGGCCCGGTCGTGGGCCACTTTCTCCTCTTTCCAGTAGTTGGGCAGGCGGATCAGCGAAGATGCCAGATTGTACTTCATGGACT
>ERZ772865.3103-NODE-3103-length-13172-cov-31.388656_pt1 | contig 13172 bp, 7 predicted proteins | sample MGYA00512133_ERZ772865 | MGnify/ENA primary metagenome ERZ772865 (study PRJEB29015, sample SAMEA2737722) | human gut metagenome | biome: human gut; feature: human-associated habitat; material: faeces | place: China | collected 2012 ...
CCGCGGGTACGTCATACTTTTCGGCATTCGCCATGATGCTCCAGTATTCGCCTTGAATCCGCACCCATTCATTAGCCACCTGCTGTTTGTCGGATGGCGTCAGGCTCGAATCCGAGGCAATGTAGTCCACATCCAGCTTCACCTGCTCGATCTGCGCCTGCACATCCTCTTCGGCCGTGATGTATCCCGTGGGGGCCTTGTTGCCTTCCGTGAGCTGGATGTCGTAAATGTAAATCGGTCGCCAATAATCGACGTAAAGTACGATTTTTAACAAGGACTTTCCGGATTTGGTCGTATAAACGGCTTCATACACATCAGAATATGGAGCAGATGGCGGGCGTGATATAACGTCGTATCCGTCTTCATAAACGGCACAGAACACGCAGCCGGTCTTGGTTTCCGGCAGTTTGATGCGTGCCTTGAAGACATAGGACATGCCGGCCTTGTAGGCGATCTTACCCCCGAAGCAATCCGTCCAGTTTACGATCTGGCTCGTAGCCGCAATAGCTACCCCTGCATTGCTCGCTTTGTTGGCATCGATCTTCATGTAGGCTCCGTCTGCGTCCGATCCCGAAGTCACCACGTCCGAAACACCCTCTTTGGCGCTGTTCCACGCATAGAGGAATTGTCGGGCTATATAGTTGCGGGCCCCGAACTGCAAGCCGTCCACCTTGCCTTGCGATATGGCGTCCGCAATGAGGTTTGAAAAGCGGGCGACCTCGGAGGTGTAGGCTGCGAAACGGGTGTTGTAATCCGTGCGCTGGCTCTGGGTGAGCGTCGTGTCCGTGTCGTTGTTCACGGCTACGGTGCCGGTGAGGAAATTCACCAGCGAGTTGTAGGCCGTCGAAAGGGCCGTAATGGAGATGCCGTAGGTATCGGCGTCGGACTGGTAGGCGGCGAACTCTTTCTGCATCTGCGCGAGGGTGTTGCGCAGCACGGCTTTCTCCTCGCGGGAGATCACCTGGTCGGAGGACATCTGCCGCAGGCGCACCTGGCTGTCATCGACCAGCTGCCAGTCGTCCGCAGAGGCGGTTTCGCCGTCTCCTTTGTCGGCATTGGAGATGTAGAGGGTCGTGGTGAGCGAACTTCCCGATCCCGAGGTGCGGAACCACACGTCGTTCACCTCATAGGGTACGGACGGGGTGGCCGAGCCGTAGAACACGCGGGCTTTGGTCCCGGCCAGCCCGAGGGCTTTGCGGGCTTCGGCTATAGCCGTAGCGCTGCCGCTGTCCGCAATACGGTTCCACTGATAGACGCCGTTCTCGAAGACGAATTTGTAGCTTTCGTAGGACACTGCACCATCGGTGGTGATCTTCCGGTCGTAGCCGTCGTTGATATGTCGCTTGCGCTCGGTGTCCGTGGTCCACTCGCTGGCGGGGTAGTTGTCGAGCGTCGGGACCTCCTCGCCGCCCCAGGAGATGATCGACTTGTCGATCTGGTCCTGCAAGTCGGGAATGATCGTCTCATTGATGTTGTTCACGACCCCCTGTAACTCCTGCGAGAGTTGGTAGGCTCCCTGCGCTGCGGTGTTGATCGCCGTCTGGATATACTCGTTCGCCTCCTCCAGCCGGGTACAGAAGGCGCTGTAAGCATCGTTGAACAGGGCGTACTGCGAATCTACGCCGGCCTTCTCCTCCGGTGTGGCGATGCCGTCGTCTGAGGCGGTTCGAATCGCAGATAGCAGATCGGCCACAGCGGTGTCGAAGGTACTCTTGGCGGCTTGCAGGTTCGATTTCGCCGTGCCCGAAAGCAGCGAATTGTTGTAAACGGTCGTATAGGAGGCGTCGGCGGATCTCTGCGTCTCTTCGACGCTGTTCGTATATTTCTCGATGGATGATGCTTCGGCCCGCGAGATAACCCCGTCGGCGAAGGCTTCGTCGGTGAAGTTCTTCAGAGAGGAGACGTCCGCAGCCGCGGCATTGGCATCCTGTTGTGCTGTGGCAGCGGCTTGTGCGGCTTCCCGGGCCGTCTGATCGATCTGTTCGATGTCGAACTCCTTCTGGAACTGTCCTGTTGCGGGGTCGTAGAGCTTGCCTTGCTTCCAGCCTGCCTCCGGGGTGAATGCCACGCCGACGCCGTTGTCTCCGACCATTCGGAACAGCTTGCTCCGGGTGTCCAGCAATACCTTCTTGTCCAGGCTGCTGACCATACCTTGCAGGTAGATATTATCCAGATAGGCCGAATAGCCCGACATCTGGATCCCGAAGACGGAGAGGTTCGTAAGGTCGCCGAACTGCGCGGCGATATTTTCGGCCGTGAACTCCCAGTCGCTGACATTGCGAAGATAGCGCTGGTAGGTGCGCGTCGAGTAGCGCGAGCTCCGCCGGGCGGGATTCGTGAACGAGCCGTAGGCCACGAAGGTCATCGATTCCATCGGGTCGAGCTGTTTGGTAAAGGTGGCCGACAGGGGGCGCAGCTCGTAGCGGAACCGCTCGTTGCGGTCGCCCAGGACTTCCGTAATACGGAAATAGACCGTGGCGAAGCCTGCGAAAGTGCGGTTGCCTCGGCCGTCGTCGGAATCTGCCGTCGCATTGTTCGACGGGTCGAAGTCGTGGAAGATACCCATGCAGATATCCCCGACAGCTACGGCGCCGATCTCGCCCTCTTCGAGTTTGAGCGTTACGAGCTTCTGATCCTTGTCCACGCTCTCGATCACCCCGGCGCCCGGAGCGCTCCAGTCGTCCCCGACGCTGATGCCCACGCGGTTGTACCGAAGCTCCGGAACCTCCAGAAAACGGCGGATGAAGAGGCTCTCCAGCTCGCCGGCGCCTTTTTCATTTATAAACCCGCCCACTCCGGTAATACCGGAGGCATATGATGGTCCAAATTGTGCCCCTGCGTTGAAAGTCATTCTACCCTTGAACGTATCGGGTGCCTGCTTGTTGGCAAACTCCCATATTGCCCTTCGTGCAGAATAAGCATTTGTATCGGTCGGAAAAGTATTATCGTATCGGGTGATTAGATATATAGCCGCTCCATTCTCCGCAATGCCTATACGTTGGGAATAGAGCGATGCTTTCACGTCCGATTCAATACTGCCCAGGCGGGAATAAGGTGTATTGTCGCCTACCGTATAGGTTGCGATGTACTCGTTGTATAGTTTTTTTTCATAACCTTGAATCCGGGAAAGACGACCGTCTATACCGAATTGAGGACCCATTAATCGTACAGCCTGTCCTGCTTCGTAGTTTTTTTCGTTGTGTGTACAATACACGGGATTCGTTTCACAGTCATAGACTGTCGTGTCGCTGCTATGTTTGGCAGCATAGGAAGTGCCGGCATTAAGAAGTTCTTGTTCTGCTTCGTCTATGCGTTGCTGGGGGAGTTTGACGCCTGTGAGTACGAAAGTGTCAGGCCCTCGGTCATCATCTTTTCCACGAGGACGCATGTTTTCATTCGGTATAATCTGCTGACTTTCGCCGGACGTTTCGACTTGGGCGATGATTTCAAATTTCTTGTTGAATCCGTCTTCGGGTTTCCAGGTCGCGGGGTCGATATTGTCGCCATTGTCGTCGATAAGGGCGAGTTCGAAATCCCAGCCGATCAAATCGCCGCTCGTAAAATGTGCCCCCAGCGTTTCTCCTTCGATTACGTCTGAAGGTAGAAATGGCGTGTCGTTGCATACCATGACGTATGCCTTGTCGGTCTGCCCTTCAATGATTGTCCGATCGATAGTTTCTACCGAAGTGACGGTTTCCGTGTTCTTCGGGTAGATGTCGTCGAAAAACACTACGACTTCCTTGATTTCGTTTTTTGTAAGTCCGGGACGTGCGTCTATGTATTGCTGCCCATCCGGAAGCCGTAACCGGACTTCGGAAACGTGGTTCGTTACGCCGCCCTGTTCGGATTGTCCGTATTCTTTCGTCAGGTTGCGCGTGGAGCCGAATACATAGAAACGGGTCCCGTATTCGGAATCGTCCCCTTTCTTGGCCGGGATGCTTTTGACGACTTCTCCGCGTTTGAATGTTTCCGGCGTTCCGAAGTTCAGTTTTCCGAAATGCAGGGTTACGATACTGCCGTTCTCCTCGGTCCACCATTCGACATCGAAAGTCTCGGCAATGGATGATAAGGCATCCCAACAGGTATCGCCATTGAACGATACGAGCTTGTTGGTTTCCGGATGTTCGACATTTACACTTCCCATCTGCCAGTTGTTTCCTCCCAGTGCCTTGTTCATGTTGGCGACGATGAGCGCCCCGAAGGATGCCAAGTCTGTCGTGTTGTGGAATACAGCTTCAGGATTATCGCCTCCCAGCCAGAAGCAGATGAAATTTTTCATGTGGTTTTGCTGCGCCTGGAACTGAAGCGTGTATTTGTAGCCGCCGGTTTTGTTGTCGAAATCCGGATAAACCTCCGACATGATTTCGAATTTGCGGCCTTTGTAGGTGATGTATGATCCGAGGGGGAAATCCAGCGGGGTAAGCAAACTAAAGGGGAGTTCGATGTAATAATCCCCCATAAGTGCGTATTTGATAATGGCACTCGTTGTTACGGGCGCATCGTATATCGCTTTACCGGAAGGGTTGTATATTGTCATTTCGTCGATATATGTATCCTGTGCCATCACAGGGTCGATACAAAAGTGTGGGGTTTCGGCACATTATGCAAGTAATTTTAAGAAAAAATACAGAAAAACGCCCCGGTCTTTTGACCGGGGCAAGAGGGGGTTGCTTCCATCCGTATTTTAAGGTTTAAGCCATGAACTTTGCGGCTTAACGATTAGACGAGCGTTGTTATATGCCATCTTCAATGTTAAGCATGTGCGCGCTGTATAGGTATTATTCCCTATTTTATGCGTGGCTAAAGCTAAATCCGGATTGGGTGATCCAGGGGTAAGGCATAAGGGCAACAGAAGTTGTATTTTCCCTTCGTAATACTGGGGGACAGCTATTTTGTAATTTGACCTTGCTTTTTTTTGGGCTTCATTAATCGCGCCAACGAGTCTTCTGCGCATTTCGTCTGAACTCAGCCCTTGCATGTGTGCAGGAAATCTGTCCATGTTGTCCGCAATGATATAGTCGATTTGAGGGACTACCCTGCATTGAGGATTGAAAATCAAATCCTCGGGTTTCTGGAAAAAATCAGCAATGTCCGGAATATTATCGCCGAATTTGCTAATTAGCTGAATATCGCTTTCCCTGACAAATGCCTTGAAAACATAAGGCGATAAACCTTTCTCGGCTACATCTGGCCTATTGTTGCGTTCAGCAAGAGCAAATATGCTTTCCAAATTTGCAGTTACAAGTCCAGTATTGAAACATGCAAAATTGTTATCAAAAGAAAAGGATATTTTATTTTCAGATTTAATTTTGCGGAAAGTATGTTCGATATAACTTTTCAAAATGGAATATTTGGCTTGCGTAGCATCTGAGAAATCCCATGGTTCCGGATCTGCTATATTATTCGCAAGATATTCAATAGATGCGTCATAATTAGGGAACCAACAAAAGTCAAAAAGAGCCGAATGAAATTTTTTCATAAACGTAAGTTTTTTATATTGTCAATAAATAAAAAGACCGCCATGTAATATTATGACGGTCTTATTGTATCCTTTATGTTCGATATTCGTGGTTACGGATAGACCCGTACGTCTATATTTCATTATATGATGCAAATATAATACACGTTTTTTCGAGGTGCAAATTTTTTGCCAACTTTTTAGTTGCACTATGAAAACGTAGCCGAATACACGTTTATTGTCCTAACGTATGGAAATGATAAAGAGCGAAATTCGTAAGATTGGAGAAGAACTGCAATTGATTTGATAAGGATGGGGAGGGGCTAACGCATCATTTTACGATGAATAGCAGAAGCGAGTAAAAGGCTGGGATAGATTCCCGGCCTTTCCTATTCGCGTGCCGCCCGATCTGCGGGGTTGGGTTCTCGGAATTTCACTGCTAATTTACAGGCATTCAATCGATAATTTTCAAATTGAGTGCTGTTGCTATATAAAAGATTATACGTATTGCCTAAATCCGGGACATATAGTGTTACGGTTCCTTTGTGTAATTCTGCAACAAAAGCAGCATAGTTAGATAAAAATGCCTCTTGTGATGTTCCTTTGATCAAAAATGTCAATGTTACGTCACGTTCATTTACAACCGGTGAATCCGGAACAATAATATCTATTCCGTTTTGTGTTGGATCGTCATTTTCGACAAATTCTTTGAGAGATGGAGGTGTAAGGAGGGCTGCATATGCTCCTGAAAGCATGGCAACTCCCATTGTAGATAACGGTTTGTTATTTATAGTTACTTCTGTTGTTGGCATGTTTTATAGGTTATCAAGTTTTCGATTTATTGCAACAAGAGTTTCGCCCATTGCAGGCAATATGCGGGTGTATGTTCGAATATCTGCGACATTACCATTCAATTGAATCATAATATCTCGGATGTCGAAAGTCACATTACGCGTATCCATATTGATCGATCGAAGCAGCTCCATACCATTGACAAGGATGTTCATTTTACCTTGCATGTCAGTAAAGCGACCGTTGAGTTCGTCGCTTGTGTCTTGGGACATTGCCTGAAAACCGCGTGAAGTAGCATTCTGGGTAGATGCCTGATTGTCGGATAGCAGAGAACCTGCCCATCCATATTTATCATCTAAATATTTTTGTAAGTCATCAGCCATTTTATAGGCCTCCTCTTGTTCCTCGGCTGAAAATACCCCATCTAACCAGAACTCTTGCAATTTCTCGCGAATTTTCTTCATGGCTTCGGAAGATTGTATGGCAGATTTAATACTTTCTATTACCATTTGACGCATCATATTCCGAACCACATCTCGTGCGGTTCTTGCCCGATCTTCCCCGTTTGCCCATGCATCGGCGTAAGCTGTCGCGAAATTATCAATTGCAGATTTTAGATCTTCGCCAAAAATTGCATCTAAGGCCTTTTCCTTATTTTCTTCTATTTGTTTATTTATCTCATCAATTTGATTTTCCCATTCTTTGATTCGTTCTTCATCCGTGTCTTTTTTACTACGCTCTTCTGCTATTTGATTTTGTATCAATATTTTTTGCTGTTCGAGTAATTCATTTTGTTGTTCGATAAGTTCAGAAGCATCTGTAGAGTATGCCTCTTCAATGGCCTCCCCGAGTTCATCATATGATTTTTCGAGAGCATCAATTTGATCTTGTAAGCGCTGAATGTTACGTTCTTTTCGTCGATCTCCGCCTCCGAAAATGCCGCCTATTAAATTCGCTATGCCTCCAATAGCGCCGGTTACAATAGAGAATGGCTTGGTAATATCCATTGATGCAAATGAATCTAATGCACCCATTAATCCTTCTACTTCAGCGGGAACATCTACACCCATATTCCCCAACATGCCGGAAACAGCCCCAATAAGTTGGGAAGTTTCAGCTGCAGCGGCTTGTGCATTTTGCCATGCTTTCTGTTTTTTTGTGATAGCATTCAGCTCGGCTTGATCTGCGGCCTGCTTGTCGGATTCCTTTTGTGTCTGGTTGTATTTCTCTCGCAGCCGGACAGCTTCTTGCATGGCTTTTTTATAGTCGCGAAATCCGGTTACGACATTAGAAAACGGATTCTTTTTTACGGCTGTTTCTGCGGCCTGATCGAGTTGATCTGTTATTGCTTTGAGGTTTATCGGATCAAAATCGGCATTTTTGAGTTGTTCGTTGATATTGTCTATAATACGCCGTATCTCTCTGCTTGATAGGGCGTCGAGGTTTTGGAACAGATTAATCCAGTCATCGGTTTTCATCAGTTCGTCCACCTTGATTTGTCCGATTTCCTCTGTTTCATGTTTGTCGATTTGAGGAATAAGGTCGGAGCGGCCGTTCTTTGTTGCTGTTTCCCTGTCTTTGGCGTGTTTCTCGCGTATCTTGGCAATCTTATCCTCCATCGTACCGTATTTCTCGACAATGGTATTTAGGCTGGCCGCAATTTCCGCTTGGTCGATCTTGATACCCAAATCGGTCGCTTGCTCTTTGGTGATATTTCCAGCCTTCAGAGCATCTTCTACCCACTTGCGGAACTCCTCGTATTTGTCTTTTATGCCTTTGATGCGGCGATCTTCTTCCGAGAGCGTGTCATCGGTGATCTGCTTGTATATCTTGTCAAGCTCTTGGGCGTATTTCAGTTCTATGGCAGCTCGGTCATCGGCATTTTTTTGCTGAATATTCGATTGCCTTTCCTGAAAATATTTTGTTTGATCTGCAGTTATGATTCCACCCTGCGCGGCTTTAAGTTTCGATTTATCCTGCTCGAGTTTGTTCATTTCCTCTTTTGTGCGCAAGTCTATTTCGGCCAGCTCTTTCTGCTTGCCATCTTTCAAAATATCGATGCGCGATTGCTGAAGGGCTTTATCATTGGCGAGAATAAGATCGGATAGCTTTTTCTGGGCTTTGGCGGCATCCGTCACCGTTTTGCCCGAAACGCTGTATTGTTTAATTTTCGAATCGTATTCGGCGATTTTGGCGATCAGCTCATTCCATTTCGCTGTCCCTTTCAATGAAACGTCCATCGCTTCGAGAGCTGCCTCCGCCTCCTTCTTCTGTCCTTCCCAATAGGATTTGTTGCGTACTTCTTGGGGCTGTTCTGGTGTTTCGGTATTTGTAGAACTTTGGGGTGTTGGAGCTGTAATACCGAATCGTTTGCGGGCCAAATCATCTGTTTCACGCAGTACCTCTTGTGCTTCAACTATATTCGCTATAAGTTTTGCGACACGTCCCGTATATACTTCAAATTGGGTTGTTAGCCCCAATGCTCCGCCTATTGTTGCTTCAAAATCTTTCAATCCACTTATACGTAATATCCCCGCCGAATTTTGAAGAACTTTTATCGAACCGTCGCTTATGGCTTTTTGTAATTCAACGCCATACTGCGTACCCAATTCATCGCCGTATTTTTTTATAAGTTTGTTGAAAATTTTGTCATAGCTTTTGGTTGCCGTTTGCTCGAACAAATCAGTCTGCTCCCGTGAGAATTTTTCGTATTGACGAGCGTTATAAGATTGCAATATTGCATCAGTAAGACTGTTATATTTTTGAGCGAGAGTTTCAACCGTAAGTGTTTCGGCTTTTAGTCCGGCGTCATATTTACCGAATTTTTCTATTATTTCGTTACGAATTTTGTTATATTCTTCCGTTCCCTCCTTTGCCGCTTGTAATTTCCCTTTAAGCCTGCCTAACTCCGATTGTTCTACTGCCGCAGAACTTGCCGCTTCGGCTATACTGTCATTCAGCTGCTTTTGGGATTTTGCCGCGCTATATATCCCGTCTGAATATTTCCATACGGCGATCCCAATAGCGGTAAGGACACTCAAAGCCAACCCGAGCGGATTAGCATTAAACGCCGTATTAAATAACAACTGTGCATCCTTTGCGGCGGTTATACCTTTCGCCAAATCAAAAAATGCTTTGATATTTGCTGCGGTTACAACTATTTTTTGTGCCGCTGCGGTCAAGATCAATGTTGCTTTGTAGGCACCGTATGCCGATACCAACGGAATTAGAATATCCAATACCTTTTGGTAATTCTCGACAAGTGAAATCGTACCCTTGAGCACACCCGTGATGACGCCTTCCTGCGATTTGCCGAGGTCGTTGAACATCATGTCGAGAGCATCGCCGAGATTGGAGATGAGGCCCGTAATGGTTTTGGATTGCTCCTGCATCAGGTTGTGGAACTTCCCGCCCTCGTTCGTCATGCTTTCAATAGCCTTCTGCACCTCTGGAAAGCCTATTTTGCCTTCCGTGACCATCTGTGAGATTTCCGCGCGGGTCTTGCCGAGTTGCGTTGCCAACTCTCCCGCGAGGTCGATGCCTCGGCTTTGGAACTGCATTACGTCACGCGTGTATAAACGCCCCTGTACGGCCGTCGTGCCGTACAACCACGTGAGGTCTTGCAGGTTCAGTCCCAGACCGGCCGCAACATTACCGAGCCGAGTCAGTGTGTCGGTAATATCCTCTGCTGCGAATCCATATGCGAGAAGCTGGCGGGCACCGCTGGACACGCCTTGCAGGTCAAACGGCGTTTTGGCAGCCAGTTCGACCATTTGTGACATCAACGCATCGGCCTTTTCCTTGCTTTGGAGCAGAGTTGTGAAGGCCACTTCGAGCTGTTGAAACTCGCCACGAGTTCGCGCGATTTGTTTCACCAGCCCCGCAAGCGACACTCCGACGCCGATTTGTCCGAGAGTGGTAGCCAGGCGACGCATTGCAATATCCATACGGTCGGCATCCGTCACGACACTGGACGTTACGGTTTTGGCCGTTTTCTGAAGTTCACGGAACTTGCGAATTGCTTCATCGTTATCTATGACTACGGTAAGGTTTATACTCATAATACGATGACGGTTTTATCTTTATTGATTTCTACCTTTGATCCGCTGATGTTCACGACTTTTATTACGGCATAATTCGAAGCGTTGATTGTGGCCGAGGCTCCATGCATAAGAATGACAGTGTGGACGAAATCTACTCCCGAGGCTTCTATTTCAGCCGACGTATCGCCGACTAAGCAAATGTATTTTCGCTTGTCGAGCCTTATGCATCCGCAATCCACATACATGTTGCAATCACTCACTTCGTTTTTGTGAGCTTGAAATATTCCCAGCGGAGGGAAATTGTTTTTATGGCAAAATTCAAGTCCTTGTGGCGTAAAAAACAGAGAGGTCAGGGAGTGAAAATTTTTCACTTTGTCCAGTCGTTCGCAGGCGCCGAGTGCGGACGCGGATTTTAGGATGTTGTCAAGCATATAAATTATTTCGTTTGTTATCGTTTGCCTCCTGCCATCAGAAGAAGTGTGTTCATTGCATTAGGATCGTTCATGTCAATTATATCGGGAACTTTTGATTGTTCATTGTTGGGAATATTAGTTGTTGATTTACTTTTACAATCCGTTTTTAGAGCGTCGGAAATCATAAGCTGTACGTTAGCCCATGAAATCCCCCAAAGAATATATTCAAGAGTCCAATGATAGCGGTTTATAAGATTATCTATTTGTCCCCAGATACTGCGCCCTCCGTAGTGGCTATCCGCTCCGCTGTTGTCGTTGGGGAAATCATTACCCGCAGCGTTCTTACCAAGCGAATAGCGTTCATAAAATCCGCGTAGTAGGATTGAAATACGATGGTGGACAAAATGTTTGTAAGAGCTGTTGTATCCATTGTAGGGGACCAGTATATAAGTTTTGTCCGCTCTTTTAGCATATCTTCGATTTCTTGTTGCGTCCGAAGTGTGGCGATAGCGATTATTTCGGCCACCTCTTTTGATTTTTCGGAGCATATGGTCCACATACGTTTAACAGCACCCTCCATCTGTTCGTCGTCGAAAATCAGATCAAGGTCTATTAGTCGGCGACTTATCATCGCGAGTCGTCCGAGTTGGAGGGGGTATAGGTAAAGGGTTATTTGTTCTTTGTCATTGCCTTCAATCTCGAACGATTCAATTTTTTCAGTCAGTGTGTCAAGTGCACGTTGTTCTGTAAGGCGGCCGACTTCTTCTTTTTTCATATTATAAACTATTGTTTTTGCTCCCGCCCCGTCCTCGAGACGTGATGCAAGTCGTCAGCTTTCCAGCGGGATAGAGAATTTACAAAACGCTCTTGGTATATTCCGGAGTTGTAATCGGCCACCAGGAATAACCACCTTGTTCCGGAGCTAAAACTTTCGCAGATACTTGAATTTGGAGCGGGTCGGTTTTATTGATTCCACCACCCAATGTCGCTACATATTTTAACCTTGCAAAAGCGATGGAGCCTCCACTTTTGGAATCGAATACGAATGCTTTTACTCCTTCGTAAATCTCGCCTTTTGCAGGTTCTGTAGTTCCGAAGTAAAATTCCATCGTGTCGTCGTCAAAATCTACGACATTCCAAGTAACTTCTTTTGTGCCTGTCGTTTCGTCGATTGCAGAGTAAAATGGGTCTGCTTCTCCTTCCCGATAAAAATCATTACTGGAAGGTATCGCGAAATTGGTGGAAACACCACCATTATAAGGCTGACTGATTTTGGTGAAAGCCTTCATTAAGTCGGCAGCCTCAGCGTCTTTTACTCCTTTCGGGAGAGGATTACCTGCATGAACGGCTTTCAGTCCGATTATTTGTCCCATGTTTAATATTTTTTAAGTTTTACTTTGAGGTTTGAAAATGTGTAGGAGATCCCCTCCTCACTAATAAGAGTTTCATCGCTCACATCAAAGAACCAGCGTTCGTTGATAGGGTAGTATCCTAGTGAATCGAAAGCGAGACGAGTTAGTTCGTTCAGACGGTTGCGATCGGGGTAGCGTTGCTCTTCACGACCGATTGTCGGTGTTGTGTCCGGTACATAAATGTTTACATTTACGGTTGCCACCTGCGAATCTCCGACGACATTTGACAATGAGCCTACGACGATAAATTCTCCCGAAGGATTATTCGGGTAGTGGTCCGCATACATCATCGGCACGGTCTTCCCTAACAGCGAATCCCGGATGCGATCCCAGACGAGTTTGAATATTTCCGTAGAGGTCAGGTTCATCGCTTTTTCGATTTTAAGAATCGAGCGAACTCCGCTTTGAGTTTTTCAGCAGTAGATTCCACCCAGTTTCCCGACCCTTCGAGAACGTCGAAACCTTTAGCCTCGACATATTTCGCGTATTCCATACCGGCTACCCATACGAGATATGTTTTGTTAGCGGGAAGTTCACGGGCGACAGACCGGGCATGTTCAAGCCCTTTGGCATGAGCTTCATCGGCACCTTTGTTCCCTTTAGGATTGCCGTCCGGTCTGACACGGCGGTTATACTTGAAAGATTCAGCAATGATTCTTCCGTATTGTACCACAACATACCCGATGGAGTTGCGTAGGTTACCCGTGTGATCGGTATAACTACCGTGTTCGCGGGCGTACTTCACCACTCTTTCCCCCAACGCCGACAACCATTCTACAGCTTTTCGGTCGTACTCTTCTTTTGCTCGCGCAAATTCAAGTTCCACCTCACGCCAGTTGGTACACTTTACAGCCATAATCTCGTGTTTTCGTAACGTTGTCCGCTTTTGTAGAATCCCTGTACCGGATACGACGCCGTGTCCTTGTCTTTCGGTTTGGCCTCAGTGCGGAGCGAACGGTCGAAGATGTTGAATCCTCGGCTGTCGAATATGCGTACTTTCGTCCCGATAGGAATTGGCTGTGTATCTGCAGGCATCGTAACCTCGAAAGAGTAG
>ERZ772865.3113-NODE-3113-length-13146-cov-7.099840_pt1 | contig 13146 bp, 8 predicted proteins | sample MGYA00512133_ERZ772865 | MGnify/ENA primary metagenome ERZ772865 (study PRJEB29015, sample SAMEA2737722) | human gut metagenome | biome: human gut; feature: human-associated habitat; material: faeces | place: China | collected 2012 ...
ATAGATTATAGCCAACCAGCATTATGTTTCTCTGCCGAATCCTTTGCCCCTTAAATGTACAGAAGTATGGCAGAGAAGCAGGATATTAGAGAAAATGCGATGGCTGGTGGCACTCCGGCACGACTGCGTGGGTTGGCGGCAAATGGTAATAGCATATCACCAACATTGGCAGAAGTAGTAAGTGCGATGCCAGAGGCTACACATTCTTCCAAAGGAATAATGAGTGCAGATCAAGCATTTTACTTGAGAGAAACGACTATTATTGGTGGAGTAGCAGGAGGATTTTCTAATCGGTATAAACTAATTGGTATTCTGAATTATGATGCGTATGCCCCTTTTCGTGTAAATATTAGTATGGGAAGTTATGCGTCCACTGATAGATATTTAATCGATGCTACACTGACGTATTATAATAGCGCCATGTATGTTTCAGGAGTTTGTCATAATCGGATTGGCTATGTAATTAAAGACAATAAGGCATACGTCTATTTAAAAGAGTATGCAGGCAATTCTTATATAGGTTATGTGATAGGGTCGGAAATACATGAGTTCACGAGTTATGAATCCGAACCCTCCAATATCGTGTATGTTCCATAATATTACATAATTCAATACAAAAAAACAGTTGATGTATTCTCATTAATCTTCTTGCCCCTTAAACGTACAAGGTATGGCAGAAGATATTAAAGAGAATGCAATGGCTGGGGGTACTCCGGCACGATTACGTGGACTGGCGGCAAACGGCAACAGTATATCACCGACATTGGAAGAGGTGGCAAGCGCAATGCCAGTAGCAACTATGGAAGAGAAAGGGATGGCAAGCGCTGGACAAGGAAGAGTCGAATATAGTATTGTAGGGGAAGGCAGTGTAGATATTCCTCTTCCTTATTATGGAATATTTCTATTTGTCAGCGAGGAACTTAATGGCTCCAGTCTCCTATTCCATTTAGCTTATTATAAAAAAGATTTTAAAGCCGTTATTGATTCGTCCAACATCGTAGGGAATTTATTTAATATAGAGCAACTAAAAGACGGCAGTAAAACCATAAGAGTTACAAATTTAAGAAGTAGTGTTCAAAGATTTTCCATAAATAGATTATAGCCAACCAGCATTATGTTTCTCTGCCGAATCCTTTGCCCCTTAAACGTACAAGGTATGGCAGATAAGCAAGATATTAGAGAGAATGCAATGGCTGGGGGTACTCCGGCACGGTTGCGTGGGTTGGATGCAAATGGTAATAGTATATCACCGACATTGGCAGAGGTGGAAAATGCCCTTCCTAAAATGAGTTGTATATATCACAAGGTATGGACGGCTTCTAAAGGAGATTTATTAGTAGTAAAGTCTTCATATTCCATATTCATGGTAGGAGATTCTGCTTCCGGATCGCATATAATGGGGGTATTTGCCAACAATATTACTATATTGAGTAAACAAGGAGCATTCTCAGAAGTAAAGGACCAAGAAGGAACGGTCAATATTTATAGGCAAGACGAACATAATATCGTTATACAAAATAATTCTAATAATAAGATTATAAGAATCTTGTTTTTGTCTTCCTATTGATGTTGCACCATCTTTGATAGAGAACTAATTAGTATTACCCGTTCCGGCCATCTCGGTCAGAACGGGTAATACCATTATCAGATTAGGTAATATTTACTGATTTCCAAGCAGACCATGTAGGTCCTGAATTCGTTCTTAACTTCACCGCTACGTCGCCGGGACGTACTTCGATGGCAATTTGAAATAAATAGAATTTGGTTTTAAATACCAATAGCATGCCAAAAGATATACCATCCGGAGAATTCGTTATGTTTGCACCAGAATATATCTGGTAAATTCCATTCTTTGTGAAATTGTCATAATTTTCGGAGACATCTCCTCTATATTGAAACATTTCACTCAACAAATCGCTCTTCTTTATTTTTCCCTGGCTACTATCATTTGCCTCTCCATATACATACACCACATCAGTTAGAACCTTAAAAGCATTCATTGCTATATCATCACCTGCCATACCTTGTACGTTTAAGGGGCATAATTTCCGGATGGAAATATTACCCGATTTAACATTTTAATTTTAGTCTCGTTTTGTAAATTATAAATCAAATTTTTCCGTAGTATCTGAAAAACTCAAAAGGAGTTCTCACATCAAGATAATCGTCTACCTCTTCGTTAGCTTCCGCTTCCATTTCAAACGCTGAATTTCCGTAAGCCTTATCACCCACATTCACCCAGCATCGGTTACGGCATAAGTGATAAACGTATGAAATCGCATACTCCAACCCATACTGAAGGTAGAACCACAACGGGTAAAGTAGATATACCCATAAGTTGAATCCGGTAAACAGCATGATTACCGTCAGCAGGATTGCCGAAGCAATCATACATTCTTCCCATTGGCGCACATGAATCGCCTCATGGTTAAGTGTACTCCGCTTCATCTCCTCCTTGCTTTTCTTGGTGAAGACGAAGCATCCCAATGTGATGGTGTTGTAGCCCTGCCACAGCAGCCATTTTGCAATTTTGCTTTCATAAAACACTTTCATAACACTGATATTTTAAGTTTTCGATTCCGCTTTTCCTGATATTAGAACCCATTTCACCTCATCCTTTACTCCATCAGAGTATGTCGCTACGGCCTTGAATTGAGCAATGGAAAGCGACGGAACAATGATTTTAGAATAGTATTCTCCGTCTATGATAAAGCTACCTCCACCTGCGACTTTTATGGATGCAGGTCCAGTGAGACGGGTATAGACACCTCCATTATACAGCATGCACTCTCCACCTTCATATTCTGCCGCATTCGGCAGGTATATTGTTTCCTCTAGCGTTGGAAGTGAGAATATCCGGGATATTTCAAAGTTCAACCCGGTATTGAAATCCAGGTAGTATTCATACGAATCGGATTTCGACTCCAGAAGTTTCAGCTTTCGGAAGATTGAGGCGTCCTGGAACACATTACCTTTGGCATCCCATCGGATATTGCCTCCGGCCAGGAATCCAATGCCACCATTCTCCCCGTCAATCTGGCACATGGCTTTACCGGTTTTATCCCTTGCCAGCACATTCTGCACCACCAAATCATCCACATAGATTTCATCGGCACGTATCTTTCTTATTAAAGCCATATCCATAGCCACAAACATATACTGCTGTGCCGCCTCCCAATTAGCATCACCGTCTATCGAGGTAGGTGCGACAGTGACCGACGTACCGTAAGCCCGTACCCGAAACGGAATGGTACGATTGTTGAATGTGGCCAGTACGATGTCATGGTAATCTTCATTCCAGACATATGTGTTGCCTTTGGCGAAAAAACCTCTCGGACGCGGCTCGCTGGCGTCTCGTCCGCTTGCTCCGTCATAGCTGACACCCACTGATATCTCCGCAATGAAACTGTCATTCCATGCCGAAGCGTCAGCCTGGCTCTGGTAACAGCGGACTGAAAACGTTGAATACCCTGCAGAAGCGTTGACCGTAATCTCGGAAGCCCTCGAAGGCCCTGCGATGGCGCTCCATATCCCGTTGCTGTACCCCCGTGCGGTCAGATATCCGTCCGGATAAGTCAATGTGGCGCTACCAAGCGTCCGCTTGGCATAGACGCGGAAAGCTGAAGGAACAAGCGAACCGGCATTGCTCACCCGTATATTGCTGCATGTACTGATGAGATAGACCATGCCGCCGTCTGATGTCAGTTGTTCCCATTCGTCGGTGTTCACTTCTTCGGTAATAATATAACCGTAGGACTTGCCGCCGTTCTGGGTCTGAGTGATTCGCCTCCCGTCATGAGTTGTCTGAGTCCATAGAGGTGGATTCGAAGTGTCAACCTTTGAGAGCCAGGAGCGACTCCCCATCGTACAGATGGTGAGCTTTTTGTATGGAGTATTAGCCGTGCGCCACTCACCGCCAGCCTTGACGGATTCGCCGTCACCGCCAGGTTTTCCTGGATTACCGTCGTTGCCGTCCACAACCATGGGTATAGTTTCCCGGTCCACGACCTGCCCACCCACGTAGAACACGAACTGCAGCTGCGTCGTGAAGTTCTTCGGGGAAATGGCCGTGCCGTTCTGTATTTCCACCTCCGAACCACCGTCCTTGCTGTATTTCAGCACACCGTCAGTCGTGATGGAAGTGGTACCGCCTACAGACTTGGTGCGTGTGCATGACACGCTTGCCACACTGTAGGTACCATCCTTCCGCTTGCTTACTGAAGATACGGAAGGCACCAGCCTATAGAGTATCGCATCACTGCCCGGATTACCGGCACGTACACCGGCAATGGTGAACACCAGCTCACGGCTTATATCCGTATCCTGTACCGTAGCCGTAACGGTTATCCTGACCTCTGAGCGTGCAGGCATCGAAATGCCGGAAGCCACGGTAAACGCTATCACACCCGTATTGACATTGTAGCTTTCCGTGACACCGGCAGGCGTCACGCATGAGATGGACTTGAGCTGTAGCTTCTTCGTACCATACCACATGCCGACGGTTGTATTGAGTACGGACTGCGAAACGGTCTTCCCCTCGTATGTCAACGCCACACTCTCCATCTCATTGTCGAAATCGGCTACAATGGCCGACTCGCCGTCAAAGCCCCACTTGGCCCAGATGGCGGCCGGTGAAAACGCACTCCATACACCGTCCTTCTTCGTGCGGCAACAAGCCCACTCGTATGGCAGGCTCTCGCTGACACCAATTGGGTCATCATGCCAGCCGGACGGCACGTAGTCATCCACCTGCAAGGTGGCTGGCGTAGGAGGCGTCACATTCTCTGTCGTATGTTTGAATATCCACTCATAATCCCTACCGTCACGCCCATCCTGGCCGTTCTCCACCAGCAGCTCATACTCAGCCGTATTCAAGTCCCCGGTAATGGTATAACCGTAGGATTTGCCACCGTTCTGCGTCTGCAGGATGCGTCTTCCCTCATTGGTCGTCTGAGTCCACATCGGAGGATTGTCGGTACCATCAGGAGCGACACATAAAAACACACGTCCGGCCATCTTGGTAATACCCATGTAAGGTATATGCTTGCCGGTCTGCCAGTCACCGCAATTGGTAATGCTTGTACCGTCTGCACCCTTGCTGCCAGTCACACAGATGGCGTTCGTTGTGGTGGAAGTATCGTCAGTAAAGACTATCCTTGTCCGGGTCCAGATATACCAGCCGTTTTTCCACGCCGGAGAGGTAGTCTGCCACTCGCCTCCGGTTGTGGTGGCCGATGAAGAGGATAGGTAGTATTCTTCGGTAATGGACTTGATGCCCTTGCCGTCGGCTCCCTGCCCACCACTGATACAAGCCGCTTGGGTGTACTTGACTTCGTCATCAGAATAGACAATCTTCGTCCGGGACCAGATATACTTGCCGGCTTCCCATTCAGGGGAGGTAGTCTGCCAACCGTCCACCGGGGCAATGACATTAGACACCGATATCGCGTATTCCACATCGGTAGACTTGATACCCTTGCCGCTTTCTCCCTTTGCCGCATATTTCAGCCAGTCGGCATTGCCGTCTGCCGGTTCTGTAGACGTGCCTTTCTCATTGACACATATCCATGAACTGCCGTTATGCGTCACCTCATCGTAATAGGCATACTTCTCACCCTTTTTCCACGTCCCCTTGAATAGCGGCACCCGGAAAGCCTCGCCGGTGATGTCATCCACCTGGAATATCTTGCCGGACATGATGACGTGGCGAAAAACTGCCGAGTAGTTGTCAGCCGGAATGCCATGTACGGTACGGCCTTTCTTCTTGCCAATCCACGACATCTCTTGTGCAGGCTCGACATCCCATGTATTAGCGTGGTCGAAGAAAGTAATACAGTTGTTGCCGTTAACCGTATCAATCAGGATGTACGTCTGCCTATCCTCATCTGTAAAGTTACCCGTCTGGGCAAGTACCATAGATTCCCCAGGCTTCCAGTCAGTACCTGGCTTCGGCGTCATGACGAATGTCTTGGCAGTGTAATCGGCGGAAGTCACCCGGAACTTCATCTCCTCGAACCCCTGCAACTTGCCTTCAGGTGACTTGGTGACGAAGTAGGTGGTCAGAATGTCATCGACAAACTGGCTCAGTCCATCGGCATCCGTCAAATCGGGTGTAATCGTATAGCTACCGTCACCGTTGTCGCTCCATTCCTTGACCGTACATCCACCTCCGGGAGAGGCGCACATCCTGCCTTTGAAATAGGTCACACGGTTATAGGCAATCTCCGGAACAAACACACGTTTGCGGAATATGCCCTCTTCCATTTCAAGGATGCCATTCTTGTCGATGCACCCTCCGGAAATACCAGTGATGAACTCGCCGAACTTGACCCAATCTCCGAAGGTTATGGGGAAGGGAGTGCCGTCAGCCTGGTCTTTTCGAAGGAACATAGCCAAGGAACGCAAAGCCGAAAACACGTTATTATCCGTGGCCGGTGTAGAGTCATTCCTTCTTATCACATACACGCCACTACTACCGCTGCCCGTATAGGTCTGTCCCTTCAGAGTAAGGCTCTCAACCTTCTCCTCCAGCTCCCCAATACGGGAATAGGCAGCGGTTTCCCCGACAGTATATATAGGGGAATCATAAGGCAGGTCAAGATTGAATTCAAATCCGATAATCCTTGACTGCCTTCCGTTCTCGAAATAGGCCTTGTTGATAAGGTTGACCTTTTGACCGATGCTGTAGAGGTTGTGAATGCCGTCCTCACTGTATGCGACATCCGACATCATCTTACAGTTATATGTAGAAGGGTCTATCTTAGACTTGGCAACGTACTTATCGGCTTTGTCCTTTAATTCCAACTGTGCTTCTGCTACCAGCCCCATTTCAGTTATCTTCATGGAATTCCAGCCTGATAAGATGTAAGTATCACCATTTTCGGGGATAAGCGCTCCATCTGGAAGCGGTCTGCCGTAGTCCTCATTCCTGACTATCTCCCAAAGCTGTGCCTCAGGGTTCCAGCCACCATTCCCCAGTTTCTCCGGCTTTCCCTCAGGGTCGAATGTCACAGCGAATTCCATACCATTCAACTTGCCGGATTGGAAAGTGATTTTCAATTCCTTGCCGGGAAGGATATAGTCCTTTGAGAAGGTAATGCCAGTATCCTTGAAGCGGTAGGCATTCCACTTCTTTTCAGTGGTAGTCCCGTCGGCATTTTCTATTTTGTCAGTGTATTCCTTGATGGTAATGTCCGACATCGTGCCGACCCTTCGGGGATAGACATCATCGAAGATAACCACTTGTTCAATGGCTTCCTCGGTGGTCATATCGGGATAAGCGTCTATATACGGAGTTCCTTCGGGCAACATTAAGCGTTTTTGCACCACGCCGTTCAGCACTACAGTCTCATCAACGGGGCGGTAGTCAGATGGGATATTCTTTGTTGAGCCGAAAGCATAGATACGGGTGGCGTAGGTGGACCGGGATTCTGATCGTGGCATTTCCTGCACGTTTTTCCCAATCTCGAAATCCACCGCATCGCCAGACTCACAACGTCCGAAATGGATGATGTTTTCAGTCACCCAGCATTCGCAATCCCATTTCTTTGCCATAGAGAAGCAGGCGTCAAGGATGTTGATGTTGTCATAAGTCATCAGTAGCGCCTTATTCTCTACAGTGCTGTCAATGGAGAAAACAAAATCTTGTCCTTTGTATTTGTAACCAAGAGCTTTTAAATTTCTAAGGACTATACCGGCTTGAACATCAAGTGAAGCGGTGAGATTCCAGGACGCTTCCTGCCCGGCCACTTCGGGGGTATATTTAAAGATTTTGTTTTTCCATTTCCAGTAGTGGGCGTCAAGCTGCAACTCATAGTCGTAGCCTGCGTTATCGGTGTTGAATACCGGCTTCTGCAAGTCGCACACCTCGAACAGCCCGAAGTCGCACTCCACGTATGAACCAAGTTTGAAGAATATAGGACTCTCCAAGGAGAACTTTAACGTGATGTAGTCCTCCTTCATAAGAGTAAACTTACGCTTGCAGCCTTCATTGGGAAGGGTAGTAAGCAGGATAGCACCGGATATGTCTTTGATGTCGATTTGTTCCACGTCTTCAAAGTTCGGAGATAAAAAAAAGAGTGCCCAATTTTGAGCACTCACATTCACGACAATAGAACCAATGTCGTGAATTAGGTTCTGTTTGCCGGATTCGGTTCGTTGAACTTGGCTGAAATTTTTCCGAAAGTTCGGTCTAAACCCTGTGCGTAAGTGATACTTTTACCGAGATAAATCAGATGATAAATCTCGCTACTATTAGCCGGGACTTGAATATCAATCTTGCCTTTATAAAGCTCATCGAAGAAAGCTTTTTTCTTTGATTGATAATCGGACTGGGAATTTCCTTCAATTGTAAAAGAAAGTGTTATTTCCCTCTCATCGACTTTAGGATTATTGATTATCACACGTTTTCCATGTTCTAACCGGGACTTATTCTCTATAAATTCTTTCATGGGTGATGATGCACCAAGTACATCAAGAAACCCATCTCCCATTCTCACACCCCATGTTGTATAAGCGTTTTCGCCATTAATTAATAATTCATCCATAGACTATAATTTTGCTGTATTCTTTTTAACTTCTGCTATATCTCTTTGCATCTGTTGAATAGGTTTGACGATTGCCCCTGTATTTTCTGAAATCTGTACCAATTCAAGATAGGATTGCGCTATCAAGTCTCTCGTGTCATCGGCGATATTACGGACCTCGGTGTTCACACGGAATATATCATCGGCTTTTGCTGTCAGCAGATTGAGCGATTGAGATTGGGTGACATTCTGGTTCTTTATCTCTTCCCCGGTGACTTGCAGCGCGGTAAAACGTCCGTTCAATTCCTCTCCGGTGTCTTGGGACATGGCTTGGAATCCCTTGCTGCTCGCGGACTGTTGGGTGGCAGATGATGTCTTGTCCCAACCCATAGCCGCCATCAGGGCATCCCTTTCTTCAAGCGCATCTGCAACGATATCGTCCCAATCATTTTTCAAGCCAGCCTGCTCATTTTTGTCCAGTCCGCCTTTCATCGCTTCACCGAAATTCTTATACCAATCCTCCAGTCTCTTGGCGTATGTGTCTGAAATCATGGATTCAATGACGGCTTCCTGCATCATTCCCTCAAAAGACTTGGCGAAATCTTCGGCATCGGACTCCATGTCGAGGAGCATGCTCTTGAAATCACTGCGTACCGTATCGAATGAAACGGAAGTCATTTTCTCGTAATATGCCTTTTCCAGCTCCTCCAGCTCTTGCCAATATTGGATATATTCGTCCATGTATTGTGCGGCATTTTCGTGTCCGTCATCGGCATAAGACTTGATTTTGGAATACAAATCGGTGGCTTCGTTCGCCACATTGTACATTTCCTCACTGGTCAGGCTCCAGAAGTCGCCTGCGCTGTCAATGGTACGTCCGACTATCTCGCTGATTCGCTGCCAATCAGAAGCGGACATCGCATCGTCTATCTTCTTGTTGCTGGAGTGGGTGCCTCCCATGCCCAGGAATCCATTGCTGTATGCGGCACCGGAACGTTGCATCATCTCCTGTGTATTGAGCATGGATTGCCTGATGTTTTCCTTCTGTTGCTCGTACAGCTCCGGAGCGTCTGCCACTGCGGCATCCTCCATTTTGTCGGCAAGATTATCGACGGCCATCTTTAAGTCCTGGTTGGAGACAGTAAGCCTTTCGACATCTTCATGAAGTGTCTCGTCGCTGTCACCTCCAAAGTCAAGGCCTGTCCAACCGAAAATGGTGTCCCATGAGCTATAAGCCGCATTGAATATTGAATTGAAAACGTTACCTACAAATCCATCAAGCCCCTGCTTGCCAATGGCGTCAAGCAAGGAAAGTGCAGAACCTACGATTCCACCAATCTTACTCCCCGCTTCCGAGAATGTGTCGATAAGGCCGGATGCCAGACTGCCGACTTGCGACAGCGACATTTCAGACGAGCTTCCAAGCTGGGTGATGGTGTCGGCCAGCGTCGTTAAATTCTGCTTGGTCTTGTCCGCGCTCTTGGTCACGTTCACTTCTTTGTTCCGGACATTCTGTTCTGCATTGTTTTTCTTTTTGAGGGCAGCTTCCTTTTCGGCTTCCGTGCCACCTTCAAGCGCCTTGTTGTATTCCTCCTGCGCCTTGTTCAGTTCTTCTTGTGCAATGCGGAGCGCTTCCAGCTGTTCCGGCAGGTCGCCGAGCAGGCCGCCTTTGTCGATGATGACGCTCTGGATGTTGTTCAGGGCTTCGTCAACCACTTTTTTCTGGTCTACAGCCATGTTCTTGTACTCGTCCGAGTTTTTGAACGCTTTCAGCTGCTGTCCCACCTGTTCAAGCGATTTCTTGGACACCTTGCTCAAGTCCCCGAACACCATCTCCCAGTTGATTTCTTCCTTCAGCTTGTCCATGTTGAGGGAAGAGACGGCTTCCTCCATCTCCTTCTGGAGCATCATCCTGTCACCCTCGGTGGCGGCTTTGGCTATCTTTTCGCTATATTCTTTGGCGATGGCTTCTTTCTTCTGCTGGAATGTGCCGTATTCCTTCAGATAGCGGTTCATGGCTTCCGTTTCCGCATCCATGTTGCCCGTTTCCGCCACATCTCGCTGATACTTCTTGAAGGCATTCTCCTCGGCTTCGTCAAGCAAGGGGGACTGTTGTCCGTATGTACCGTCCTTCCTTGCCTTTTCACGGGCTGCTTCTATTGCATCAAGCTCTTTCCGGTAGTCCAGGTCAATCTGCGCCAGCTTCTTTTCCGTACCCTCTTCCATGAGGTTGATTTCATCCTGCAGGTTCTTCCGTCGGAGGGAGAGAAGCTGTTCGGCAAGCTGTTCCTGCTGTTTGAGCCGGTTATTGTGCAAACCCTTATCTTGCTTTACACCTGTCAATGTCTCCAAGGACTTTTCTGCTTGTTGTAAATCTTTTGTTTTAGCTTCAATTACAGATTCAACTGTTTTGCCTTCCTCAGTTTGTATTTTTCCACTACGAAGGTCGGCTATCTCTTGTTTAAGAGTCTTTATTCTATTGGTAGCGTCCTTGATTTCTTTTGATATATTGGATTGAGGTAAATCATTTTTTGAGGACAAAGAGGACTGCTCTATTTCTTTTTCGACAACTTCAATTTGAGCTTGTGTATCTTTCAATTTGTCATTAGCTTTATCCAAAGCTTTCTCTGCATTGGATATTCGGTTTAATGAATGCCGTTGTGCCTCAATACCAGCATCACCACCATATACGACTCCGATAGGATTTTGTCTTTTTACTTGTTCATAGTTCGTCTGTTGGGTTTGAACGTCTTTTTCTTGTAAACGCTTTTTACGATAGAGTTCTTCCAATTCCTCCTGTGCGGCTTTCAGTTTAATCTGCTTTTCCAACTGGGTCAGATAGGCTTTGATAGCTTCGGTATTATTGTTTATTAACTTGCCTTCCTCGTTAAGGTTGGCATTGTAATTTGGAATAATTGACTGTAATTCAGATAAGGCTTTCTTCTTTTGGTCAATAGAGGAAGTTTCGCTTCTCAAGACACTATTCAGTCTATCAATAGTAGCAGCTTGCTTACTAAATTCCTCATCTGCTTTCTTGTTTACGTTAGAAAGTGCTTCTTGTGCCGCCGTAGCTTCTTGTGTCCGCTTGCTAAACATATATATGGCAGTTGTGACACCTGCTATAACAGATAATAAAGCACCGAACAAGTTCGCTTTAGAGGTAATGTTGAATGCTTTCATTGCAGCTGTCGCAACATTCACCCCTTTCGCTAAGCTAATAAAATTTTTAGTCAGGACTAAAAGGCTACTTGCTTTTTGCCATGCAGCAACAGCTATCAAAGCCGCTTTATACGCTCCATAGGCCGCAATCAAACTGCCTATTACAGAAATGACATCATCAAGACTTTCTACCAAATTTTCAGTCGTACCAATGCCAAATTCAAAGACTTCCTTGTACTTGTTGCCAAAGTCATTCAGCTTTTGGAATAAAGTATCTTGGATATTGGATAACCTTTGCGGCCACGTTCCGGCAGAGTTTTCCATGAGGTTGTTAAATTTACCACCCTCACTTGTCATATTCTTGAATGCCTGTTCAACTTCCGCAAAACCGACTTTCCCTTCTGTTACCAATGCCCCTACTTGGTCTTTTGCCACGCCAAGCACTTTTGCCAATTCTTCATAGATAGGAATACCGCGACCTGCGAACTGCCGAATATCTACCGTCATAGCTCTACCTTGCGTTCTCAGTGTTCCATACAAGTAGATAAGCTGCCCGATAGGAATCTGCAATCCTGAAGCTACATCGCCAAGCATAGACAGTTCATCCACAACCTTGTCGGCTGATGAGCCATACGCCAATAACTGTTTTGCTCCGGTTGCTACGTCATCCAAGTCGAACGGAGTTTTGGCGGCAAATTGTATAATTTCCCCGACAAGTTGGTCTGCCTGTGATTTACTTTGCAGAATCGTGGAAAGGGCAACCTGTAATTGCTGCATTTTTCCTGTTGCATCAATCACATCAGAACCAAATTTCTTTATCGCCATTAGTCCACCTATTTCGGCTGCTGTACGTTTTAAAGAATCAGTCAGAGATTTTACTACAACGTCAGCATTGGTTGCTCCATCGGTAAATTTCTTATACTCTCTCGTGAGTTTGCGTACCTCTAAACGGTTTCTTGCCTGCTGGTCTTGTAATTCGCCTAAAGCATATCGTTGTTCGTTCAATGCGACTTTAGCTTTGTTGAGCTGGTTCAGTGTTGATACAGACTGCGGAGAATATTTACCCATTTTGGAATATTGTTCGGATAACAGCCTGATATCTTCCTGTGTTTCACGAATGATTTTATGCTGCTTGATTATTTCTTCCGATAATTCATCAGAAGCTTTAGCCGTATTGTTAATCTTGCGTTTCAAATCATTCTCCATCACGGCTCCAGCTTTAGCAGCATTAGTTACCAACTCATCCAATCTTTGATTGGACGCAGCAAGTTGAACATTCAGAGCCTTGAAGGCAGCAGGGGACTGCGTACCGTCCATGTTCATCAATTCCTGTTTCAGTTTCGCGATTTCATTACGAAGCCTTACAACTTCTTCCCAGTCACTATTTACCTTAAAATATAATTTCGCCATATCTATTTCTTTTTCCTACGATTAGCCAATTCCTTACCACTGATTCTATTCA
>ERZ772865.3115-NODE-3115-length-13137-cov-3.224431_pt1 | contig 13137 bp, 10 predicted proteins | sample MGYA00512133_ERZ772865 | MGnify/ENA primary metagenome ERZ772865 (study PRJEB29015, sample SAMEA2737722) | human gut metagenome | biome: human gut; feature: human-associated habitat; material: faeces | place: China | collected 2012 ...
GGCGCTCTCGCCGCAGAGCTTTTTCTTTTCGTGCGCCGTGGCGGAAAGAGCGCCGGTAAAGCGGCTCACCGCAGGGAGTACATCCTTGCGCAGCATATCGAGCAGCGTGAGCGCCTCGATGCGCACCTCCTTGGCGTAGTGGTCGAGCACGATCTCGCACCGGGCGCGAAGCTCCGTTTCGCTGAACACGCGGTTGCGGCGGAAAAGCTCCGCGTTTTTCGCGTCGAGCAGATGCGGTACGCAGTCCGGCGTGGAGCGGTAGTTGCACAGACCGCGGCGTGCGGCCTCGCGCACCCATGCTTCTTCGTAGCCGTTGCCGTTGAAGATGATGCGGCGGTGCTCACGGATGGAGCGCTTTATGAGCTCGTGCAGCGCGCTCTCAAAGTCCGCCGTGCCCTCCAGCTCGTCGGCATAGCGGCGCAGCACGTCCGCCACGGCGGTGTTGAGAATGATGTTCGCCTCGGAGATCGACTGCGACGAGCCGACCATGCGGAATTCAAACTTATTGCCCGTGAAGGCAAAGGGCGAGGTGCGGTTGCGGTCGCTCGTATCCTTCGGGAAGCGCGGCAGGACATGCACGCCGACCTTGAACTGCACCTTTTCGCCGGATTCATACGGCGTGCCGTTCTCAATGGAATCGAGAATGCCGGTGATCTCGTCGCCGAGGAACACGGAGAGGATCGCCGGGGGCGCTTCGCTGCCGCCGAGACGGTGGTCATTGGAAGCTCCCGCGACGGAGATGCGCAGCAGGTCCTGGTATTCGTCTACCGCCTTGATGACTGCGCACAGGAACAGCAGGAATTGGGCGTTTTCGTAGGGGGTTTCGCCGGGCTCCAGGAGGTTCACGCCGGTATTGGTGGAGATGGACCAGTTGTTGTGCTTGCCGCTGCCGTTGACGCCGTCGAAGGGCTTCTCGTGGAGCAGGCACACCAGGCCGTGGCGCTGGGCCACCTTGCGCATCATCTCCATGGTCAGCTGGTTGTGGTCGGCGGCGATGTTGGTGGTGGTGAAGATGGGGGCCATTTCGTGCTGGGCGGGGGCAACCTCGTTGTGCTCGGTCTTGGCCAGAACGCCCAGCTTCCACAGCTCGTCATTCAGCTCCTTCATAAAGGCGGCCACTCTGGGCTTGATGGCACCGAAGTAGTGGTCATCCAGCTCCTGCCCCTTGGGGGCCTTGGCGCCGTATAGAGTCCGGCCGGTGAAGATCAGGTCTTTGCGCTTGTCGAAGGCGGATTTGTCGATGAGGAAGTATTCCTGCTCGGGGCCTACGGTGGTCTTTACGGAGGTCACATCCTCGTTGCCGAAGAGCTTCAGAACGCGCATGGCCTGCCGGTTGATGGCCTCCATGGAGCGCAGCAGGGCGGTTTTCTGGTCCAGGGCCTCGCCGCCGTAGGAGCAGAACACCGTGGGGATGCACAGAACGCAGTCCTTGATGAAGGCATAGGAGGTGGCATCCCAGGCGGTGTAGCCCCGGGCCTCAAAGGTGGCCCGCAGACCGCCGGAGGGGAAGCTGGATGCATCCGGCTCACCCTGAATGAGCTCTTTGCCGGAGAACTCCATGATGACCTTGCCGCCATTCTTGGGGGAGATAAAGGAGTCGTGCTTCTCGGCGGTGACGCCGGTCATGGGCTGGAACCAGTGGGTGAAGTGGGTGGCGCCCTTTTCAATGGCCCAGTCCTTCATGGCGTTGGCGACCACCGTTGCCACATTGGGGTCCAGGTGCTTGCCCAGCTTGATGGTCTTTTGCAGGGCCTTATAGGTATCCTTGGGCAGGCGCGCCTCCATAGTGGCATCGTCAAAAACCATAGAAGAAAAGATTTCCGTTACCATACTGATTTCCCCTTTTCTGTAAATAAATCTGCAAATAAAAAAGAAGCGGCCGGGGGCACTATGGCTTTCGCCATAGCGACACCCTTGTCGCTTCTTTTTGGAGTGCCGGAAGAACCGGCGCCCCTGTCTGTATGGACGCATCATACGCCAAAAATTGCAATTTGTCAATTGCTAAATTGCATTTTGGCGGTTCGCCCAATTGTTGCCGCCCCGGCTGCCGAAGCTTCCGGCAATTTTGACATGCGGCAGGGGTGAGGTGTGCCATTGTGACGATTTCTCCGGAAAAATCATTGACAGGGGCCCTCGGCGAGAGTATAATGACCCCGAGTAGACAAGGATGTTTGCTGAACCTGGGCACACGCCCTCGTCCGGTGAGCGTCCTTTTTTCCATTTTTTGACGGAAAGGGACTGCCATGCTGTATACACAAGAAGACGTGTTTTCCTATGTGGAGCAGGAGGATGTGAAGTTCATTCGCCTGGTCTTCTGCGACGCTGCGGGAAAACAAAAAAATATCGCCATCATGCCCCAGGAGCTCAAACGCGCGTTCTCCCAGGGCATTTCCTTTGATGGCTCCGCTGTGGGGGGCTTCAGCGGGGTGGAGGAGTCGGACCTGTTCCTGTTTCCCATCCCTGAAACCCTGACGGATCTTCCCTGGCGGCCCAGCCGGGGCAAGGTGGTGCGGATGCTTTGCAATATCCGCTATCCCGATGGGCGGCCCTACCCCATTGACTGCCGGGCTCTGCTGGCGAATGCGGTGCGGGAGGCAAAAAACGAGGGAATCACCGTGCAGATCGGTGCGGAATTTGAGTTCTACCTTTTTAAAACCGATGCCGACGGAAACCCCACCACCCAGCCCTTTGACCATGCGGGCTATATGGACGTAGCCCCGGAGGACAAGGGGGAGAACGTCCGCCGGGAGATCTGCCTGATGCTGGAGAGCATGGGCATTTCCCCGGAGAGCTCCCACCACGAGGAGGGCCCCGGGCAGAATGAGATCGATTTCCGCTATTCCGATGCCATTACGGCGGCGGACAATGCCCTGCTGTTTACCTCCGTTGTCAAGGCGGTGGCAGTGAGCAATGGGCTGTATGCGGACTTTTCCCCAAAGCCCATTCCGGAGCAGGCGGGCAACGGCCTGCATATCAATATCTCCGTCCGGCAGGACAATGGGGAGCAGGTCAGCCAGAATTTTATGGCGGGCATTCTGGCCCATATCCGGGAGATGACGGCTTACCTGAATCCCACCGAGAGCGCTTACCGTCGCCTGGGAGAGCGGAAGGCTCCCCGTTTTGTCACCTGGTCCCCCGGAAACCGCTCCCAGCTCATCCGCATTCCGGCGGCTCAGGGGGAATATAAGCGCATGGAGCTGCGGTCTCCGGACCCCACGGTCAATCCGCACCTGGCCTATGCCCTGGTGATCTATGCGGGGCTGGACGGCGTGCGGCGGAAGCTCCTGCCTCCGGAGCCTATGAATGTAAACCTTTATACTGCGGACCGCAGCATCACGGCAGGCCTGGAGACCCTTCCCGGCAGCCTGAAGGAGGCAAAGGACATTGCTTCCGAAAGTGATTTTATCCGCAGCGTCCTGCCGGAGGGATTCTGGAAGTAATTGTAAGAGAAAGGAGCGGAAAGGGATGGCATCGGGAAAGAATATCTATAAGGTCCTGGTTGCGGGCGCCAATGACAAGACCTTTGCGCTCCTGCAAACACTGCTTCCCGGCAGCAGCTATGACCCGCCTCTGCGGGCCGGGTCTGCCGGAGAGGCCAAGCGCATGGCATTGGACTACGCAGTGGACATTGCCATTCTCAATGCCCCCATGCGGGATGAATTCGGCACCCAGCTGGCTCTGGATCTGGCCCGGGACAACGTGGGCGTGCTGCTGCTGGTGCCCGGGGAGAGCTTCGACGGGGTGCGGGACCAGGTGGAGGACGAGGGCGTTATGGCCCTGGCCAAGCCCCTGACCCGGCAAACGCTGGAAATGGGCCTGCACATGATTACGGCCCTGCGGGGAAAGCTTTTGCAGATGGACCGCCGGAACAGGGCCCTGCAGGAGAAGATGACGGATATCCGTACCATCAACCGGGCCAAATGGCTGCTTATCGAGCAGCTGCGCATGACGGAAAGCGAGGCCCATTATTATATCGAGCGCCAGGCCATGGATACCCGCCTCTCCCGCCGGGAAGTGGCAGAGAATATTATCAGGTCGTATGACCAGTAGGAGGATCTATATATGAAAGAAACCAAGTATATTTTCGTAACCGGCGGCGTGGTCTCCGGGCTGGGCAAGGGCATTACGGCGGCCTCTTTGGGCCGGCTTTTGAAGAGCCGGGGGCTGAAGGTGGCGGCCCAGAAGCTTGACCCCTATATCAATGTAGACCCGGGCACCATGAGCCCTTATCAGCACGGCGAGGTCTATGTCACCGAGGACGGCGCGGAGACGGACCTGGACCTTGGTCACTATGAGCGCTTCATTGACGAAGACCTCAATAAATATTCCAACCTGACCACCGGCAAGGTCTATTGGAATGTTCTGAACAAGGAGCGCCAGGGGGAGTATCTGGGCTCCACCGTCCAGGTGATTCCCCACATCACCAATGAGATCAAGGAATTCGTCTACCGGGTGGGCAAGCAGACCGATGCGGATGTGGTCATCACGGAAATCGGCGGCACCATCGGCGACATCGAATCCCAGCCCTTTGTAGAGGCCGTGCGGCAGATCTCCCTGGAGGTCGGCCCTACCAACAGCCTGTTCATCCACGTGACTTTGGTGCCCTTCCTGCGGGGCTCCGACGAGCACAAGAGCAAGCCCACCCAGCACTCCGTCAAGGAGCTCCAGGGCCTGGGCGTCAAGCCGGATATCATCGTTCTGCGCTGTGACGAGCCTCTGGAAGACAGCATTTTCCGGAAGATCGCCATGTTCTGCAATGTGAAGCCGGACTGCGTTATTGAGAACATCACCCTGCCCAGCCTGTACGAGGCCCCCATCATGCTGGAAAAGCAGAATTTCTCCGGCATTGTGTGCCGGGAGCTGAATATCGATGCCCCCAAGATCGATCTGACGGAGTGGAACACCATGCTCCATAAAATCGACACCCGGGACAAGACCGTGACCGTTGGCCTGGTGGGCAAGTATGTGCAGCTGCACGATGCCTATCTGTCCGTGGCCGAGGCCCTGCGCCATGCGGGCTTCGACCTGGGGGCCAATGTGGATATCCGGTGGATCGATTCCGAAACCATCACCCGGGAGAATGTGGCCGAGGTCCTCCGCGGCTGCGCAGGTATCATCGTGCCCGGCGGCTTTGGCAGCCGGGGCATTGACGGCATGATCGCCACGGCGGACTACTGCCGGGAAAACCGCGTGCCCTATTTCGGCATCTGCCTGGGTATGCAGATCTCCGTCATCGCCTTTGCCCGGAGCGTGGCGGGGATGGCGGATGCCAACTCCGGCGAATTCGACCCGGAGAGCACCCACAAGGTCATCGATTTCCTGCCGGACCAGAGCGACAGCGTTGCCAAGGGCGGCACCCTGCGGCTGGGGGCCTACCCCTGCCAGATCGTTCCCGGCACGAAGATGTTTGAGGCTTATGGCGTGAACCATATTTACGAGCGCCATCGCCACCGCTACGAATTCAACAACGATTTCCGCCAGGCCCTTTCCGATGCGGGCCTCACCGTCAGCGGCACCTCTCCCGATGGCTACATTGTGGAGACCGTGGAGCTGCCGGACAGCCCCTTCTATGTGGGCGTCCAGTTCCACCCCGAGTTCAAGAGCCGCCCCAACAAGCCCCATCCTCTGTTCCTGTCCTTTGTGAAGGCCAGCCTGGAGCTGTCGGAGAACAGCTGAGCCAATTCCCCCGGTTGCAAAACCGGGGGAGTTTTGATAGAATGAGGGGGACCAAAAGGGCGGGAGGACAGCTTATGCGTTCACTTCATTTGATGATCAAGCCGGCCAGCGGCCTGTGCAATATGCGCTGCCATTATTGCTTTTATGCCGATGAGACCAGCAAGCGGGAGACTGCCAGCTATGGCCTGATGTCCCGGGATACCCTGTCCGCAGTGCTGGAGCATGCTTTGGCAGCGGTGACCCAGGAGTGCACCATAGCATTCCAGGGCGGGGAACCCACCCTGGCCGGGCTGGATTTCTTCCGGTACGCGGTGGCGGAAGCAAAAAGGAAAAACAAAAATCAGGCCCGGCTGCATTTTGCCCTGCAAACCAATGGGCTGCTGATCGATGCACAGTGGGCAGCTTTTTTTGCGGAGAATCACTTCCTGGTTGGGGTATCTCTGGACGGGACCAAGGAGGTCCACGACCGGAACCGGGTGGATGCGGCAGGGCGGGGGACCTTTGGCCGGGTGACCCATGCCATTGAGACCCTGGAGCAATTCGGCGTGGACTACAACATCCTGACAGTGGTTACCCAAAATACCGTCCGCGCCTACCGGTCGATCCATGGGTTCTTCCGGAAGAAGGGGTATCACTACCAGCAGTTTATCCCCTGCCTGGACCCCCTGGGAGAGGAGCGGGGGGGCAGCGCCTGGTCATTGACGCCGGAGCTGTTCGAAACCTATCTCAAAACAGCCTTCGACCTGTGGTATCAGGAGGCAATGGCAGGGCGGAAGCAGTACCACCGGTATTTTGACAACCTGCTGTGTATGCTGAACGGCCAGCTGCCGGAGGCCTGCGGAATGCTGGGGCACTGCACCATGCAGTATGTCATTGAGGCCGACGGCAGCGTCTATCCCTGCGATTTTTATATGCTGGACGGTTACTGCATCGGCAATCTGACAGAGGATACCCTGGAGGCGGTGGATGCCCGGCGAAAGGAGCTGGGCTTTCTGGAGCAGAGCCTTCCGGTGGAGGAAAGGTGCCGGGCATGCCGGTGGTTCCCGCTGTGCCGGGGGGGCTGCCGCAGGGACAGAGACTATTTTGAAAAGGGCATTGGCCTGAACTATTTCTGCCTTGCCTATCAGGGCTTTTTTGAATATGCCTATCCAAGGCTGGAGGGGCTCTACCGGATGATGGCGCGCTGATGGCCTTGGAGGGACTGTGCGGAACGAAACGTCACGGCGTGCCGGTGCCTCCGGCCTGCCGCGGCGTTTTTGCATTTCCGGCTGCCGGAGGAAAGCCGTGCAGCAACAATTTTTGGATACGTTTATTGGTGAAAACGTAAAAAAACGGCCGCCTGTTTTAAACAGCTTGCACATTTCCAAAGGGCGGAAGAATAAAAAATTGGCAGAAAAGACAAAAATGTGAAACCCAATGGCCGGACAGGTAAAAAAACCTTAAAAATTGTAAAATTTCTGTGGCGGTTCCTATGATAAAATATGTCCATCCGATACGGAAGACCGCATCAACAATCGTTTTTAGGAGGAAAAAAGATGAAAAAGTATCTGGCACTGATCCTGGCCCTGGTTATGGCCCTGTCTTTGGCGGCCTGCGGCGGAAGCTCCGGTTCTTCCGCGAAGACCGACAGCAAGTCCGATTCTGCCGAGCTGCCCACCCTGCGCGTGGCGGCAATGCCCTTCATCACCAGCCTGCCCACCTACTACATCCAGCAGAACAACCTGGGTGAGAAGTACGGCTTCAAGATGGATGTGACCATGTTTGCCACCGGCGCACCCATGAACGAGGCTCTGGCCGCCGATCTGTGGGACGTGGGCGCTATGGGCGCCGCAGCCGTCACCGGCGTTGCCAACTATGACGAGATGATCATCGGCGAGGTCCTGGAGAGCGTGGACGGCCTGGGCGTGTTCGTAAAGCCCGACAGCCCCATTGCCACCGACGAGGGCTACAATCCCTCTTACCCCACCGTGAAGGGCAGCCCCGAGACCGTGAAGGGCATCACCGTTCTGACCCCCGTGGGCACCGCACAGCATATGACCGTTCTGAAGTGGCTGGAGAAGCTGGGCATGGAGCCCACCGATGTGAACATCGTGAACATGGACAGCGTGCAGGCATATCAGGCTCTGCAGGCCGGCCAGTGTGACGCCGCTTCCCTGAACGTTCCCACCTTCTTCGACGCCATCAACGACGGCATGGTCCAGGTCGGCAATCTGGCGGACATGGGCATCAAGTACGTGGACATGGTCGTTGCCAACCGCAAGGCTGTGGAAGGCAAGCCCGAGCTGGTGCAGGCCTATATGGACGCTCTGACCGAGGCCTGCGAGGCCCTGCAGAACGACCAGGAGATGGCCGCTGACCTGTTCGTACAGTTCCTGAAGGAAAACGGCTCCGAGACCAGCCGGGAGAACTGCGTTGCCGACCTGGAGCGCGTGCAGTTCATCACCCGCACCGATTGGAAGGATCGCCAGATCGGCAACTTTGCCAAGGAGCTGGGCGAGTTCTATGTTGGCCAGGGCCAGCTGGAGCCCAACGTCATCGACAAGTTCGAGACCAACGTTGTGGATACCTTCGTAAAGGGCTATAAGTAAGCAGCATTTCTCCTCCGGGCATTGGCCCAAATATACACACAGAAATTGGGGGAATACACGGGTATTCCCCCAATTTCAAAGAACAGACCTTCGCAATAACTAGAAAGGCACGGTGAAACCTGTGAAGCAGTTTTTGAAGAAACAGAAATACCACCTGATCTCCATTGGTTCGTTCCTGTTTGTTCTGCTGGTCTGGGAGCTTTGTACCGATGTGCTGCATTTGATCAGCCCAATGATGCTTCCCAGTCCGGCCAAAATTTTCAGCACCTTTGTTTACAAGCTGAAGGGCGGCACGAATCCCGACGGCGCGACGCTGTTCCAGAACATCTGGGCCAGCCTGAAGATCGCCCTGGGCGGCTATGCCGTGGGCGTGCTCATCGGCGTCCCTCTGGGCATCGGCATGGCCTGGAGCCGCCGGTTCGAGCTGTTTACCAAGCCCCTGTTTGATATCATCCGCCCCGTCCCCGCCCTGGCCTGGATCCCTCTGATGATTCTGTGGCTGGGCATTGGCTATGCCTCCAAGGTTGGCATCATCTTCTTCGCAGCCTTCATCAGCGCTACGGTGAACAGCTATGCCGGCATCAAGCGGACCAGCCAGGTCCACCTGTGGGTGGGCAAGACCTTCGGCGCTTCCAACCGTCAGCTGCTGTTTAAGGTGGCCATCCCCACCGCCATGCCCATGATCTTCACGGGCCTGCGTCTGGCTCTGGGCTCCTCCTGGGTCGCCCTGGTGGCCGCTGAGCTGCTGGCCGCAACCAGAGGCCTGGGCTATATGATCCAGATGGCCCGTATGCTGGGCCGCCCCGATGTGATCATCGTGGGTATGCTGACCATTGGCTTTATCGGCCTGGCCCTGAACTACATTCTGGAGGCCCTGCAAAAGCGTTTTGTCAAAGGAGGTAAAAAACGGTGATCGACAATACCAAGGACAGCCGCTTTTCTCAGAAGCAGCTGGTGATCATTTACACGATCATTTCTCTGCTGACGCTGCTGGTGATCTGGGAGCTTGTGGCCCGTTTTACCAAGGCCTCCATGTTCCTGCCCGCCGCAAGCACGGTGCTGGGTGCGTTCTTCAAGAGCTTTGTGGAGCCCGTGGGCAAATACACCATGCTGGCCCACATCGGCATCAGCCTCTATCGCGTGGCCGTGGCCTTTCTGCTGGCAACGGTTGCCGGCATTGCCCTGGGCATCGGCATGGGCTACTCCAAGCTGCTGGAGTCCATGTTGAAGCCGATCTTTGAGTTTATCCGCCCCATCCCGCCTCTGGCCTGGATCCCTCTGTCCATCCTGTGGTTCGGCCTGGGCGACAAGAGCAAATTCTTCATCATCTTCCTGGGCTGCTTCACCTTCATCACCGTCAATACCTATGACGGCGCAAAAAACGTTGACCCCGAGCTTATGGGTGCCGCCCGGATGCTGGGCGCCAGTGAGCGCCAGGTGTTCTTCCGGATCGTGCTGCCAAGCTCCGTGCCCTATATCTTCGCAGGCCTGCAGATCGCCGTTACCGCCGGCTGGAGCGCCGTGGTGGGCGCAGAGATGGTCCGCTCCGACGAGGGCGTGGGCTGGATGATCGTCCGGGGCATGAACACCGGCAATACCCTGCAGATCATGGTCGGCATGGTGGCCATCGGCATTGTTGGCTTCCTGCTGGCAACCCTGACATCCGCACTGGAAAGGAGACTGTGTGCATGGAACGAGCAGAAGGGAATGTAAAGAGTGCCCCCGTGCTGGAATGCCGCGGGGTTGGCCGTACCTTTGAAAGCTATGAAAAAAACGGCGAATCCAACGTCGTGCTGAAGGACGTCAATTTCGAGGTGCGGGAGAATGAATTCCTGGTCCTCTTCGGTGCAGGCCAGTGCGGCAAGACCACCCTGCTGAATATCCTGGCAGGCCTGGACAAGCCCACGGAGGGCGCCGTGTTCACCCGGGGCAAGCAGGTCACGGGTCCCTCTCCCGAGCGGGGCGTTGTGTACCAGAAGACCAGCCTGTTCCCCTGGCTGACGGTGGAGGAGAATGTGGGCTTTGGCCCCAGTGTGCGCCATCTGCCCAAGAAGGAGCAGCAGGAGCGCATTCACAGATATCTGGAGCTGGTGGGTCTGACCGGATTCGAAAAGAGCTACCCCAGCCAGCTGTCCGGCGGTATGCGGCAGCGTGTGGGCATTGCCAGGGCCTATGCCAACCAGCCCGACATCATGCTGATGGACGAGCCCTTCGGCCACCTGGATGCCCAGACCCGCTACATGATGGAGGAGGAGCTCCAGCGCATCTGGCAGAAGGAGAAGCGAACCGTGGTCTTCGTCACCAACAACATCGAAGAGGCCCTGTTCCTGGCGGACCGCATCATCCTGCTGACCAACTGCCCCACCCGCATTAAGCAGGAATACACCATTACCATGCCCCATCCCAGAGACTATGTCGATCCCGAATTCCTGCGCCTGCGCAAGGAGATCACGGACAACATGGATCCCAGCCTGTAAGAAAGGAGAATTGCTATGGCACAGGAAATGCCCAAGGTCCAGGTGAAGAACCTGACGAAAAAATTTGGAGACTTGTTGGTGCTGGACAATATCTCCTTTGATGTACCCAAGGGAGAGTTCCTCTGCATCGTCGGCCCTACGGGCTGCGGCAAGACGACCTTCCTGAACAGCCTGACCAAGCTCTACAAGCCCACGGCCGGTGAAATTTTGCTGGACGGCGAGCCCGTAGACCTGAAAAAGCACAATGTTGCCTACATCTTCCAGGAGTATTCCACAATGCCCTGGCTGACGGTGGAGGAAAACGTCGGCTTCGGTCTGGATATCAAGGGTGTGGAGAAGACCAAGGCCAAGGCTTTGGTGGATGAATATCTGGATATCGTGGGCCTGACCAAGTACCGCCATTACTATCCGGACCAGCTGTCCGCCAGTATGCTGCAGCGCGTGGTCATTGCCCGGGCCTTTGCCACCCAGCCGGATCTGCTGCTGATGGACGAGCCCTATGGCCAGCTGGACATCCAGCTGCGCTATCATCTGGAGGATGAGCTCATCGCTCTGTGGCAGCGCACCGGGACCACGGTCATCTTCATCACCCACAACATTGAGGAAGCGGTCTATATGGGCCAGCGGATCATGGTCCTGACCAACAAGCCCACCTCCATCAAGTGCAGCATCGACAACGACCTGCCCCGGCCCAGGGATATTGCAAGCCCTGACTTTGTAGAGCTGCGGAACAAGGTCACCGATCTGATCAAATGGTGGTAAGAACGGTCCATCCGTTCCAGTCATAAAAATGCGCAGCCGCAGCAGGCCGTTGAACGCGGCTTGCTGCGGCTTTACTTTTCGAAAAAAATGTGATATTGTGAGTTTTTCAATAGGAGGGAATGAGTGTGAAACACCCAAATGTCGTATTCCTTTTGTCGGATGATCAGGGCTGGTGGTCCCTGGGCTGCACCGGCAACCGGGAGATCATTACACCGAATATTGACCGCCTGGCGGCGGAGGGAATGCGCTTTGATAACTTTTTCTGCGCATCGCCCGTGTGCTCTCCGGCCAGAGCAAGCCTTCTGACCGGCTGCATCCCCAGCCAGCACGGCATCCACGACTGGCTGCGGGACGACAACGACCGGCAGGCCGCCATTGAGTATCTGGCGGGCCAGTATTCCTATACCAAGGCTCTTTCCGAGGCCGGATACGACTGCGCCCTGTCCGGCAAATGGCACATGGGCGCCTCGGAAAAGCCCCAGCAGGGCTTTTCCCACTGGTTCTGCCACAAGAGCGGCGGCGGTCCCTACTATGGCGCGCCCATGTATAAGGACGGGAAGCTCTACCGGGAGGAGCGCTATGTGACGGATGCCATTACGGACGATGCCCTGGAATACCTGGATAGCCGGGCCGGGAAGGAGGAGCCCTTCCTGCTGTACGTGGGCTATACCGCGCCCCATGCCCCATGGCTGAACAACCATCCCAAGGAATATACGGACCTCTATCAGGATTGCCCCTTTGCATCCGTGCCCCATCTGCCCCGGAATCCGGACAGCATCTATCTGACGGATGAGGTGGCCAAGGATGAGCGCAGCAATCTGATCGGCTATTTCGCCGCCGTGACGGCCATGGATGCCGCCGTCGGCAGGATCCTGGACAAGCTGGATGCGCTGCATATGACCGAGGATACCCTGGTGGTCTTCACGGCGGACAACGGCTTCAGCTGCGGCCACCACGGCTTCTGGGGAAAGGGCAATGCCACCTTCCCCATCAACATGTTTGAGGAAAGCGTGAAGGTCCCCTTCATCGCCCGGCAGCCGGGGAAGATCCCGGCGGGCACGGTGTGCGACGCGCTGATCTCCGCCTACGACTTCATGCCCACCCTGCTGGACTTCCTGCACATCGACAATCCGGAGGCGGACCGGCTCCCCGGCAAAAGCTTTCTGCCGCTGCTGACCGAAGGAGGCTGTCAGGACAATCACGAAAGCGTGGTGGTGTTCGACGAGTACGGCCCCAACCGAATGATCCGGACAAAAGATTGGAAGTATATCCATCGCTACCCAGAGGGTCCCAACGAGCTTTACGACCTGAAGCACGACCCGGCGGAGCGGTTCAACCTGCTTACGGAGAACCGGTTCTTCAACTACGGGCCGAAGTTCATCGAGGAAAAGGCCCCCAGCTGTTCGGCTGGTTCCGGACCTATGTGGACCCCGATAAGGACGGGGCTTTGGAACCGGTGGCAGGACGGGGCCAGCTGTGCAAGGTCGGCCCGGAGGCCAACGGCCGCAATCCCTTCCACCGCGCCGTGGCCGTGGAGTATCACCGGTAAAAAGAAACATCAACGGAGCTGTCTCATCAAGAGACGGCTCCGTTGATGCTTTTGAGAGAGATTTTTGTACCTCCCCCGGCGTGGC
>ERZ772865.3116-NODE-3116-length-13133-cov-4.751338_pt1 | contig 13133 bp, 14 predicted proteins | sample MGYA00512133_ERZ772865 | MGnify/ENA primary metagenome ERZ772865 (study PRJEB29015, sample SAMEA2737722) | human gut metagenome | biome: human gut; feature: human-associated habitat; material: faeces | place: China | collected 2012 ...
CTGAAGCTTGCCGGAGGACTGGACTACAATCAAGTGAAAGGTTTCAAAGAAACGCAGAAAGTGACAGAAGATGCCCGTGCACAGTTCTACTTTGCAGTGGACCAGCCCTTCCGGCAGTGGCTGCAGGAGATCGACCCGGAACAGGATGACCCGGACGAGGCAGTCCAGCGCTGGGAGGCACAGGCGCGCCGCATCGCGGAAGAGCTGGGAGCGAAGATGGTGCGGGAGGCAGGAAATGCAGCCCTGAAAGGACACCGCGTTGTGGTGGATAAGGGCAAAAAGACGGAGCGCAGCACCCTGTACACCTCGCCAAAGGCTTATAACACTTTCCGTTCGAAACTCTGGAACATCTATCCGAAAGCAGAACCGTAAAGGGGGAATCGTATGAAAACACAGGATGTCAGAACGTATACAGAGCAGCGGCTGCGCTGGCTTCAGAACCTGCCGGACAACCAGCGGCGGGCCGAGCTGGCAAAGCTGCGGCGGGGCGTCGGACACCGGCCCGGCGAGCTGCCGGAGCTGTGGGGGAGTTTCCTGCTGGGAATGCCGGAAGGCTTTCAGGGTAACAACGGCCCCACGGCAGCGGAGTGGGCGGTCTACCTTGCCCTGACCCTGTACGCCGTACATCAGCAGGGGAATGACCAGCCCATGAACCGCCCGCACAGCACGCTGGGGCGGGCTGTGCGGCAGCTGGCAGAGCGAAATACTTCTGCCGGACAGGACTGGACCGAGGCCAGCGTGCTCCGGCGGTTCAACGCACTGGCCACCGCAGAAGAGATCACCGAGATCAGCCACCATCTGAGGGGGATGGTCCAGCTGTTGAGCGCGGCAAAGGATGGCGCGATCCCGCTGGACTATCCGCAGCTTGCGGTGGACCTGTATGAATTGCAGTGCACCGACCCGCGGTACACACAGATCCCCGCCAACGTCCGTCTGCGGTGGGGCCAAGACCTGTACCGCGAAACGAAGAATGCATCGTCGGAAGAGGAAGAAAAGGAGAATTGATCATGAAAAAGCGCCTGTATGTTGATTTTCACGTTTTGCAGACCGTCCCGCCCAGCTGCATCAACCGGGACGACACCGGCAGCCCCAAAACGGCCATGTACGGCGGCGTGCTCCGGGCCAGAGTTTCTTCGCAGGCGTGGAAGCACGCCATGCGCAAAGACTTTGCAGAAAATACCCCGCTGGATGTGGGCAAGCGCACCAAAAAGGCGGCAGAGCTGGTGAAGAAGCAGATCCTTGCGCTGGACTCGGAACTGGATGCAGACAAGCTGGCAAAGAAAGCGCTGGAAAATACGGGGATCAAGAGCGACGACAAGGGCACCAAGGCTCTGTTCTTTATGAGCACTGCGCAGGCAAAAGCGGTGGCAGTGCTGGCTGTGGCAGGCAGCACCGACAAAAAAGAATACCAAAAGGCTCTGAGAGCGGCTCCCTCGATGGATATGGCGCTGTTTGGCCGCATGGTGGCAGATGACCCCCTCCCTGAAGTATAACGCCGCAGCGCAGGTGGCGCACAGCATCTCCACCCATGCGGTGAAGAACGAATACGATTACTTTACCGCCGTGGACGACTGTCAGACAGACAGCACCGGTGCAGGCCATCTGGGTACAGTGGAGTACAACTCCTCCACCCTGTACCGCTATGCCACAGTGAACGTGTTGGAGCTGGCGGAACAGCTGGGGGCAGAGCAGGCCGCAGAAACGGTGCGGGCTTTCGGCGAGGCGTTCCTGTTCTCCATGCCCACCGGCAGGCAGAACAGCTTTGCCAACCGCACCCTGCCGGATGCGGTATATGTGACCCTCCGGGAGGATCAGCCGGTGAACTTGTGCGGTGCGTTTGAGCGTGCGGTGTCCCGCGGCGAGCAGGGAGGCTATGCCGAGGCTTCCAAGGCTGCGCTGGCCCAGTATGCGCAGCAGGTGTATGCCAGCTTTGTCGAGACTCCGGCCCAGAGCTTTACTGTGGGCGGCGGGCTGGAAGCACTGGCTCCGGCACAGACGGCAAAAGCCATGCTGGACGCGCTGGAAAAGGCTGTCCGGGATGCGCTGTCCGGAAATGAGGTGGAGTAATGGCAACGCTGTTGCTTCGGCTGGCAGCGCCTTTGCAGGCGTGGGGCGCGGACTCCAAATTTGAGACCCGTAAGACCAACCGGGAACCCACCAAGAGCGGCGTCATCGGCCTGCTGGCGGCGGCTCTGGGGCTGCGGCGGGACGAGAGCGAAGGGCTGGCCCGGCTGACCAGGCTGCGGTTCGGCGTCCGTGTGGAGCGGGAAGGGCAGCTACTGGTGGATTACCACACCGTAAAGACGCAGGATGAAAAAAACTCGTATGTGACCTATCGCCATTATTTGCAGGATGCCGTGTTTCTGGCCGGGCTGGAAAGCGAGGACGCCGCCCTTTTGCAGCAGCTGCAGGATGCGCTGCAGCACCCGGCTTTTCCGCTGTATCTGGGTCGCCGGTCCTGCCCGCCTGCCCTGCCTCTCTGTCTGGGGCTGCGGCAGGGCAGTTTGCAGGAGGTGCTGCAAACCGAACCGCCCCTGTGCCCGGGAAAGCTCTGCCGGATGGTGCTGGACGCCGACCCGCAGGAGCCGGGCGCGGCAGTGCAGAGGGATGTGCCGGTCTCTTTTGACCCACATCACCGGCAGTACGGCTACCGCTCGGCGCGGGAGCTTTGGCTGACCATATCGGATGGCCCGGAGAGCACCGGGCATGACCCGTTCCGGGAATTGTAAAAAGGGGGAGAGAGGATGTATTTATCACGGGTAGAACTCGATCTCACCCGCCGCAGCACCATGGAAGCGCTGGCCGCACCGCAGAAGCTGCATGGCGCAGTGGAAAGCGTCTTTGCAGGGGAGCGCCGCCGCAGGCTGTGGCGGCTGGACCGTCTGGGAGAGCGGCTGTATCTGCTTCTCCTCAGCGAGGACGCGCCGGACCTGTCCGGCGTGGTGGAGCAGTTTGGCACCGGGGCGGCGGCCGAGACCCGCAGTTATGAACCGCTTTTGGAGCGGGTGGTGCCGGGAAGCTGCTGGCAGTTCCGGCTGACCGCAAACCCCACCAAAAGCTGCAAAGACCCCAAGGCACCCGCAGAGCGGGGGAGCGTGATGGCCCACTGCTCGACGAAACATCAGAAGCAGTGGCTGCTGGATCGGGCGGCAAAGCACGGCTTTGCCCTGCGGGAGAAGAAATTTACCGTGACCCGAGTGCAGTGGCAGCGCTTTGCCAAGCGCGGCACCCGGCCAGTGACCCTGCTGGCCGTGACCTACGAGGGTGTTTTGCAGGTGACGGACGCAGAGCGGTTCCGGGCGATGCTGTGTCAGGGGATGGGGCGCGGCAAGGCCTATGGCCTTGGACTGATGACCGTCATGCACGGAGGAAACTGAGATGGACGAGATGCCGGGCATGATCCGGCCCGACCTGCAGGCACTGCCGCAGGTGAAGGACCAGATGACCTTTCTGTATCCGGAGCACTGCACCCTTGGCCGACAGGACGGCGCGATCACGGTCACGGACGAAAAAGGGGTGGTCTCCATCCCGGCGGCAGGCATCTCGGTGCTGTTGCTGGGGCCGGGCACGCCTGCCTGTACGGAATCTATGACCAGTGTGTCATGGGCTTTTCCCCGCACATGCGGGGGTGATCCTAAGTATCACCTTGTTGACCGTCTTGGCAATGCCTTTTCCCCGCATATGCGGGGGTGATCCCGAGTGGTTTCGGAACCAAAACGTCACGCAGCCCTTTTCCCTGCATATGCGGGGGTGATCCTTATGTTGCAGGATATGTGACCAAAAAGCTGTACTTTTCCCCGCATATGCGGGGGTGATCCCAATGCTGACTGCGAGGACTGCCGCCGATGGAACTTTTCCCCGCATATGCGGGGGTAATCCCCAGCCGCCGGAAGTGACTTCCGATGCAGGCGACTTTTCCCCGCATATGCGGGGGTATTTCTGATTCCAGCAGAACGCCGTCGGTCTTGCGGGGCGGTCGTGCATCCGAGTATCGGCAGGCCCGGCGGGCCAGAGCTGATTTATAACTGGTATCATGCATATATTCCAGTAAATGTGAATAAAAACTAAGAAAATGCGAATATATACTTGCATTTTCTGCAAAAGAGGTGTATTATCCCTCTATCGACGTCATACGCCGACAATAAACGAGAGAGGGATTGGAACATGATGTCTTTTAAGAAAATCGCTGCGGCGGTCATGGCGGTTGCCATGACGCTGGCCGTAGTGCCTTCGGCTTTTGCCTGCACGGCGCTCTACGTCGGCAGCGACCTCACGGAGGACGGCACGACGATGTTCGGCCGCATCGAGGATCTGGGAACCAACGACTACAACAAGCTGTTCTATGTCAGCGCAGCCGGGAATCACAAGGCAGGCGAGGTCTACGATGGCTGCTACGGCTTCACCTACACCTTCACCCACGACAGCTACAGCTACACCGCGCGCCGTGACGACAATACCTCGGGCGTCTGCCCGGACTGCGACGGCACCCACGACCACACGCCGTATGAGGAGGCTGGCACCAACGAGAAGGGCGTCATGGTCTCTGCCACCGAGTCGCTGTACGGCAAGGACGCTGCCCTTGCGGTTGACCCCTATGTGGACGACGGCATCGAGGAGGCCGAAATCACCACGGTCCTGCTCAGCGAGGCAGGCACGGCCCGCGAAGGCGTCGCCCTGCTGACATCCATCTATGAAAACGCCGGTGCAGCCGGTGGTGCCGGCGTTTTCATTGGCGACCAGAATGAGACGTGGTTCGTCGAGAACCTGACGGGCCACACCTACGTCGCCCTCAAGCTTCCGGACAGCGTCGTGTTTATGCAGCCGAACGTCTCGGCCATCGGCAAGATCGACCTCGACGACACTGATAACGTCATCGCATCGGCAGATGCCATCTCCGTCGCACAGGAGGCCGGGACTTTCGTGGGCGATGCGGCGGCGAACGTCATCGACTGGAACGCTTCCTATAATAATGAGGACAACGCCCGGACGCCGGCCGGTTTGAACTATCTGAACGGCGTCGATACCTACACTGAGGACAACTACACCGAAGCAGACTACGCGATGAGCAACATCGGCGGGGACGGCAGCATCGTCCCGCTCTACTCCAACATCAAGCTGACCAAGAAGTTCGGTGTCGAAGACGCGCTCAACTTCTTTAAGGTCGAACCCATCGGCAAGACCAACAACGTCGAGACCCACCTGTTTCAGGTCAGCTCCACCGGCGAGCTGGATACTGCCATCGTCGAGTGGACGGCCTTTGACGACGACGTGTACAACGCCTTCGTCCCGTACTATCCACTGCTGACCACCGACACGGCAGATGTCTACAAGTACTCTCCCGCGAAGGTCGTCCGCTCGGACGAGCAGCCCACCGAGGGCGTCTGGTACAAGGACCAGAAGGGCAGATACTACACCTACCCGGAGGACTGGACCAAGTCCTTCTACGGCGCACGGGATGCCCTGTCGAACCTGCTGACCTACGGCGATGTCTCCGAAAAGGACAAGGCTGCGGCCAAGGCAGACTATGCCGCCCTCCAGAAGGACATCATGGAGGAGTTTGCAGAGATGAAGGCTGCTGTCGCTGCTGCCGATACGAAGGAAGCAAAGCAGGCTGCCGCCACCACTGCAAGCAACAAGATGAGCGAGAAGGTCTACGAAAAGACCGTCAAAATGTACAATAAGCTTCAGAAGAAGCAGGAGGCCCGTGCATGGTTCGGGTCTCTGCTGAATAAAAACTCTTAAACTGAATCAGAATCGACTCCCCGGGAAGCGGAACAGCTCCCCCGGGGAGTCCTTTTTGTACAAAAAATACCCCGGCCACCCTGCATCTGCGCAGAAAGCCGGGGCAAGGAGAAAAGGGAGAATGAAAAATGAAGAAGGTAACTTAGAATAGCGTTTTCGTGTTCTGATAAACAGCCTTATACTTCTGATAGGCCTTATCATAGACCGATGCCGCCGCAGAATCGGGGTAGAGGACTTCGCTCTCAGCGGCCAGCTTCTTACCGAAGTTGCGGGTGACGTCGGTAAGGCCGACGCTCTCGGCGGCGATGATAAAATCGCCCAGAGTTTCCGTCTCACCGCTCTTGAGGCGGACGATGGGGCGGTTCAGCACGTCGGCGAAAATTTGACACCAGACGCGGCTGTTGGCTGCGCCGCCGCCTAGAGGAATGGGGGAAATAGACTTCTTGGCAGCAGGCATAATTTCCATGCAGTCCCGCATAGAGAGTGCGACGCCCTCCATGATGGCGCGGACGAAAGCACCGTAATCGGTGGAAAGGCTCATGCCGAAGAAGACGCCCCGGGCGTCGGAGTCCCAGATGGGGGACTTTTCACCGGCCAGATAGGGAAGATAGACCAGACCGTTGCAGCCTGCGGGAACCTTCTCAGCCAGCGTGTTCATGTAATCGTAGACGGACAGGCCCGCAGCCTCGGCCTTCTGCTGGACGGCGTCGCCGAAGACATCACGGAACCAGCGCAGGGAGATGCCGGCGTTGTCGGTGGTCTGCAAAATGGTGTACAGGCCCTGATAGGGGCTGCGGCAGTTCAGCAGACGCTTATCGTAGATGGGCTCGCTGCCGATATAGCAAATGCGGCCGCTGCTACCAATGGTGAGGGCGACATCGCCCTCCTGCACAGCGCCTGCGCCCAATGTGGCCACTACGCTGTCCAGACAACCGGCAGACACCGGTGTACCGGCTTTTAATCCGGTGATGTGGGCAGCCTCCTCGGTGACGCCGCCCACGATGTCGCAGGGGTCGTAGGGGGTAGGCAGCAGCGAGAAGGGAATCTCCGCCTTTTTGGCGATCTCGCGGCTCCACTCGCCGGTGCGGATGTCGGACAGCGAGGTGAGGCTCATCCGGGGGCGGTTCATGGAGAACTTTCCGGTGAGCTTCTGGATGATGTAGCCGCTGGGCATCAGCATTTTATACGCCCGAGCCACCAGCTCGGGGCGGTTGTCGATGAGCCAGCGCAGGGAGGGTAGACAGAACGAGCCCTTGTCCAGTTTGTTCGCCGTAACGCGGAGGAGGAGATCCTCACCGACACGCTCACGCAGCCACGCCACCTGCGGGTCGGCGCGCTTGTCATGGTGGCCGATGGCGTTGTACACCGGCTCGCCTGCCTCGTCCACCAGCGTCATGGCGTTGGTGCAGCTCAGGCCGATGGAGGCGATGCGGCTGCTGTCGATGCCCTGCTGCTCAAAGCAGTTGTGCAGATTCGTCTGGACGGCGTTCCACCAGCGATGGGGGTCCTGCTCGGCCCAGGACGGCTGCGGGTGTATCATGGAGTACTCCTGATAGGCGTGGGCAACAAGCTCACCCTTCAGGTCATAGATCGCACATTTCGTGCCGGTAGTGCCGATGTCGATGCCCAGCAGCAATGTTTCGTTTTGAGTCATATCTGAGGCTTTCCTCCTTTACCAATCAAAAGCGCAGTCCGTGGGAGGGCAGAGCGTTCTGCTGTGCTTTCGTCATAGCGATGCCACGGTCACCCAGAAGCAGGAAAAGCTTCGCCTCGTCCTCGATCTCCTCGATGATGTTCAGCGCCTCCTCCATGCTGCGGCCCACGGCCAAAGGACCGTGATTTGCCAGAAGCACCGAGTTGCGCTCTGCGATGAGAGGGAAGACGTGGTCGCACAGCTCTACCGAACCGGGCGTCATATAAGGAAGGAGGGGCAGCTCGCCCACGCGCATACTGTAGCCGGGGGTATACACCGGGATAGCGCAGGAGGAGTCTGCATCCTTCATACAGGAAACGGCCACAGCATTGCTACTGTGGACATGGACGAGGGCCGAGACGTCCGGGCGGGCGTGATAGCAGGCCAGATGCATCCGCCACTCTTTCGACGGGATGCCGCCGTTGGGGCAGGTGTAGCTTCCGTCCATCTGCAGCAGGACAAGGTCCTCCTCCTTTAAGGATTCCAAGCTCCGACCGGAGGGGGTGATGAGTATGCCGTCGTCGCAGCGCAGGCTGATGTTGCCGCCGGAGCCGCTGACCAGCCCCTTGGCGTGGATGAGGTGGCAGGTATCGAGAAAAAGCTGTATAGAGCCGGTATGGTTCATAAAAGTAGCCTCTTTCTTTTTCGGTGCCCTTCTATACTATACCATAAAAGACGTGCCGCGCGCGAGTACAGGACAGAAAAGGCACAGGATAGGGCCGGATGGGAGGCCCGGCAATGAAATGTGAAATGGAAGCAAAAATTTTTAGGTAAATTCTGAATTGATTGTAGCAAGTTGCAGGACAAAACGCAAGCGGCAAAACGCTCAAAATGGTGGCCTTTCTCGAAGCGATTTGCACAAAACGACGCGAAGGAGGCCGTTGGATTGGCAATATCCACAAGAAATTTTTGATTTTCTTGTGAAAAAGACATCTTGTGCCACTGCGCGAAGGTGTGATATGATAAGGCCGGCAAAATCTTTAGGTAAATTTGGGGAAGTTTCATGAACACAGTACAGAACATCGAGTGCGTTACGGATCTCAGCCTGCTGGTCAATACCTCTTTAGTAGATGTGGTGGCAGATAAGATCCGGCAGAATATTTATACCGGCAAGTATGAGGCCGGCAAGAAGCTTATCGTCCGGGAACTGTCCGAGGAATTTGGTGTGAGCCATACGCCGGTGAAAGATGCATTGAACCGTCTCATCTCCGAGGGCTATGTGGAGGCGCTGCCCCGCCGTAGCATGGTGGTGCGTACCTACACGAACGTCGAACTGCTGGATGCGCTGGAAGCTCGCATGATGTGCGAGGTTTTTTACGCAGATGCGATTATTGAGATGTCAAAAGGACACCCTGAGCTGGTGAGGGAGCTGAAGGAAGTGATGGCAACGACCCGCCGTTTGGTGGCGGAGCGCGGCGAACACTTCAACGCCGATTGGGTCGCAAATGAGGTGCGGTTTCATCGCTGCTATATGCTTTACTGCGGCAACGCCCGTGTGGTCAAAATGCACCAAGACCTTGGGACCAACCGCATCACATTTCTGGCCTATCTCGGTGTCAACCATACTCCGCTCAAGCTGAGTACACTGGAGTGCAACCTCATGGAGCATCAGGCCATCGTGGATGCTATCGCAGCTGCAGACTCTGCCCGCTTCATCAATGCAGTCACCCGCCACATCGCCCGCGCCACCGACGACTACGCCACCGATGACGAATGCCGTGCCAAGGCTGCCCGTATCAAGGCGCTGAAAGCAAAATACGAAGTTTGATACAGATTGATTTTTATTTTTGGATCAAATGCAGGAGACCTGAATAAAAAAGGGTCTTTTCGCTCTAATATTTACCTAAAAATTTTAGAGCGAGATATAGCCTGCGCGCAGCAAATACACTGAACCCGACCTGTTGAGAAAGACTCCGCAGGTTCAAAAAGGAATAAGAAAATTTAGGAGGACATCGATTATGAAAATCTCTCGCAGAAATTTCCTGAAGGTTCTTGGCTCTGCAACAATGGCAGGCGCTCTGGCAGCCTGCGGCGGTTCTTCTTCCACCAGCGCTGCTGTCTCCGGCGCAGCATCGACTGCCGCAGCGGCAGCTCCCGGCACTACTTATACGATGAATATCGGCTCGGTCATGAGTGCATCTCACCCCTCCATCGTCGCGCTGCAGAGCTTTGAAAAGGCTGTTGAGGAGCGCACTAACGGCGGCATTCAGGTCGAGATCTACACTGATAGCGCGTTGGGCGGTGAGAGCGACCTGATTGAGCAGGTGCGTGGCGGTTCCACAGAGGCCTGCATGCAGATGGGTGCTGCAAACTTCGAGGGCATCAACGCAGAGGTCAACGTGGCCCTGTTGCCCTTTCTGTTTACCAGTTTGGACAATGCTCGTAATGCATGGGGCGGCGACTTTGGCGCTCAGTTCGCCGAGAAGCTCATCGAGCCCATGGGATTCAAGGTCCTGTCCATCTGGGAGAGCGGCTACCGTCACATGACCAACAACACCCGCCCGCTGGAAAAGCCCGAGGATCTGAAGGGAATCAAGTTCCGCACCAACGAGAACAGCATGAAGGTCGCCATGTACGACGCACTGGACGCTTCCATCGTCATCATGGCCTTCTCTGATGTTTACACCGGCCTGCAGAACGGCACCATCGATGGTCAGGAGAACCCGCTGTCCAACATCTACTCTTCTTCTCTTCAGGACGTGCAGAAATACCTGTCCCTCACCGGCCACATGTATGACGCCGCTCCTTTCGTCTGCAATATGGACTGGTTCAACAGCCTGCCCACCGAGTATCAGGAAATCTTGATGGAAGAGGCCAAGAACGCCCGTGAGGTCGATCTGGAAGAGAACGATGAAAACAAGTACCTCGACCTGCTGAAGGAAGCAGGCATGGAGGTCAACGAGGTCGATAAGACCGCCTTCCAGGCCAAGATGGACGGCGTGTGGGCCGATTACGCCTCTCAGTACGCCGACGGCCAGAGCTGGATCGACTTGGCCACCTCTTTTAATAAGTAAAGATAAGAGCCTGTCGGCCTCCGAGAGAAAGGAAGGAATAGACTTTGGCAAAGAAGCTTCTCGATACCATCAAATTCCTGCTGCGACTCATCAGCTGCGTCTCCATCTGCCTGCTAGTGGTCATCGTGTTCATGCAGGTCATCAACCGCAACTTCTTTGACCACTCATTTACTTGGGTGGAGGAAGTGGCCAGCATGGCGATGGTTTTCATCACCTATCTGGGCGCGGCAATGGCTACCATCAACAACGGCAATACCCGCATCGATTTCTTTATCCGCAAGCTCCCGACCCCGGTGTATAACGCTTTCGAACTGCTCGACGACGTCATCTGCATCGTGTTCCTTGTCATTGTGTCCACCATTGCCTATAAGCAGATGCTGACCAGCTGGTCCATGCAGACCCCTGCCCTCCGTCTGCCTCAGGGTATCAATTATCTGGCCATCCTGCTGGGCTGCGTGCTGATGATTGTCTTCTATGTGGTTTGGGCCATCCTGCACCTGATGAAGCTGATGGGCAGGGATACCTCTAAGGAAGAGGAGGGATTGAATCGATGAATACTGGATTGATCCTGATGTTTGTTGCGCTGGCGGTCTGCCTCCTCATCGGCGTGCCAGTCGCATTCTCCATCGGCATCAGCTGCATGACTCTGCTCTACGTCAACGGCGGCCCCTCGATGGACATTCTGCTGCAGCGCATGGTCAGCGGCGCAAAGAGCTTTAACATGCTGGCGATGCCCATGTTCATCTTTGCCGGTGCCTTGATGGTCTACGGCAGTACACCGCGATTGATAAAGCTGGCGAATATGCTGCTTCGTAAATTCCCCGGTGGTCTGGGTGCAACGGCTATGGCAGCCTGCGGCTTCTTCGGTGCCGTTTCCGGTTCCGGTGTCGCCTCTGCTGCCGCCATCGGCAAGATCATCGGCCCATCCATGCTGGAGGAAGGGTATCCCAAGGGCCTGACGGCCGGCCTTATCGCAGCCGGCGGCACGATGGCCTGCATCATCCCGCCCAGCATCGTCATGGTGGTCTACGCCCAGTCGGCCAGCGTCTCCGTGGGCGATATGTTCCTCGGCGGCGTGGTCCCCGGCCTGTTGACCATCATCGCCCTCATCGCCCTGAATAGCTTCTTCGCTGTCCGTCGGCAGAAGAAGGAGAACAAGGACCCCCACGAGTACACCGTCAATGAGCGCATGAAGATCATTCTGGATGCTCTGCTGCCCCTGCTGATGCCCGTGGCCATTCTGGGCGGCGTCTTTTCCGGTCTGTGCACCGCTACCGAGGCCGCTGTCGTGGCTGTGGTCTACGCGCTGTTCCTCGCCGTGTTCGTCTACCGCGAGCTGACCCTGAAGGACTTCTTCAAGGTGTCTGCTGATGCTGTCGTTTCCACCGGCGTCATCATGCTCATCATCTCCGTCGCTTCTCCCTTCGGCTGGCTCATGTCCACTCAGAAGGTGCCCCAGATGTTTGCAAGCTGGCTGATGAGCATCACTGACTCCAAGTTCCTTATCCTCGCCTTCATCTTCCTGCTGCTGATGATCCTTGGTATGTTCATGGAGACGGTCTGCATCATCATCCTGACCACCCCCATCCTGTTGCCCATCGCGGTATCGGTCGGCCTGACTCCGCTCCACTTCGGCATCGCCCTGCTGATGACCCTGATGGTCGGCAGCCTGACCCCGCCGCTGTCGGTCAACCTGTTTACCTCCTGCCGTGTGCTGGGCATGAAGGTGGACGAGGCCTTTCCCGATACGCTGTACGTCATCGGCACGGTGGCACTCATGGCGATTCTGACCTTCACTATCCCCGGATTGGCGGAATTCCTGCCCGCTGTTCTGGGCGGCTAATAAAAACGCAGCTGCGCTACCATTGCATGACAAGCCCCCGGTCTCTGTTTTCAGAAGCCGGGGGCTTTTTGCGTCTTCTCCGTTGCATTTCGCCCGAAAGTATATTCCAATAAAAAGAAGTGAATAGTAGTTTGCGTTTTGAATGCACAAGCAACATCCGCAAACTGCATATCGCAAATATGCCGTTTTGATAGGCACTATTTTTGAAAATTGCGATAAAAATGAGTCAGAACGGGGAAAAGGAGGCTGCGGGATGCTGAAGATCGCGGTTGTCGAAGACCAGCAGGAGGTGCGGGACGAGCTGTGCCGGTTCATCCGGAAGTACGCCGCCGAAAACAGCCTGCAGGTGGAGGCCGTGCCCATCGAGGACGGGGCGGTCATCGCGGCCCATTACGAGCCGGGCTGGGACATCATCTTTATGGACGTGGAGATGCCGGGGCTGGACGGCTTCGGCGCGGCGGAAAAGATACGGGCCGTGGACGGGGACGCCGTGCTGGTGTTCGTGACCAACATGGCGCAGTACGCCATCAAGGGCTATGAGGTGGATGCACTGGACTATGTGCTCAAGCCGGTGAACTACTACCAGTTCTGCACCAAGCTCTCCCGAGCTGTTCAGCGGGTGCAGCGCCGCCGGGGCGGACAGGTCGTTTTACAGCTGGCCGGAGGCGGGATGCAGGTGCTCTCCACCGGCGACATCTACTATCTCGAGACCCATGACCGGCTGCTCTGGTATCACACCACCAAGGGTGAGTTTTCCGTCCGTGCCAGCCTCGCCAGCGCCGAAAAGCAGCTGGCGCAGTACCATTTCTCCCGCTGCAACCAGTGCTATCTGGTCAACCTG
>ERZ772865.3120-NODE-3120-length-13124-cov-6.300712_pt1 | contig 13124 bp, 10 predicted proteins | sample MGYA00512133_ERZ772865 | MGnify/ENA primary metagenome ERZ772865 (study PRJEB29015, sample SAMEA2737722) | human gut metagenome | biome: human gut; feature: human-associated habitat; material: faeces | place: China | collected 2012 ...
GACAACAAGCGGAAGCGCTCCTGAAAACAAACAGTTCTATTTTTTATATTTCTATGCACTTTGTTGGCATGCAATTAACATAACCTGCGAAAATCCGTGCTACCACCTGTAAGCGGCAGTTCATAAGTGAAACTCTGGTTTAGTTCGCACTTACAACCCCGCTCTCGCAGTCCACTTCAACGTAAGCACTGGTCTTTAAGACATTCAATGCATTTTTAGCTGCGATCAGAACCGGAATATCAAGGCTTAACCCTGCGATTGCTGCATGACAGTTTGCACCCTCTGCTTCTACGATCAGTGCGGAAGCCTGACGCATCTGTGCCATCATTTCATTTGTGGTGTCTGCTGCGACAATGATATCACCGTCTTTGAAGCTTTTTAAATCTTCATTGCTGTGGCACACACAAAGGTTTCCAGAAATTTTCTTTCCGTTTAGCCCTTTTCCTGTCACAAGAATATGTCCTGCGACCTGTACTTTGATGAGGTTCGTTGTACCGGATACCCCAAGTGGAACACCACCGGTCAGAACAACTAATTCCCCTTTGGAAACAAATCCTGCCATCTCTGCCACATCAACTGCCTTCTCAAACAACTGGCTTGCATCCTGTTCCTCTGTGATAAGAATCGGTTCTACACCCCACTCAAGGTTTAACTGACGGCATACCTTTTCTGTCAGGCACTCACCAATGATCGTGCAGTTTGGACGGTATTTGGAGATCATTCTCGCAGTACGTCCGGACTTCGTTACCGTCACGATTGCCGCTGCACTTAAATCACCAGCCATCGTACAGGTTGCATGTGAGATTGCGTTTGTCACATCCGGGTTACACATGGTCCTGCGCTGTCTGAATCTCTGTAAATAGTTGATATCATGCTCTGTGCGGGTTGCAATACGGACCATTGTTTTTACAGCTTCAATTGGATACATTCCTGCAGCAGTCTCTCCGGATAACATGATCGCACTCGTTCCGTCATAAATAGCATTTGCAACGTCTGTGGACTCTGCTCTTGTTGGTCTTGGATGTTTCATCATGGAATCTAACATCTGAGTTGCTGTAATAACGATTTTTCCAGCCTCACATACTTTTTTGATGATCATTTTCTGCATAACCGGAACATCTTCTAACGGGATTTCAACACCCATGTCACCACGCGCCACCATGATACCATCGGACACACGGATGATGTCATCGATATTGCGGACACCCTGCATGTTCTCGATCTTGGAAATGATCTTAATATCCTCGCCACCTTTTTCTGCAAGGATTTTGCGGATTTCCATAACATCCTCTGCGGTACGGACAAAGGAAGCTGCGATAAAATCATAATCATTTTCTACCGCAAAACAGATATCTCCGTAATCTTTTTCACTGATAAATGGCATCGTGAGGTCAACGTTCGGAACGTTCACACCTTTTTTATTGGAAATCACACCATCATTTAACACTTTACAGACAATATCTCTTGCGTTGACCTTGGTATTCACTGGTTTTGCAACCGGTTTGATCTCTACAACTTCCAGACCTACCAGACCATCATCGATCAGGATATGATCGCCCGGCTTTACATCATCTGCAAGATTTTTGTAAGTAATAGATACGCGCTCATCAGTTCCAAGAATATCATCGGTTGTCAGTGTAAAAGTCTGGCCTGTCTTTAACTCTGTTTTTCCTTTTTCAAATTCTACGAGACGGATTTCCGGTCCCTTTGTATCAAGTAAAGCTGCAACATATTTTCCCAATTCTTTGCGCAGTTTGCGGAGCATTTTTAATCTTCCCATCTGCTCATCATGCGGTCCATGCGAAAAATTGAAACGTGCAACGTTCATTCCCTCTTCGATCAATGCTCTCATCACCGCTTCATTGTCGGTGGATGGTCCTAACGTACAGATAATTTTTGTTCTTCTTGTCATAAATTCTTCCTTTCTTTTTATGGTTTCATTTTTCAAGTGTTCCTGCTGATTTTTATTCATTCGAAATGCGTATGCCTCTCCTGATTTCTGTTATAGTTTTAACAATCTCCTTAAACCAGCACGAAGCCGACGAACCAATCTCTGCAAAACTTAAAACTTATACACTTTTCACAATAATACAGTCTCTTCTCTCCGTTTTTATTCGTATTCTTGTGAAAAATGTATAATAAATTTTAAGTTTCTTCTTTGGTACGGCGACTCCATCTACGGAGAGATTATACGAAATAAACATAAAAAAAGCAAGCTTTCTTTTGTAAAAAAACCTGCTCTTTTTTGTAAACATTATGTCAAAAAAATTATTTTGTGATCATGGTTCCCATACCGCCATGGATATTTGAACCATCTTTGTTCAATTTTGTGATCAGAACGGACCTGATCGCAGAGTCACCGATAAAGTTGATGGCTGCCTCTATCTTAGGAAGCATATCGCCCTCACCAAACTGTCCCTGCTCCATGTATTTCTTTGCTTCTGCAACAGTCATGGTTGATAATGGTTTTTCATCCGGCTGTCCATAATTTAAGCATACATTGTCAACACTTGTCAAAATAACAAGCATGTCTGCATCCAGAAGTTCTGCCAGTTTTCCTGCTGCAAGGTCTTTTTCAATAACAGCACTGGCACCCTTTAAGTTGTTGTCCTGCATTAATACCGGGATGCCGCCGCCTCCACAGGCAACTACGATCTGGTCAGCATCGGACAATGCTTTGACCGCATCGATCTCCACGATATCCATTGGCTTTGGCGCTGCAACGATTCGTCTGTACCCGCCTTCTGTTTTGACAACGTGATTTCCTTTTTTCTCCTCTGCCTCTGCTTCCTCTTCCGTCAGCACACGTCCAATGACTTTGCTTGGTTTGTAAAACGCCTCGTCATATGGATCAACCACAACCTGTGTAAGGATCGTAGAAACAGGTTTATAGATTCCCTTGTTCAATAATTCCGCACGGATCGCATTCTGTAAATCGTAACCGATATATCCCTGACTCATTGCAGAACATACAGACATTGGTGTTGCAGTATATTCCGGATATAATTTGCAAAATTCATTCATAGCAGTATGGATCATACCGATCTGTGGTCCGTTACTGTGTGTGATCACAACCTGATAATCTTCACGGATAAAATCTGCCACTGCCTTTGCTGTTCGTTTCGTTGCCTCTTTCTGTTCAGGAAGTGTTGTTCCCAAAGCTTCATGTCCAAGAGCAATCACAATTTTCTTCTTTTTCATCTCTACCATCCTCCGATGCACCTTTATATTCGCAGAACACCCGGAAAGTATCTCCGGGTGCTTTTTGTCTTGTCTGACACTTATACTATTATTTTACCATGAACGATTTTGCAGTGCAATGTCATTTTTACATTACAGGCCGCAGGCATTCTGCGAACTGTTATTTATCTTCTTCCTCAGTTTCCTCCTGTGGCAAAACAAAGGAATCAATAACCTCCCACAGTTCATCCCTTCCCTGCTTTGTCTCAGAAGAGAATGGAATGATCACCGTACCCGGCTTTACTTTCAGCCCTTCGCGGATTGCTTTTACATTCTTCTGGATCTGGCTTCGTTTGATCTTATCAAGCTTTGTGGCAATGATAATCGGTGTAAATCCCTGATAAACCATCCAGTCATACATCATTTTATCGTTTGCAGACGGATCATGGCGGATATCGATCAGCAAAAAGACTGCCTGCAGTTTTTTTGAGGTATGGAGATAATTCTCGATCATTTTTCCCCATTTTTCCTTCTCGCTGGCAGAGGTCTTTGCATATCCATAACCGGGCAGATCGACCAAATACATGGCATCATTGACATTGTAAAAATTGATGGTCTGCGTCTTTCCCGGCTGCGCCGACGTCCTTGCGAGCGACTTGCGGTTTAACAGCGCATTGATCATGGATGATTTTCCTACATTTGACTTTCCTGCAAATGCCACTTCATTAAATGGATTGTCCGGTATTTTACTTGTGATACCACAGACAGTCTCCAAATTTACACTTCTAATTACCATTGTCTTTTCCTCTTCTTAATTCACTTCTTTACAAACGCCACATCCAGCACGTCTTTCATCTGCTCCACAAACACGATTTTCAGACCTTTTTTGATCTCCGGTGAAATCTCATCTATATCCTTCTCATTCTTCTTTGGCACACAGATGGTCTTAATTCCTGCATTTTTGGCTGCCAGTGTTTTTTCCTTCAGTCCACCGATCGGAAGCACACGGCCGCGAAGTGTGATCTCACCTGTCATTGCGACATCAGCGCGGACCGGTGTCTTCGTGATCGCCGACAACATGGCTGTCGCCATCGTGATTCCGGCAGACGGTCCATCCTTCGGCACTGCACCCTCCGGGATGTGGATATGGATGTCATTCTCCTGGAAAAACTTTTTCGGAATATGATACTCTTCACTGACAGAACGGATATAGCTGATTCCCGCCTGTGCAGATTCCTTCATCACATCTCCCAGCTGTCCGGTCAGCTGGAACTCACCTTTTCCCGGCATGATGTTGACTTCAATCTCTAAAGTATCTCCACCAACGCTTGTCCATGCAAGTCCACGGACGATTCCTACTTCATCCGTATCATTTTTCTTATCAAAACTGTATTTCTCTTTGCCGAGGAACTTTTCAAGATTCTGTTCTGTAACTTTAATCTTCTCTTTTTCTCCCTCGTAAAGCGGTCTTGCTGCTTTTCTGCATATCTCACCAAGCTTACGTTCAAGATTACGCACACCAGCTTCCCTTGTGTAACCACTGATGATCTTTGCCATCGCTTTGTCTGTGATGGCGAGCTGCTCCGGTCTGATCCCATTGCGCTCCATCTGCTTTGCGAGCAGATGCTCTTTGGCAATGTGAAGCTTCTCATTCTCTGTATAACTGGTCACTTCGATCAGTTCCATACGGTCTAACAGCGGCCTTGGGATATCCTGCACAGAGTTTGCTGTTGCAATAAACAGCACTTCTGAAAGATCGATCGGTATCTCAACATAATGATCCCGGAACTTCTTATTCTGCTCCGCGTCAAGCACTTCCAGCAATGCAGACGCCGTATCCCCCTTGTAATCGCTGCTCATCTTATCGATCTCATCTAACAGCATGAGCGGATTTTTCACGCCGGCGCTGCGCAGTCCGTTCACGATACGTCCCGGCATTGCTCCGACGTAAGTTCTTCTGTGGCCGCGGATCTCTGCCTCATCCCGCACACCACCGAGACTGATCCGCACATATTTTTTATCTAACGCTTTTGCAACGGACCGGGCAATACTCGTTTTACCGGTTCCCGGTGGTCCGACCAGACAGATGATCGGGCTCTCGCCCTTGCTGGTGAGATTGCGGACAGCCAGAAATTCTAACATACGCTCTTTTACTTTTTCCAGACCGTAATGATCCGCATTTAAAATCTGCTCGGCATTCTTCAGATCCTTGTTATCTCTGGATGTCTTATTCCACGGAAGCTCCAAAAGTGTTTCAATATACCCTCTCGCCACAGCGCTCTCAGAGGAGCTGGAACTGATATTTTTAAAACGGTCGATCTCTTTTTTGATCTTCTCTTTTACTTCTTTGTCTGCCTTGATCTTACCCAGAGCATCCATAAAGTGATCTGCGTCTGATTCCGTATTATCTTCGCCAAGCTCCTCACGGATTACTTTCATCTGCTCTCTCAGCAGATATTCTTTCTGGTTTTTATCCACATGCGCCTTGACTTTCGCCTGAAAATCATTCTTGATGGCTATGATCTCGATCTCTTTTAATAAGAGTGCCATCAGAACCTCATAACGTTCGGTCATAGAAACCGCATCTAAGATTTTCTGTTTTTCCTCAAAATGTACCGGAAGGCTGTTGGCAAGCTGATTCATCAGTTTTTCCAGATCTGTGATCTCACTTAACTGGCGTTGCAGCTCTTTTCCCATTTTGGGATTGACGACCACATATTTACCAAATGTCTCCTGAATGCTCCGAAGCATTGCCTCCTTCGCTTCTTCTGGCAGTCCGTCATCCACTTCCTCGTCAAATCGAATGATCTCCGCAAGCAGATAGTCCGGATTTTCAAGAAAAGCGGACAATTCTGCCCGCTCTTTCCCTTCTACCAAAATGCGTACAATATTATTTTGTAACTTAATTACCTGCTTTACCTCAGCAATGATCCCGATCTTAAATAAGTCCTCGATATCAGGATTTTCCTGTTCCACATCTTTCTGTGCCACAAGAAAAATCTTCTGCTCATCCATCATCGCCTCTTCCACTGCCTTGATGGATTTTGCACGGCTTACGTCAAAATGGGCTACCATTCCCGGCAGGATCACCATTCCACGAAGGGCAACTGCAGGCATTTTCATAATCATTGTATCCATTTTCTATAATTCCTTTATCTGTAACAGCTTTTCCTGCTGTTATCTTTTGTTTAAGAAGCCTGTTCTAACTTCTCAACAAGTGCTTTTTCTTCTTTCTCTTCAATTGCAAGATTCTTTTCTACATCTTCTTTGGTGATCTCACATTTTGTAATGCTCTCATCGGATGGAATATGATACATCAGATCTAATGTAACAGCCTCCATGATTGCACGAAGACCACGCGCTCCGGTCTTTCTCTCAAGCGCTTTGTCCACGATTGCTTCGAGTGCATCCCTGTCAAATTCCAGACTGACACCGTCTAATTCAAACAGCTTTTTGTACTGTTTTACAAGTGCATTCTTCGGCTCGCATAAGATACGGATCATCGCATCCTTATCTAACATATCCAGTGTTACGGTTACCGGCACACGACCGATAAATTCAGGGATGAGTCCGAATTTCACAAAATCCTGTGGAAGTACATGTTTTAATACTTCCCCTACATTGTACTCATCTTTGGCGTGTACTTCTGCATTAAATCCAATGGATTTCTGGTCGAGACGTGTCTCAATGATCTTCTCCAATCCATCAAAAGCACCACCACAGATAAATAAAATATTGGTAGTATCAATCGGGATCAGTTCCTGCTGCGGATGTTTTCTTCCACCCTGTGGCGGAACAGAAGCAACCGTTCCCTCTAAAATCTTAAGTAACGCCTGCTGTACACCCTCGCCGGAAACGTCTCTTGTGATGGAAACGTTCTCAGATTTTTTTGTAATCTTGTCAATCTCATCAATGTAAATGATACCGTGCTGTGCACGCTCAATATCATAATCAGCAGCCTGGATCAGTTTCAAAAGGATATTCTCGACATCTTCACCCACATAACCTGCCTCGGTAAGTGTGGTTGCATCTGCGATTGCAAACGGAACATTCAACACTCTCGCCAAAGTCTGTGCTAAAAGTGTTTTACCGGAACCGGTTGGTCCGAGCATAAGAATATTACTCTTCTGCAATTCTACATCTGAATCTGATCCTGCCATAATTCTCTTGTAATGATTATAAACTGCAACGGACAAAACTTTCTTCGCTTTATCCTGGCCAATGACGTACTCGTCTAAAAATGCCTTCATCTCCTCCGGCTTGATCAGATTGATCTGCTCCGCAGGTTCTTCCAGATTTCCGTCAAATTCATCATTCTCCAACTCTTCGTCTATAATCTCGGCGCAAACGTCTACACACTCATCACAGATATAGGCTCCGTTTGGTCCCGCGATCAGTTTACGGACCTGATCCTGAGTCTTACCACAAAATGAGCAGCGCAGTCTCTCGTCATTTCTTCCTGTCATTTCTTATTCTCCAATGTCTCTATTTATTAGCGGCTTGTGATCACATTATCGATCAGTCCGTATTCCATTGCTTCCTGAGCAGACATATAATGATCTCTCTCTGTGTCCGCTGCGATCACGTCATAAGGTTTTCCGGTGTTTGCAGCTAAAATCTCATTTAATTTCTTCTTTGTCTTTAAAATGTTTTCCGCTGCGATCTGGATCTCCGTTGCCTGACCTTTTGCTCCGCCGGATGGCTGATGGATCATAATCTCTGCATTCGGAAGTGCAAGTCTCTTGCCCTTTGCTCCGCCTGCAAGTAAAAATGCTCCCATGCTGGCTGCCATACCGATACAGATGGTAGATACATCGCATTTGATGTACTGCATCGTATCATAAATAGCAAGACCTGCTGTTACCATTCCACCCGGGGAATTGATATATAAATGAATATCTTTTCCAGGATCCTCGGACTCTAAGAAAAGTAACTGTGCAACCACAAGGCTTGCTGTTGTCTCATTCACTTCTTCTCCCAGGAAAATAATTCTATCTTTTAATAATCTGGAGTAAATATCGTAATTACGCTCTCCTCTGCTTGTCTGTTCAATGACGTAAGGTACTAAACTCATATCTCTTACCTGCCCTTTCTTTTCATAAATATGATCTGGATCGCACTATCATGGGATCCGCACTTCTTTCACTATTGCAATATATCGGTCATACACTGCACTGATAAATATTATCCCACAAATACAGGGACGTTGGAATAGGAAAAAACATGTTTTATGAAAAATTAATATCTTGTTCGAATTTTAAAAAATACTGAACTTTTTTCTCATCAAATGCATTCTGCCATAAATCTCAAACAGACCGGCTCATAAGAGCCAGTCTGTGATATTTCCGGTCTGCATATTATATGCAATCCTCTGTCTGCTGTACGCTGCCGGAATTATTCTTCTGTTCCTTCTTCTGCTTCAGCTTCTTTTTCTTTCTTTGTCTTAGCTTTTGCTCTTTCTTTTACGTTCTCCATAATTAAGTCAACTGCTTTTGTCACAGATAAATCTCTCTTAATGGATTCTTTCTCAGCTTCTCCTAAGTACTCTTTTAACTTGTCAGCTTCCATTCCGTACTGAGCTGCCATCTTCTCAACTTCTGCATTGATCTCATCTTCAGAAACTTCGATGTTCTCTTCTTTTGCGATCTGCTCTAATACAAGGCTGCTCTTGATACGAGTCTCAGCTTCTGGACGAACCTGCTCTTTTAATCCATCGATTGTCATACCGGAGAACTGCATGTACTGCTCCATGGAAAGACCGCTCTGTGCGATTCTCTGTGCGAACTCATTGATCATGTTCTCGCACTGTGTCTCGATCATAGCTTCCGGGATCTCCATTGTGGATTTGTCGATGATCTTCTTGATTGCTTCATCTTCTTTTGTACGTTTTGCTTCGTTCTCTTTCTCAACTTCAAGATGTTTTCTTAAGTCTTCTTTGTACTCAGCTAATGTATCAAACTCAGATACTTCAGAAGCAAATTCATCATTTAACTCCGGAAGTTCTTTTGCTTTGATCTCGTTGATCTTAACTTTGAATACGGCTGGTTTTCCAGCTAAATCAGCTGCCTGATATTTCTCTGGGAAAGTAACGTTAACTTCTACTTCATCCCCTGCATTGTGTCCTACTAACTGATCTTCGAATGTATCGATGAAAGAGTGGGAACCGATCTCTAATGGATGATTCTCTCCTTTACCTCCTTCAAATGCAACACCGTCAACAAATCCTTCGAAATCGATGACTGCTGTATCACCGTTTGCTACTGGTCTGTCTGTTACAGTTACAGTTCTGGAGTTCTTCTGCTGCTCTTTCTCAAGTGCTGCTTCTACTTCTTCGTCTGTTACAGTTGTGTCAATCTTAGTTACCTGAACACCTTTGTATTTTCCAAGTGTTACTTCTGGTCTTACTGCTACTTCTGCTGTGAAGATGAAAGGTTTTCCAGATTCGATCTGAACAATGTCGATTGTTGGTCTGGAAACGATGTCCTCTTTGCTCTCTTCCATAGCTGCTGCATAATTATCCTGAATTAAGATGTTTGCTGCTTCTTCATAAAATACAGCTGCACCGTACATTTTCTCGATCATAGCTCTTGGAACTTTACCTTTACGGAAACCAGGGATGCTGATTTTGTTCTTCTCTTTCATGTAAGCAGCCTGTAAAGCTTTTTCTACTTCCTCTGCTGGTACTTCAACAGTAAGTTTTGCCATGTTTTTTTCTAATTTTTCAACCTGTACACTCATTATAATGATTTTCCTCCTTATATATATAAAATATCCATGTACATTTCACGCTTAATGCGCTAATCGAGCCACGTCCAAAGTCGCATAAACCCGCGGTTTTTCTGGCTCTGCCTAAAAATGGGCGTACTACGACTATCGCAGTCATTCTAGGATTATAGCACACACTTTTGCAAAATACCAGTGTTTTTTATGGTTTTACGAGGTTTTCTGCGATTTCTGCTCTTTTGCCATGCAATTTATCATATACGACATTACAAACCACTGTATAAAGAGAGGCAGTCACATTGATTCCAGACCGAAGCAGCAGTGCCATCGGCAGTCCGAATAATGAAGCTGCAATTGCAAGCGCTCCAAACGTGTTAAAAACCGTCTGCCATTTATATCCGGCAGAATAACCCACGCCGATCCCACCAATAATTCCGATCATACTTCTTCCTGACTCCGGCAGTATCAGATAAAGGACGAGAAACAGCGCACATCCGGCAATATTAAACACGCCCCTGTCCACCGCCCTCATTTTTCCATCCTCTGTAAATGGAAGGCAGACTGACATACATGCGATCCCTGCCCACATTGCTCTCGGAAGTCCAAGCAGCGAAACGATCAGCATTGCACTTGAGACGATCAGTGTCAGTTTCAGATACCATTGATTTCTCGCAGACCGGACATCAAATTCCCGGAATAAATCCTTAAATGTCCTGCGATAAGGTCTGTTTTTCTGATTTTTATAAAAAACCGCCATGCACACAAGCATTCCCGCCGTAAGTCCGATCACCCGCATCTCAAATGCTCTGCCACTCACATCATATCCATATAAGAGCAGATACCCGAGCACAAACGTAGAATGATTATGCATAATGACATTGTGGCACCCAAAAATCATAAGAAGCAGGATACAGACACAATTTATAAAAAATGCTCCCACCGGAGATGCCATATTTGCCAGTCGCGGGCCAGCCATCATAATCGTAAATATTCCCACAATGGACAACAATCCATGACTCGTCCGTATACCAAAATCAGCCTGTCTCAGCACAAGCAGTGCCAACAGGACCGTCACTCCTGCAACGCTGTTTTCCTGCCCCGTCAATTTTGTATACAATGTGACAACTGCCACACAAAAAGCCATAACAAGATATACTTTAAAATTATAGATAAGAATATGACGCCATTTTTCTTTTTTGTCTGTCGTATTTTTGATCAACTGTTTTGAACCGGCAGAACTAAGCTGTAACTCCTGATAAAATGTCATTTTGTAGTCTCCTTCTCTTCTCTTTTAAATCTGCAAAGCGAAGAGTACTATACTTCAAAACATAGAGTCTGGCAAGTATAAAACCTCATTTTAGAAAAATTTTGGAATGTTTACTTTTTTTTCATATAGAAATATTTTCCGAACAGACTTGATTTATGCTAAAATGTGATTATCCGGAAAGATCTGTACAAATGAGGAGAAAACTATGACAGTCACAAAATCCAACGAAAGAACAAAATATGAGCTGGCAGATGCCATGAAACGCTGTATGAAAACTGCACCTGTAGAAAAAATCACTGTGAAGGAAATTGTAGAGGCATGCGGTGTCACAAGACAGACTTTTTACCGTAATTTTCAGGATAAATATGACCTCATCAACTGGTATTTTGACAAAATTCTCTTAGAATCCTTTGAACATATGGGGGAAGGAAAATCTGTCTATGAAGGTCTTGTAAATAAATTTACCTATATTCAGGAAGAAAAGCTGTTTTTCAAGGCTGCATTTAAAAACGATGACCAGAATTGTCTGCGCGATCATGATTTCCAGTTGATCACCGCTTTCTATACGGATCAGATTGAAAGCCGTACCGGCAAAAAGCACAGTCGACGAAGGTGTCGAGCGACGTGCCGTGGCAATGCGTGGCGAAGAGCTGCAACGGGTAGAAGATCGTCTGGTACCACGAACCTTCCTTGGTGGAGAAGATCGGGGCGATGACGTTGACCAGCTGCGCCATGTTGGCCATCTTGACCACATGGGCGTTGCGGACGAAGATGTTGAGGAAAGTCGATACCACCAGCGCATCTTCGAGGTTGTAGACCTCCTCGTTGCCCTCCTCGCCCTTGGCGCGGTACCATACGTTGTACTCGTCGAAGGCGATGTAGATCGGATCCTTGCGTTCGGCCTTGGTCATCGCCTCGGCGATCAGTCCCTCGGTGATGCGGATAGCCTTCTCGGCGAAGCGCGTCGTGGCCATGAACTTGTAATAATCGTTGCTCCGGTTCTCGACGTAGTTGTGCAGGGCGATGTAGTCGGCGTGGTTCTTCAGGTACTCCAGCACGGTACGGTTCCAGTCGATCCAGTTGCCGTTGTAGTCGCTCGACCCGGCCACGACGAGTTTGATGTCCCGGTCGATCCACTTCATCAGCTTGGCCGTCTCGAGGGCGAACTTGCCGTAATCCTCGGCGTTCTTGTGCCCCATCTGCCACTGGCCGTCCATCTCGTTGCCCAGGGCCCAGTATTTCACCTTGTGGGGTTTCTCGTAGCCGTTACGGCGGCGCAGGTCAGACCAGTAGGTGCCTTTCTCGACATTGCAGTACTCGACCCAGTTGCGGGCTTCGTCCATCGTCCCCGTGCCGAGGTTCACGCAGAAATAGGGCTCGGTCGCGGCACGGCGGCACCACTCGACGAACTCATCGGTGCCGAACGCGTTGCTCTCGCGGAAGCCCCATGCCAGGTCGATGCGCGTCGGGCGTCCGGCCTGCGGGCCGATGCCGTCCTCCCAGTGGTAGCCCGAGACGAAGTTGCCGCCCGGCCAGCGCACCAGCGATGTGCGAAGCGCCCGCGTCGCTTCGAGCACGTCCCGGCGGTAGCCCTTCTCGTCCGAAAGGGGCGATCCGGGCTCGTAAAGCCCGCCGTAGATGCAGCGGCCGAGGTGCTCGACGAAGTTGCCGTAGATATTCCGGTCGATTTCGCCCTTTTGGCGTTCGATGTCGACCTTGATTCGGGCATTGCCCGTTTTCCCGCGCGCCCAAAGCCCGCCGGGGATCAGCACGGCGGCCACGAGCGCCGCCAGCATGGTTCTTTTCAGATTCATAGTCTTCGGTTTTTCAGGGTTATTCATCCAGCACCACGATCGTATAGGAGTAGGGCGCTATGTCGACAGTCTGCGCAGCCCAGGCCGGCAGTTCCCGCCCGACGGGGGCGATGCGGCGCGGCTCTTCGGGGGTGTTCACC
>ERZ772865.3123-NODE-3123-length-13119-cov-4.546770_pt1 | contig 13119 bp, 10 predicted proteins | sample MGYA00512133_ERZ772865 | MGnify/ENA primary metagenome ERZ772865 (study PRJEB29015, sample SAMEA2737722) | human gut metagenome | biome: human gut; feature: human-associated habitat; material: faeces | place: China | collected 2012 ...
CTGCATTCAAAGCCAATTTCGCCAACAGAAAGTTGACTACCGGCTGGGTGATGCGCGGCCGCACCCTCCGCGGGGGAGAAGCGACGCAGCTGCCCGGCGGCCGTCAGGCGCTCCAGGTGGCGGTAAACGGTGGCCTTGCTGACCCTTTGCTCCCGCAGGATGGCACAAAGGGCCTCGGCGGTGACGGGGCCGGCAAGATTCTGCATGGTTTGCAGAATCAAAGCGCCCTGGCGGGTTTGATAGCTTTCTTTCATGGAGGTTCCTCCTATTGGAGAATTTGAATTTGAAACTTATTCTCAAATTAGTGCTATTGTAATGCAGGGGGAGGGATTTGTCAAGCACCGAAAAAGAGGAGCCGGGCGGCTCCTCTTTTGGAGAGGGATTCAGTTTAGAACAGGATCGGGAAGAGCTCCGAAAGCGCCAGCCCCGCCACGAAGGAGAGCAGATTGGCGGAGAGGGCGTAAAGGGCGGCATGGCGGCGCACGGCAGGGTCCTTGCGGTCGGTGCCGGGCAGCAGGTAGGCATAGGCGGCAGCCTCAATGCCGGTGACCGCCAGCTCCAGCAGGATGTACCAGAAGATGATGAACCCGCGGCTGGTCTCCTGCGCGCCCCAGTACAGCAGGGCGACATTCAGCAGGCACTGGGTGATGAGATTGACAAGACCGATGAAGAGCAGCTGACTGCCCTTACGGTATTTCCAGCCCCACGCCAGCGCCAGCTCGATGACGAGGGTGATGCCCAGCCGCCCGAAGAAACCGACGATCTGCTGATGCGTGCCGTCGGCTTTATCCAGTGTGACGGTGCCGGTGGGGAGAGGGTCGCCGTTGGGGCCGGTGAGGGTCAGTGCGGCGATCTCGGCGGGGGATTTGCCGCCCAGATCCAGACGGTAGACGCTATCGAAGGCATAGCGCTCGGTGACGGTGCTGCAAAGGAAGGTATCACTTTCGGGGAAGTAGAGCAGCAGCTTGAACTGCTCCGGGGGGAAATAGTGCCATCCGGCTTCGTCATCGCCGTGGCACTGCTCGAACAGATCCTCGAGGAAATAGTAGCCGTCGGGGTCCTTGTAGTCCACGAATTTCTGCCATGCGGGATAGGCGGGGTCCTGCTCGCCCTGCTCCAGTACATAACCGGGGATCTCGCCGCCCGGCTGATGGACCCGGTGAGGGCCATAGGCATCCACCTCGGCCAGCATGGTGACATAGTAATCCTCATCGGGCATACCGGTAAAGGTGAAGCTGGCGCTGGGCTTGGGACCGGTATCCGCCATGGCGATGCAGCACAGCACTGCGGCCGCAATGAGAAAGGCCAGTAGGGAACGAAGTGATTTTTTCATGGGGTCCTCCTTCTTTTTTGCTGCCCGAAAGAGAAACGGCAGCCCGCGGTTTTTCCGGCCGGCGGGGTCGGCTCTTTTCGGGCACTTTGCTGTCGGGGCCTTCCCCTGCAAGAGAAAGCCCAGCATCATCATTATAACAGGGGCGGGAAAAGCAGTAGAACAAGGTTCTGTAAATAAAGTGCGGCATTTCTGTGAATTCCCTGCAAGGATTGCAAGAAAAGATAGAAATGCCGCAAATTATTTTATTTTTTTAGCCGGTTACCAGCCCATTGATGCCATGCTTGGCATTCACGGCCTTGGCCTTTTCGATATTGGCAAGGTGCTGCTGATAGGTGACGGCGTAGTAGTGGGTGTATTCCACATCGGTGACAAAGAAATAATAGGGGGTATCATTGGGGTGCAGGGAGGCATCGAAGGCGTCGCTGCCCGCATTGGCGATGGCGCCGATGGGCAGACCGTTGCGGTCATAGGTATCGTAGGCATCCAGCACCGCCTGTGGCACATTGTCATTGTAGTAGGGCTCCACATAGTCCCAGATGAAATTATTGGTGGTGCAGCTTTGCAGCATGGGGTATTCGCTGGCATTGGAAAGGCGGTTGTGGAATACCGAGGAAACATTGTACATCTCCTCCACGCTGGCGCTTTCCTTCTGCACGATGGAGGCGAAGATGACCCATTCCTCCAGGGTAAAGCCGCTGTCCTTCAGAGCCGTTTTGTTTTCCTCGGTCAGCACCTTTTTCTCGAACTCCCGCAGCTGGGTGGTGACGATATCCCGTGCGGTGGCATCGGTGTAGAAGGAGTAGGTCTCAGGATACAGGAAGCCCTCCAGGACGGTCAGCTTGCACTCATCGGTGCTTACCTCGCTCAGCCAGTCGAAGTCATAATCGAGGGCGTTGGCCGCCTCCAGATACTCCGCCTCGGTGCATAAGCCCGCTGCGGCTGCCGCCTTTGCCATCTGGAAGGAGTTCCAGCCCTCCGGCAGGGTGAGGGTCACCGTTTCGCGGTAGCTGACGGTGGAGCAGAGGGCATCGATGAGCTCCTGATAGCTGCTGCCTTTTTCCAGCGTGAAGTCGCCGTACTGGTAGTTTCCATCCCCACCATGGGTGCGGCTGTACAGCTTAAAGAGGGTAGTATTGCCGATCAGCCCGGCGTCCTTCAGCTCTTGGGCGATGGCGGAGGTACCGCTGCCCTGCGCAATGGAAACGGTAACGGTCTCGCCGGTTTTTTTGCCGCCGTTTATCTCGCCCGTCACCGTGATGACCCCCACCGCAATGAGCAGCAGGAGGAGCAGCAGGATGACGAACCCGATCCGGCGTTTTTTGTATTTATTACTGGCCATAGCGTAAGCTCCTGTCTTTTTATAGGATAAAATGCAGAATAGTTCTTTTATTATACCCGCAATCGGGGCAAAAATCAACCGCGGGCATAGGATGGCGGGAGGTGATCCATTGTGCTGAAGGAAATTTTATGGCTGTTGGCAGGATATTTGGCAATCATCGGGCTGGTGCGGGTGGTGGCGGTGCTGGTGGATCTGATCGCCCCGCCAAAAGCGCCACAGGGCTGCCGACTGTACCTGCGGGTGCCGGAGGATGCCGACTATACCGAAAGCAGCTTGATAGGCTGCTGCCGCCTGCTGCACCGCGGAGAAACGGGCGGGCTGCCCTGCACCGTGCTGCTGCCGGAGGAGACGGAGGCACGGGAGATCTGCCGGCGGTACTGCCGGGACCGGAATATTGATACTTTGGATTTGCCCCAGGCAGAAAAATGGTGTATGATAAAGGAAAATGATTGATAAGCGCAGGGGTGCTTTTTGGCGGGGAAAACCGGATGATGGCAAGAAGGCACCCGCAGGCAGGCTTATGCCCGGCGCAGACGGGCTGATGCCTGTCAAGGGGCGGCGACGCAGCCAGCGCCGATTTTAGCCGCCAAAAGCGGATTTGCGCATACCAAAAGGAAAGGACGGTGAGCCGCAAAGCAATGGAACAGGAGCTGGAAAAGATCTCCGGGACGGTGGAGGATGTGACCTACCACAACGAAGAAAGCGGCTTTACCGTGCTGCTGGTGGATGTGGACGGTGACCCTGTGACAGTGGTGGGCGAGGTGCCGGAGATCGCCGAGGGGGAAGAAATTACCGCAACTGGCAGCTATAAGGTGCACGGCACTTACGGGGTGCAGTTCCGCGCGGAGCTTATAGAGCGTACCCTGCCCGCAACGGCCGGGGCCATCCGCAAGTACTTATCCTCCGGGGCGGTAAAGGGTCTGGGCCCCGCGCTGGCGGGGCGCATTGTGGCACGCTTCGGTGATGATACCCTCACCATCATAGAAAAGGAACCGGAACGGCTGACTGAGGTGCGGGGCATCTCGGCTGAAAAGGCCCGAAAAATAGGGGAGGAATACCAGCGGCAGTTCGGCATCCGCAGCGTGATGAGCTTACTGGCTTCCCTGGGGCTGCCGGCGGCGACGGCGATAAAGGCCTGGCGGCGCTGGGGCGCCAATACCGCCGATGTGCTGAAAAGTGACCCTTACGCTCTCTGCTGCGAGGAGATCGGGGTGGAATTTGAGGAGGCGGACCGCATGGCGGCGCACTTTGGTGTGGCGGGGGAGGACCCCTGCCGCCTGGGGGCGGGCTTGCAGTATATCCTGCGGGTCAATAGCCGCAGCGGCCACACCTGTCTGCCCAAAGGAAAGCTGCTTTCTCTTGCCACGGAATTTTTGCAGGCGGCGCCGGAGGGACTGGAGAATACCCTGGCAACACTGATAGAAGACAACACCCTGGCGGCCTATGCCGTGGGGGAGAAGGAATACATCTACCTGCAGCCGCTGTACCGGGCGGAAAGCTATGTGGCCAGCCGGGTGTGCATTGCGCTGCAATTACAGCCGCCCCGGCTGGAGCCAATGGAGGACGAGCTGGACGAGCTGGAGCAGGCACAGGGCATTACCTACGACCCGGTGCAGCGCCGCGCCATTGCCGAAGCGGTGCAGAGCCGTCTGTTTATCCTGACCGGCGGCCCCGGTACCGGCAAGACCACCACTCTGCGGGGCATCCTGGCGTTGCTGGAGCAGCGGGGCGAAAAGGTGGCGTTGGCGGCCCCCACCGGCCGTGCCGCCAAGCGCATGGCGGAGATCACCGGGCGGGAGGCCAGTACCATCCACCGGCTGCTGGAGGTGGAGCCAAAAACCGAGGTGCTGACCTTTAAGCGCGGGGAAAAGAACCCCCTGCCCGCCGATGCGGTCATCGTGGATGAAATGTCGATGGTGGATACCCTGCTGATGGAGCACCTGCTGCGCGGGATGCGGCTGGGCGCCCGGCTTATTATGGTGGGGGACAGCGACCAGCTGCCTTCCGTTTCCGCCGGCAATGTTCTGCGGGATCTCATCCAAAGCGGGCTGGTGCCCTGTATTCATCTGGAACGGGTATTCCGCCAGGCGGCGGAAAGTCTGATCGTTACCAACGCTCACGCCATTGTGCGGGGCGAGATGCCGGACCTTGGCTGCCGTACTGGGGATTTCTTCTTCCTGGAGCAGCCGGATGCCTTTGCCCAGCAGCGGCTGGTGGTGGATCTTGTCAGCCGCCGCCTGCCAAAAAGCTATGGATACGATCCGCTGCGGGATATCCAGGTCATTACCCCGGCCAAGCAGGGCCCGCTGGGCACCCGGGAATTGAATCGCCTTTTGCAAGGAAAACTGAATCCGCCCGAACGCGGCAAAGGCGAAGCCACCCTGATGGGCCGCACGCTGCGGGAGGGCGATAAGGTGATGCAGATCCGCAATAACTACGATATCATATGGCAGCAGCCGGATGGTACCGCCGGGACCGGTATTTTTAATGGAGATATGGGCATTATTGAGATGCTGGACCCCGGCAGCAAGACCATTCAGGTACGGTTTGAGGAAAAGCTGGCGACCTATTCCTTTGAGAACCAGGACCAGCTGGAGCACGCCTATGCCGTGACGGTGCACAAAAGCCAGGGCAGCGAATTTGAGGCTGTGGTGATGCCGCTGGAGCGCCGCCACCCCAAGCTGCATTACCGCAATTTGCTGTATACCGCCGTAACAAGGGCGAGAAAGCTGCTTATTATGACCGGACAAAAGGAAACGGTGTATGCCATGGTGCAGAATAACCGTCGCACCCTGCGCTATACCAATCAAAAAGAGATGCTGCAGGAGATGTGCGATGAGTGACCATGTGACGCTGCGGGAAATAGTGACCAACCTGCTGTACCCGCCGCGGTGCCTGCTGTGCGGGACGCTGTGCGGCTGGGAGGAACTGCTGTGTGAGAGCTGCCAGAAGCAACAGCCGCAGGCAGGGGAATTTTTCTGGGAGCCGGAGGTATTCGGCTGCCGGGGAATACTATGGTGCGCCCGGTATGAGGGGGCCTTTCGCGCCGGGATGGAGCAGCTGAAATTTGAGGGCGTGCGGGAAAGCCTGCCGCTTTTTGGCGGGATGCTGACGGAAGCGGTGCGGCAAAGCGGCCTGCTGCCGGGGCTGACCGCCGTGACCTATGTGCCCATGCCGCCGGAGAGGGAACGCCACCGGGGGTATAATCAATCCAAACTGCTGGCGCAGTACCTGGCCGGGGAACTGGGACTGCCATTGCGGGAGGGGGTGCTGGCCCGGGATGGCCGAGCGACCGCCCACGCGGCGGCGGGCCGGGCGGCCCGCATCACGCTGGCGAAGGAAAGCTACCGGGCCGGGGAAAGGAAGCTGCCGCCCGGTGAGCATATTCTGCTCATTGACGACATTATTACCACCGGGGCAACGCTGGAAAACTGCGCCGCGCTCCTGCTGGCGCAGGGCGCCGAAAGCGTGACTGCTGCGGCGGTGCTGCGTACCCCCTGGCCGGAGGGCAAAAAACTAGAGGGCAATAAAGGGTAAATTGTGAATTTACTGCGAAATGTGCCGCCCCGGCTTTGACATTATCAGATGATAATGGTATGATAAATTCATAAATGGGAAAGGTCGCCCCGGCGGCCAAAGCTACAGCGAAATGAGGGAATATCAAGGTGTTTGCAAATGATATCGGAATTGACCTGGGGACCGCTACGACCCTGATCTATATAGCCGGAAAAGGCATTGTTCTGCGGGAGCCTTCCATAGTGGCGATGGATGAGCGCAACGGGCAGGTGCTGGCCGTGGGCGATGAAGCCTACACGATGCTGGGCAAGACTGCTTCGGATATCCGGGTGGTGCGCCCCCTGGAGGATGGCGTCATCAGTGATTATGAGGTGACCGAGCAGATGCTCAAGCACTTCTTTGCCAAGGTGAACCCCAGCCGGGTCTTTAAGCCCCGTGTCTGCGTCTGCGTGCCCAGCGCCATTACCGAGGTGGAGTCCCGTTCGGTCATCGATACGGTGATGTCCAGCGGCGCCCGCAATGTTTACCTCATTGAGGAGCCGGTTGCGGCTGCCATTGGCGCGGGGATGGATATTACCCGTCCCGGCGGCATCGTGGTGCTGGATATCGGCGGCGGCACCAGCGATATCGCAGTGCTTTCCCTAAACGGTATTGTTTGCAAGAGCTCGGTAAAAATGGCAGGCAACAAGATGAACGCGGCCATTGTGCGGTATGTGCGCAGCACCTACAATGTCCTTATCGGCGATTCCACCGCCGACCGTGTCAAGCGGGAGATCGGTACCGTGTGGACCGAGGGCCAGCCTGAAAAGACCGTAGAGGTGAAGGGCCGCAACCTGGTGACCGGCCTGCCGCAGAAGATCACCCTTTCCAGCTACGAGCTGGAGATGCCGCTGCGCATCGAGGTGGAGCGCATCATCACGGCGCTGCAATCGGTGATGGAGCAGACCCCGCCCGAGCTGGTGGCGGATATTGAGAAAAACGGCCTGCTGATGACCGGCGGCGGCGCCATGCTGGATGGTTTGGATAAGCTCATTACCAGCCGGGTGCGCATCCGGGCGCATTTGGCCGAAAACCCCATCGAGGCGGTGGCCATCGGTACCGGCAAGAGCTTCGAATATCTGGGTAAGCTGTATGATGGCTTTGTCAGCTATACCAATTATTCCAGCCGGTAACCGTTAAATTGAATAAAAATAGGAGACTCTTCCGCAGGGGAGAGTCTTTTTTATAGCCATGAAACAAAAACTACACAAGTTTGTATCATTTCTTCTTCTTGATTTTATGAACTTTGACAAGATACAATATATTTGTCCATGGATAGAACATAAGAAAGAAAGGCGACTGCAATATGAGGAATGTCACCGATGAATTTGTAAAATTTGCGTTGGAATATGCCGATTATGATAAGATCCCGGCGGAAGTGATCCATGAATCCAAGCGGGTACTGCTGGATGGCCTGGGAAACGCGCTGGGCGGCATTGCTTCCGATAAGGGCAAGATCGGTATAATGTTTGCACGCCGGCAGGGGGGCAACGGTGCGGCCAGCCTGATCGGCGTAGGCGGAAAATCTTCCGCGGCTGTGGCGGCTTTCTGCAATGCGGAGCTGTGGAACGGCCTGGATATGGACCCTGTGCCCCATGTGCCGCCCATCGTTATCCCTGCCATTCTGGCAGTGGCGGAGGAGCGCGGCTCCACCGGCAAGGAGCTGCTGGCGGCACTGTGTGTCGGCCAGGAGATAGCCCGGCGGCTTTCCCGCGTGCTGCTTAGCATTATGACAAAGTCCATTATGAAATACGGCAAGACCCCCGATTTCTTCGGCAACAGCAATGAGCACATCATTGGCGCCGCGGTGGGCTGCGGTATGCTGATGAAGCTGAACGAGAAGCAGATGCGCAATGCCATCGGCATCGCGGCCTATTACTGCTCGCTGGGCGTCTGCCGCGACTGGGAATCTACCTCCCCCAAGTCCATGATCAAATATGTGCCGGTTTCCTGGATGGCCCAGGGCGCGGTGCAAGCGGCCGAAATGGCCGAGCTGGGCTACACCGGAAATGAGTATACCCTGGATAGTGAATACGGCTTCCCGTATATTTACTGCCGGGAGCCGGATGTATGGGACCCCGAAAAGGTAGTGGAGGAACTGGGCTCCCGCTGGTTCTTTACCGAGTATCACTATAAACCATACCCTGTGTGCCGCTATCTCCACAGCGTGCTGGATGCCTTTGCGATCCTGCAGGAAAAATACCACTTCTCCCCGGAGCAGATCGAGGCGATCGACTGCCATACCGCGGCCTTTGTCGCCAATCCCGATCAGTACTCCGTGGCCAACCAGGTAGATGTGCAGTTCAGCGGGCCCATCGCTATGGCGCTGGAGGCCTTTGGGTACAAGCCCGGCCCGGCCTGGCAGGATAAAATTGCCCTGAATGACCCGCGGCTGCTGGCCTTTGCCAAAAAGGTGACCATGCATGTGGCCCCTGAGTATGCCGAGCTGCGCCGCAAGGATCCCCTGAGCTGGTACGGCCGGGTGGAGGTGACCGTAGGCGGTCAGGTATACACCGAATCGGTGGATTATTCCCGCGGTACCAATAAGGATGGCTACCGCCTGACCGATGAGGAGATCCAGGACCGTTTCCGCCTGGGCGCTAACTGCATCCTGCCCGACTATAAGGCCGAAAAGGTAATAGCCGAAACGGCCCAGCTGGAAAACGCGGCAAACCTGACCGCATTGTTTGAAAATCTCTGCCTTTGATCGAATCATTTGATATACATTTGATATACATTCCAATGAAAGGGAGGAAAAATAAATGGCTAACGCAAAAGAAACCAGATCTGTAAAAAATAATATTGGTTTAGCGCTTTTTATCCTGATCCTCGTGGCAATGTTCTTTATCCCCACCTCTGAGACCTTGACTGCGGCGGGCCGCAATTCGCTGGGCCTGCTGCTGGCTACCATCGTCTGTATGCTCACCGGCGGTCTGCCCATCGGCGTACTGTGCATGCTGGTCATTCCGCTTATGTATATCTGCGGCTGTGTGGAAACGCCCGCGGCTGCGCTGGCTGGCTTCCAGAACCAAAGTGCCTTCTTTATGATGGCAAGCTTTGGCCTGACCTGTGCCGTGACCAGAGTGCCCCTTTCCCGCCGCTTGATGCGCGGCATCATCACCAAAGCGGGCAGAAATGTCAATACTGTTCTGCTGGCCATCATGCTGTGCTGCGGCCTGCTTTCTTCCATCGTTTCCAATATCGCCGCCTGCTCGGCGTTCATCCCGCTGGTGCTGGATTTCCTCAGCATCTATGAAAATGAGGACGAGCGCAAGCGCACCGGCCGCTGCATGCTCATCGCCCTGCCCACCGCTTCCATGATCGGTGGTATGATCACTCCCGCCGGCGGTGCGGTGAATGTCATTGCCATCACCTATCTGGAGAACCTGGCTGGCGTGAATGTCACCTTCCTGGATTGGGTCGCTATCTTTGGGCCTATTGCCATTGTGGCATTTATTGCGGCTTACTTCATCATCCGCACGGTCTTTAAGCCCGCAGAGCTCACCCAGGATGCCATCCATCATTACCTCAGCAAGCTGGAGATTCCGGAGAAGATCGGCAAGGATGAGATTCGTGTCTGTGTGATCATCGCTGCTATGCTCATCTGCTGGATCCTAGGCACCTGGTTCAGCTTCTTCAATATCATGGTGGTCGCCATGGTAGGCGTTGGCATCATGATGCTGCCCGGCATTGGCGTCTTTGGCTGGAAGGATTTCGTTAAGGAAGTCAACTGGACCGCCTTCTTCATGCTGGGTACCCTCATCGGCCTTACCGGCCTGCTGCGTATTAACGGCGTGGTAAAGTGGCTCACCAGCATTATGGATCTGAGCTCCATTGCCACCTCCGACTTCGCATTTGTCTTTGTTTTGGCGCTCATCGGCTTCCTCATCCTTATTGTCATGCCGGTAGGCCCTACGCTGGTCACTACCCTGGCAGTTCCGCTGGTGGCGGTTGCTGCTGCGGCCAATATGAGCCCTGTTATGCTCATCTGCACTACCGTAATGTGCGCCACCTGCTGCTTCCTGTTCCCCATTGATGTAGTGCCGCTGCTGACCTACGGCTATGGCTACTATGAAATGGCGGATATGCCAAAATCCAATGCAATCATCCAAGTGATCCTTTGCCTGCTTTCGGCAATCTGGCTGCCGGTTATCTGTGGGATGCTGTTCTGAGCAAGAACGACAGATGACAACAGTCCTGGCGGTTGCCGGACGGAGGATTATCTGATAGACTTGATGTATAGCAGGGGGCTTGGCCCCCTGCTGTACAGCGGGGAAAGGATGGGCAGACAATGACATTGCTACAACTACGGTATTTCAAGGCGGTATGCGAATTCCACAGCGTGACCAAGGCGGCGGATGAGCTTTTCATCTCCCGTACAGCCATTTCCCGCTCCATCAATGCGCTGGAGCAGGAATTGGGCATTGTGCTTTTTACACACACCACCACAGGCCTGGAGCTGACGGATGATGGAAAGATCATCTATGATCGGATCAATGAGGTGCTGGGCCGCATCTGCGCCATCGAGCAGGTAGCCCAACAGTTGGCGGAGGGCCCGAAGCGCCAAATCGTGAATGTCGGCCTGACCCCCTTTACCTCGCAAAGAATTTTCCCGGATTTCTATCAAAAGTTCCACGAAAATTACCCCAATATCACGCTGGCGGCCACCGAGAAAAATAATCTGGAAGCAAGGGCCCTGCTGGCGGAAGGTTCGATCGATGTCATCTTTACAACGGATATCTGCTACGATACCGAAAACTGTGATATTCTGTCACTGGGACGGGCGGAGCAGGTGCTTTATGTTTCCAAGCAAAACCCACTGGCCCAGCGAAAAAGCATCAAAACAGAGGACCTGCGCCTGCTGCCGCTGGCTATGCTCAGCAAATACCTCCAGCGGGAACGGGAGCTTACTTCCCGGCTGGATTCAATAGGCTGCCCGCCTAATATCGTGATGCGGCTTTCCCAAATCAGTGCCCTGCAAAGCATTGTGGAGCGTGACCTGGCCTGTGCAGTGCAGATCCGGGGCAGCTTTTCTTCCCCAAATGTGGTGGGGATCCCCTTTGAACCGGCGCTGCCGGTATCGCTGGCGCTGATATGGAATAAGCACCGGGCGGAGACCTCCGCTGTCAAAACCGTGATCGATTTTGCCAGAGCGTTCTATGAGGAAACGGCGGAGGAACGCTCTTGAAAAAACACAAAAGGAGCAGCCAATGGATAAACAATATTACGAAGAGGCCCGCTGGCTGAAAGTCTACGATGAGTGCGAGCTACTCATTATCGGCAGCGGCGCGGCCGGACATTCCGCGGCAATTGCTGCGGCCCGGGCCGGCTGTAGGAATATCATCCTGATGGATCGCTATGGCTATTCCGGCGGCGATGTGACCGGCGGATATGTCATTATGGTCCCGGATCTTTCCTGGTACGATAAACAGTTTGTAAAGGGTCTGCAGGAGGAATGGTTCCAGCGCATGAAGCACATCCCCGGTGCCGTGCGCGGCCCGGAGGGTGCCCAAATGGGCAGCACCGATCCCCTTCTTTGCGATAGCTGGAAGGCAATCCACGACTGCTGGAGCCGTGGAGAGGATTCCCCTCACCGGCTGGTACGCTCGGTCTATTTTGAACCGAACCAGCTGAAAATTGAACTGGATAAGATGCTGCTGGAGGAGCGGCAGTCTATACGGGTGCTGTACCACAGTACTGGCGTATGTCCCATTATGGAGGGGAACACTGTAAAGGGTGTAGTATTTGAGAGTAAGGAGGGCCGTCAGGCAATCTTTGCCAAGGCGGTTATCGATGCAACCGGCGATGGAGATATCTTCTCCCAAACCGGCGCGCCCTTCGCCAGCTTGGCGGATGCGGAGACCCGTTCCAGCACCACGGCGCTGGTTTGGCGCATCGCGGGCATCAATTGGGATCTCTTTGAGGAATGGAAGCGTACCCGGCCTGAGGCCTTTGCGGCGCTGCGCGGCAGCATCAGCAAGGTCGCCGGATTCCGGGCCATGCCGCTGCCCACCAATTCCAATGAGATGTGCTGGATCAATAACTGGCACGCCGAAAAGGACTGTACCAAGATCAAGGATCAAACCGAGACCGAGATGGCGACCCGCGCCAGTATGCGGGAGGTGTTGGCCTATCTGAAGGAAGCTGTCCCCATGGCGTTCCGCAATGCATATCTTTATGATATTGCGCCGCAGCTGGGTGCCAGGTGCAGCCGCAGGCTGACCGGTGAGTATGTGATGTCCGCGAATGACTGGGCCTTTGCGCATGAGTTTGAGGATGTTATCGCCTGGCACAGCACCATCTGCTCCATCAATGATTGCGGACCGGTCGAGATCCCCTACCGGGCCATTGTTCCACAGAAGGTGGAAGGCTTGCTGTGCCCCGGCAGACATATTTCGGCGGATGATGTGGCCATCGACTGGCTGAATCTGATCCCCCAGTGCGTTGGTACTGGCCAGGCCGCCGGCGTAGCCGCGGCGGTGGCGCTTTCTCAGAGCACCAGCCTGCGTGGTGTGGATATCCGGCGAGTTCAGGATATCCTGGTGGAACAGGATGTTCCGCTGCCGAGAAATGAGAAGTTTTTTGCGATCGATAAGGGCTACCAGGAGCTGGTGGAGGAAAAGAATCATGGCCTCTACACCAAGCTGGCCGCTAAGGCTCGTGAAAATGCCAAGCACCTGGAGTCGTTCCATCAGTGGTAAATCAGCGGTGCGGGATTGTCCCACGCCAAAAGCATACCGGGCAGCGGAATGGCTGCCCGGTTTTCTGCGTTTTTTGCCCTTACACCTTCTGCGGGTTTGCCGCTGCGGATGCTGCTTTTGCTATAATTCCAGCAGAAACAGGGGCGCCGCCCGCAGGGCGGTTCGGCGAAGCCGAACCCGGCGGCTGCGCC
>ERZ772865.3126-NODE-3126-length-13093-cov-3.579920_pt1 | contig 13093 bp, 13 predicted proteins | sample MGYA00512133_ERZ772865 | MGnify/ENA primary metagenome ERZ772865 (study PRJEB29015, sample SAMEA2737722) | human gut metagenome | biome: human gut; feature: human-associated habitat; material: faeces | place: China | collected 2012 ...
TGTTGTACTTATGCGGCTCCTGTCCCTTTTCTATCCAAAGACGCTCCGATACCGGCCAACGCGTCGGTACCGATACCGGGAATATGGCCGATGTAAATACGGTCCACGATGTTATAAAGCAAGTTGACGATTTGTGCGGCCACAGCCGGAAGGGCCATCCGGAACACCAACGGCAGCATGCGGTCCGTACCCAACCGCTTTTCGTATAGATTATTCATGTGTCTGCTCTCTCATATAACTTCGTGCAAAGTTACGAATTTTAAATGGAAGACAGGAGCAATGACAAAATGTTCCTTCTGACTTTTTGTATTCCGTAATGCCCCGAGAATCGGATATTCCGCCCCGAATCCGGTCGGGACGGAAAATATCGCAGCCATGCCGGTTCCTGTAAAATCAAAAAGTCGGTCCGGCGCGCCCATTCCCGTCATTTTGCCACCGTCCGCCTCATTTGCTCCGCACGGTCCGCCGTCCGTGCTTATTAAAAACCCGTTTCTACTTGCGCTTTGTGCTATTTTCCATGTCATCGGAGAATCTCCAAATAAATCTGCGAACGCCCCTTTCTGCACATTCCACTCCCGTTGAAGGCCGATTTTCCACACGAAAAAAAGAAACCGCCGCCACGACATGCGGACAACACGCCAATGACATGCTCGTATAAAAATCCCGTTCTCATGAGATTGATTTTTTATTCGGCTGTGAACGGTATGCCGATATGCAGCGTTTATGCAAAAGAATACTTGATATACGTATATTTATGCAAACCATCCTCACAGATTCGGGCTGAAGCTTCAACCCGGATGTCAGCCCGAAGGCTTATCCGGCTACTTTTTAATAGCAAAAGAGATAATTATCCCTATTTTTTGACACTTACCATATCCTATATTCTCCACGTAAGACTGTAAAGGGAAGCAAAGAAGGGAATCAAGCTCCGAAACAAACGGTTGCTTGAAAATGTCCCATGATTTGTTACGAAACGTCCCATATTGTTCTTCAAATCTTTTATTACTTTGCTCAAACATCCTAAGAACATGAAAAGAATTACCTTATTTTATGCACTTGTTTGCACCGTATGGAACATCTCGGCGCAAAGCCATAAAGATATTGCATCAGTGGATTTCCTTGCTACCCGCGTGGAACGTTTCGGCACCGGCCTGCCGCAAGAGAAAGCGTACCTCCATATCGACAACACCTGCTACTTCGTGGGCGATACGATATGGTATAAAGCATACGTCACACGGAGCGACAAGGGGTGGCTCACCGACCTGAGCAAAATCATGTATGTGGAACTGCTCACGCCGGACGGCTATCTCGTGGAACGGCAGCAACTGAAGATGGAGGACGGAACGGCACACGGGGCGTTCACCCTGACCGACTCGCTCTATGCCGGATACTACGAACTAAGGGCATACACCCGGTGGATGCTCAACTTCGGACGACACGAGCATCCGCATTCAAAATATACGGAGGATATGTTCTACAACAAACAGATGGCCAAAGATTTCTTCCGGGATTATGACAAGCTGTATTCGCACGTATTCCCCGTATTCGACCAACCCAAAGAAACCGGGCATTATGCCAAGGACATGACCCTGCGCCCCATGCGAAGGTACTACAAGGCGCGGAAAGGGAAGCCCGAAATAGACCTACGTTTCTATCCCGAGGGAGGGCATCTGATTGAAGGCACAGACGGACACGTGGCATTTGAAATCAACGACGAGGAAGGAAAGCATCTGGAAACTGAACTCTCCATCATAAATGATAAGGGGCAAGAAATCACACGGGCACAAACCATCAATCGGGGAAGAGGGATGTTCCTCCTGCCTAACATACCCCTGTCCGAAGAATACAAAGCCAAGCTGCATTACCAAGGCTACGACTATGAAGTGAAGTTACCGGAAGTGGAAAAGGAAGGATATGCCCTGCATGTGGAGAGGAAAGACAGCGTACTGAGGATGATTATACAAGGTACTACCGAAAGTAAGGAGGAATTGGGGATACAGATACAGTGCAATGGCGTGAGCAAGGCTTTCAGGAAACTTTCACCTGCCGACATGAGAAAGGACACCGTGGACATCTTTTGGGCTTCGCTTCCCACGGGGGTGAACCAAATCACAGTCTTCAATGGCGAAGGACGGATTTATGCCGACCGCCTCTTTTTCGTCAACCACCATGATTATGACCAACCGCTCATTACCGTAGAAGGCATAAAACAGGAATATGCCCCATTCGAACCCATTGAACTACGGATGAAACTGCTCCGATACCATGACGCGGACGTATCCCTCGCCGTACGCGACCATGCCACGGACGAAACGACTTACGACAACGGTACGATGCTCACTGAAATGCTGTTGGCCAGCGAGATTAAAGGTTTAGTGGAAAACCCCGGATGGTACTTCGAGGCAGACGACAGCCTGCACCGCCATGCCCTCGACCTGCTCATGATGGTACAAGGATGGAGAAGGCATGACTGGCGTATGATGGCCGGACTGGAGCACACACAGTTTGAGTTCCTTCCGGAAAAGATTCAGACACTCAGCGGCAGCGTGCACCAGACTTATTCGCTCTTGGAGGAAACAGACTACGGCGATTCTGTATATATACCCGTCATAGATTCATCAGTCCCTATTTATACCACAGCCCGTGACTACCATCTATATCCGGATATGTACGCTCCCATGGCCAAAGTCCTGACCCTGCAAGACCTCTATGGCCCGCTCATTAAAAAGATGAAAAAGGAGGTGAACGTGTCTGCCTCGTTCATACAAGACCGAGACATCGTGGATGTATTCCAAACCACCCAAAAGGGAAAGTTTTACATGCCTTCGGCTGTCGTAAACGACAACTACATTTTATTCTTAAGTGCTTCGGACAGCACAAAAAGCGAGAAATATAAAAGAAGAATAAAAAGGAAAGGCTTCATGGACGAACAAGCCTACCCGAAGTTCTATGTGAAGCTCGACCCATTCTTCCCAGTATTTCCCAAGCCATACAGTTACTATCAGGATGCTGCTTTCGAGGAAAAATTTGCCTTGCAGGATTCCGCAAGCCGGGAAAGCTTCACCGAACGGAAACTGAATACTGTCACCGTAAGGAGCAAACGGGGAGGATTGAGAAGATTAGACCACAGCAAGCCGGCCTTGGTCGTGGATGCTTACGAAGCCTTCAACCTTGCCGCTGACTATGGGTTGAACTGCGGCATGCACGACTGGAGGACATTCTCGAGGCAAGTGGCCACGGCGTTTTTCGGAGACATGGGAATGGACAGGCATTTCTATCTGCAAGAACAATACGATGGAAAGATATTAGATTTTATGCCTGAACAAAAGAGGGAGTCCAAAGTGGGCATGTCCATGTCCAACGCACAAATGGAAAAGTACCGTCGCCTCCGCCATCTGGACAAACTATACATCTATACCGATTACGTCCCACGCGAACAAGGAAGCTGGAAATACAGCCAGACCAACCAACCGGAGGTGGTCATAGACTACCAGCTTCTGCCCAACGACGGAGTACGACCCACCTACCGGGACAGACGGTATGCTGCAAAAGGATACTCCGTTTGTACGGAATTCTACTGTCCCGATTACAGCAAGAAGCCGATGCCCGATGTCAAAGACTACCGACGCACGCTTTACTGGACACCCAAAGTGAAATTCAACGACAAGGGAGAAGCCGTCATCCAACTATATAATAATAGTAAAAAGACGGTGATAACCGTGGAGGCCGAAGGCATTACAACCGACGGGAAACCCGTTGTGTGGAAATCGGAAACAGATAAAACATACTCACGTTGATTTGTCCCATCATTTGGAAAAAAATGTCCTATACACTTCCAAAATAAGTCCATACCTTTGCAGCGGAAACATGAAAGAGTCAGTGAATAACAGATATTTAAAAATATGAAGAAAGTCATGATTAGAAAGAAAACGGTAAACATCATGTGGATGATATTTCTGCTTATACTCACAGGTCAAACCATCAGTGCAAAACCCAAAAGTATAAAGGTTCATCCATACGTACCCTTTACCATCCCTGAAACAGGACCTGGAGGAGAAGCATATCCTTCGCATGTAAGAAACGATGTAGCCTCTGCACGCTTTAATGTAAAAGTGGCAGATATCAGAGTTGCTGCAATCCGCTATGACAATACAGGTTTTGGCAACCAAGGGCACAACATGGATGTCGCTCGCTTCGCCTCAAACAGCCGGTCCCCCGAAATTGAAATCAATGTGACGGGAGATGACGAAATCAACAGTGTAACCATTCATCCTGTACGTTTCTATCCACAAGAAAAACTGAAAATCAGTCCCGACAAAAAGACTGTCATATTCGAAATGGCCGAAGAACTACCCTACGCCATTGTCATCATCAACGGAGACGACCCACAGGATGCCTCTACCTCCAACCCACAGCTTACACTGATAAACGATCCCTTGGAAGACTTGGCGGAACGTCCTTCATTGGAAAGTCCTAATGTTCTTAATTTTAAAGCATTTGCAGAAAATTACTTAAAGAACAATCCAATCACAGACATTGCCGGACAAGCATGCCGTCCTGCGGGAAGTATCGCAGACGCCAGCCTGAACGACGAGAAAACGTTCACGTGGAATTACGAAAAGGGAGTATTCGTCCCCTACACCAACCGAATTGTAGCATTCCCGGACATGAGGGCAAGAAACCGGAATGACGTCTCTGATGCCCTGCAAGCCGCATTGGAGGCAATCAGGAACACACCGGAACTCAATACGCTCTACATACCGGCCGGAACTTATATATGGTCGGGACTTCGTATCGTCAACTGGAACGGAGACCATAAAAAGGGAGGAAAGCCCCTTTTCGTTTACACTGATGAAAATGCGCTCATGATTAACCGTTTGAAAGAATGCCGGGAAGCCAACGAACCTGCCATATACATTGCGAACTCTTGTTTTGTGACCATTTCCGGACGCGGCATGCATGACGGACAAGGTTGCTTTACTTTCGCAATGGACAGGAAGGACGCACGAAACACTCCACACCAGGGAGGAGCCGTAATAAAGAAATCAAGCCATATCACATTCAACGACACATATATACGTGACAGCCAGCAATGGAATTGGGAAACACATGATGCCACCAACATAAAACTAAACAACATTAAGGGGTTGTCGCCCTATAACCATGGATGGATAGACGGCCTCAACCTATCAAGCGGAAAAGACATCACTGTTAATGGTGCCATTACGTTGGGCAATGATGATACTTTCGCAACCGGCCACTATAACCCTTCGAACGAATTCCCAATACGTACTTATAGGGAGAATCCATCCATCAACCTCACAAACACAGACGACAATCCGGCAGAAATACGTAATACGTTTGCAGCAGCAGGTGTTTACAACAAAGACCGGATGGAATGGAGCCGCGACGGAGCTTCGGAGAATATCCGCGTCAACAATGCCATCGGATGGACACGTACGGCACATTGCATACGCATCGGAGGAAACGTCTTGGTCGGCAAACCTCAGGGCGGTTCCAACAGCAGGACTATAAAAGGGTATTACTTTGATAATTTCCATTCCATAACAGGAAGGAAAGCGGGCGGAGACATCAGGGTCCAATTCTATGAAAACTCCGATTTGCCGGCAAACGGGGAGCTTGTCGTCAAGAACAGTTCCTTTTGGACTCCTGCAAAGAAATGGGCACTTATCCCTGCCACAAAAGACAACCGGCACATGATACGAAAAGTAGTGTTACAGAATCTTTATTTCGTGAAACCCACAACAAAGCCTTCAGCCGTCTTCTCCGACATCGAAGAATTGACCATAAAGCAACTGCATATCGGAGGACGAACGATTGAAAAATACAGCTCTTCGGGTATTCCGGAGAAATTGGAAAATGTCACTCACTTCAAAAGCGATTTCAAAGATAAATAATAGAAGAAACCACGTCTGAAAAAGAACCGATAAGGCTTCGAAAAAATGAAAGATGATTTAAAAGACTATCAGAGAAGGTTGGTAAACCTCCTCTGATTTCACACGGTAATCTCTATTTGATTGTGTTCGGAATCCAGAACACAACTTTCATAGAACCCATCGCCTGTAAAACGTGGTCCACTGATAACCTCGTACCCGGCTGATTGTAATTTAGCAGTCAGACTATTCACCCGTTCCTCACTCCCCACGCTGAACGACAAATGAATATATCCCGTACGATAAATATCTTTTCCCAGGACCGACAAATCCGGACGTGTCATGATTTCCAACTTGGCTCCATTGCCAAAACTTAAAAAATAGGACTTCAAGCCTGTCCGGGGATTATGATACATTTCATTAGAAACGGCACCGAAAAAACGCACAAAGAAATCCTTTACCACTTCCAAATCCCTCACATACATAGCCACATGATCGATCTTCATCTTTTCACAAAACTTATCTTTAAGTTCAACTTCAAATAGTAAGCACGATTTTCACGCTCCAAATAACCATACTTGTCTTTTTCCGGATGTCCTTTCTCCAAACGGGTATGCTTGAACAGAAAATCGGCAAAGACCTGACGCTCCGTCTTACGATAGGCCACCATACGTCCCTCCGCATCCACCATCACGAAACCGGCCACAGCCGAATCCGTCCCGTTATACTGCTTGGCCGGACGCATGCCTAACGCCAAAGCCAACAGGAACTCTTTCATCTTGTAGCGGTAATACCTGTGTTTGCGAATCAACTCTTCTTTTATTTTCAACGGGTTCCGCTCCTCTATGAGTTCCGTCAGTTCGTCCACCCGGCTTATGTTGTCCAAATGCATCAGACGTACCATCTCGGCCAACACGCGAGGTAAGTTGAGGTCTATCATGCAAAGGTTACTGCGGAACACTTTATCGGCCACGTCATTGTATTTCAACACGCCGCCCATACTCTCGATGTAAAGCATGCGGCGTGCCACCTCGTTCGGATTGTCCGGGTCGTCCGTATAATTGATTTTGTTGACCGCCGGTTGGGAGAAACGGATACCTCCCTGCTCGAATTTCAGATTGGCCGTCCGTCCGCCATCCAACAAGGGCATCATGGCGCAAAGACGGGAATAGATGCGGAATCCCACGGGTGGGAAACTGCTGTCATGAAAAGTAATGTAGAAATCGGTACGGTCATCCGTCCGGGCTTCCATGTCATAAATCTTCAGTGCATCGAGAAAGCCCTCCACCCCTTCGGGTGCCTCCACCTCTTCGTTCCGTTCCCGTTTCAACGTATCGAGAATCATAGCCGCCACTGTGCCGAAGTCTTCACGCGGAAAACGTTCGTCCATCTGTTCCCCTTCGACATGGATGTCGGTCTCTTCTACCGTGTAACGACGCTCTCCGTCATGTTCCTGCCGCGTTACCTGAAAAATAGGCAACACACGACCGGAAGGTAGCCCCTCTTCATTGCCCAAGACTATCCCTCCTTGAGCCAAGAGGTTGAAAAACACATATAATTCGTTCCATTCCCTACGTGTAGCTGTCAACATATCCATTCCATTTTAAAATACAGGCAAAAGTAATAAATAATATGGGATTTTCCCTACCTTTGCAGACAAAAACAACGCTTACAATGATAACTCTGAAAGAACTATACCGTATCGGCTACGGCCCGTCGAGCAGTCATACCATGGCTCCGCGTAAGGCCGCCACCCTTTTTTTGGAACGCAATCCGAAGGCCGTACGTTTTGAAGTAACCCTCTACGGCAGTCTGGCCGCTACAGGAAAAGGACATATGACAGACAAAGCGATTCTCGACGTATTGGACGAACCACGCACTACAATCATTTGGAAACCTAAGACTTTCCTTCCCTACCATCCGAACGGCATGAAGTTTCAAGGATTCGACGCAGAAGGACACATCACAGAGAATTGGACTGTGTTCAGTATCGGCGGAGGAGCACTGGGTGAAGAGGGAAAACAGAACCTGACGTTTGAAGAAATATACCCTATGAACTCTGCCACAGAAATCCTGGCTTGGTGCATGCATACCGGAAAGAGTTATTGGGAATATGTAGAAGAATGCGAAGGAAAAGACATCTGGGACTATCTGGAAGAAGTGTGGAACACCATGCAACAGGCCGTACGGAACGGACTGGAACATGAAGGCGTGTTACCCGGCCCATTGGGATTGAGAAGGAAGGCCACGTCTTATTACGTCCGTGCCGACGGCTACCAACATTCCATGCGTACGCGCGGATTGCTTTTCGCATACGCCCTTGCCGTCAGCGAAGAGAATGCCGGAGGTGGAAAAATCGTCACGGCCCCCACTTGCGGCTCCTGCGGCGTACTGCCGTCTGTGTTATACCATCTCTCCGTATCGCGGCATATCAGCGACCAACGTATCCTCAGAGCTTTGGCCACAGCCGGCCTTTTCGGAAACATCGTGAAGAAAAACGCATCCATATCCGGTGCTGAAGTAGGATGCCAAGGAGAAGTGGGCGTAGCTTGTGCCATGGCGGCCGCTGCCGCAGCCCAGTTGTTCGGAGGCACACCGGCACAAATCGAATATGCAGCCGAAATGGGATTGGAACACCATTTGGGACTGACCTGCGACCCTGTTTGCGGTTTGGTGCAAATCCCCTGCATCGAGCGCAATGCCTATGCTGCCGCCCGTGCCATGGATGCCAATTCGTATGCCATGCTGACTGACGGGGCACACCAAGTATCGTTCGACAAAGTGGTGGAAGTTATGAAAAAGACCGGCCACGACCTACCTTCCCTATACAAAGAAACGGGAGAAGGAGGACTGGCCGAAGATTACAAACGGATGTGGGACACGTTGCATACCCGTTAACGGACACCACGCAACGTATCTAACAAACCGGCACAAGCATCTTCCAGTATGTCGAGAACATTCTCGAATCCGCTGTCGCCTCCATAGTAAGGGTCGGGCACATGGTCTACTACCTTTAGCCGACAATAGTCCGTCATGCGTACGACTTTCTTTTCTTCCTCCAACCCGGGCGCCAAAGACTTCAACTTACTGATGTTGCGGTCGTCCATTCCTACAATCCAATCGAAATCAAAGAAATCATCATACCGCACCGGACGTGAAATGTGGGTAATGTGGTACCCTCGGCGTGCTGCATGTGCCCTCATACGGGCATCGGCGGGTTCTCCTTCATGATAGTCTATCAAACCGGCGGAATCCAAGAAGAACTCATGCTCCAAACCGGCATCATTCACCAACCTCCGCATGACTTCTTCGGCAGCCGGAGACCGGCAGATATTTCCAAGGCAAACAAATAAAATCCTTTCCATCGCTATCTAAAATCAAATCCTCTCCACAGACTGTTACCAAGAAAGAGTATATGAACCACGCCCCGTCCCATAAAGCTGGCTGGCTGCCGTAGTCGTAATACTACCGTAAACACCTGATTGTCCGCTGTTGGAGCCACTCGGTGCCGATTGCGGAGCCGTAGCCGAATAACTATACTGAACGCTAAAGTTTATTTTGGCCATTCTACCGCGAAAATCGTCCGGAAGCCGGATACCAATATATGGATTGGATTTATCCGCATCATACACCACATTATAATCTTTAGTGAAAGTCGTATCCGTACATTCCACACTCCAATGGTATTCAGCCTTATACAATAAATCCCCCAAACTTTGCTGTACTGCCGTAATCGTAACCGAATCTCCCGCATTCCATACCGTAGGTTCAATACGGAAACCGGCAAACGACGGTAAAGTACAAATATGCTTGTCTTCTTCGCAAGCTACAAAGGCCATAGCCACCGCACCCAAACATGCCAGACGCATCAAAGATTTCATTTCCATTCGTCTCTTTATCTTTTTTATAATGTTTTTAATTCCTTATACAAACGTTGCACCGGCAATCCCATGACATTGAAATAAGAACCACTGAGGGAAGATACTCCCACATAGCCTATCCACTCCTGAATGCCGTATGCCCCGGCTTTATCCAACGGACGGTAGTGCGCCACATAATACGCTATCTCTTCATCCGACAACTCGTCGAAAGTCACTTCACTGACCGTCGCAAAAGTCTTTTTCTTTCCGGCTGTTACCAGTGTCACTCCGGTTATCACCTGATGCGTACGTCCGGACAGGCGGCGCAACATATCCTTGGCTTCGGCCTCGTCTTTCGGCTTGCCCAGAACCTTCCCATCCGTCCAGACTATCGTGTCAGCCGTGATAATCAACTCGTCCGGCTGCATAATGGCTTCATACGCTTCCGCTTTCTTGCGGGAAATGTACTTCGGAATTTCTTCCCCTGACAACCCGTCCGGATAAGACTCGTCGATGCCCGGCAACACTCTCACTTCATAATCCACATCCAACCCCGCCAAAAGTTCTTTCCGGCGCGGGGAATTGCTGGCCAAGACCAGACGGAATTTCTTCAAGTTCTCCAACATATTTTCCATTGTTTTACTACCAACCAAAAGCCTTTTCATCCTTCAACCACAAGCCTTGCGCCTTCAACACCTGTTCTATCACGTCGCGCCCGCATCCATATCCCCCTTTCAAATGGGAGATATAAACCGCCAAAGCCTTGATTTCCGGAGCCGCATCGGCCGGTGCACAAGGACAGCCGCAACGCTGCATGACCTCATAATCAGGGATGTCGTCGCCCATGTAAAGCACTTCCTCGTCCCGCAATCCATAACGTTCCAAAAAGGCTTCGTATGTCTTTATCTTCACGGCACATCCCCAATGCACGTCCGGAATGCCCAATCCCTCATACCGTTTACGCACCGATTCGGTACGTCCCCCGGTAATAATGGCCACATGTAAGCCCGACTTGACAGCCAATTGCAAGGCATACCCGTCTTTGATATTGACCGTACGCATCGGTTCCCCTCCGGGATGCAACGTAATGGTCTCGGCACTCAGCACACCGTCCACGTCGAAAGCCAACGCCTTTATCTTCCTTAAATCGTAATTAATCATTTGTTTCTTTCCTTTCCGCTTCATTCCTCAAAGCCAAAGCATGGATGCTCCGGCTCATCATTTCATAGAGTGCTTTCCGCTCCGGTTCGCCGTCCAGCATGGCGCACTGGCGATCCATCACATTCCGATCGTAACGCACAGCCGGTCCCGTCTGTGCCTCCACGGGCGGAAGGCGATGGACCTTCCGTGCCGTCTCGTCTATCAAAGGCCACATCACATCGAACGGTATGCCGTCCCTGCCCAATACATCCGCAGCCAAAGCATAACAATGGTTCACAAAATTGCAAGCAAATACCGCTGCCAGATGGAGACGGCGGCGTCTCTCCGTACTCATCTCCTCCACCCTGTCCGAGACAGAACGTGCCAACTGCTCCGTCTGTGCGAGCACATCAGGGGTGGATGCTTCCACAAAGACCGGAATCTCCTTGAAATCCACCGGACAATCTTTAGAGAATGTCTGCATGGGATACAACACGCCATAACGATGGGCGTGACCACGGAAAACATCCATCGGCATACTCCCTGCCGTATGCAGGCACAAGGCATCTCCTGTCCGAGGAGCGATACGGGACACCAAGCCCTCTAACACTCCATCTTTCACGGAGAAGATATACACATCCGCACCCGGCACCACGGCATCAAGGTCATCCGTTGCCAGACATCCCAAACGTCCGGCCAAAACTTCGGCAGAAGCCATCGTACGGCTGAACACCTGCAACGTTTCATGGCCTGCACGGTGCAGAGCCTCCCCCAACTGCGTAGCCAAATTACCGGCACCGATCCAGACAATTTTCATTCTTCCGGTGCGTCAAAGGTATTGATATGCACTTTCTCCCACTGCAACCGGTCTTCATTGAACGGCTTGCGTTCCATTCCCTTATGGCCCACAGCCACGATGGAAAGCACCCTTAGATGCTCCGGAATATGCAGAATGGCCCGCACCATCTCCTCCGCAGGTTTTCCATCCGCCATTGTACGGTTCCGGATTTGTACCCAACAAGCACCCAGACCCAAATCCTCAGCCTGCAACAGCATCATGGTCGTAGCCACCGAAGCGTCTTCCACCCACACGTCGCTCTGCGTCGGGTCGGCCAAGACGACTACCGCCAAGGGAGCACCTTCCACCAGTTCGGCTCCGTGCTCCTTGCAATGCGCCAGTTGTTGCAACAATTCCTTATTGTCCACGACCACGAACTCCCAAGGACGTACTCCCTTGGAAGAAGGGGATATCAGCGCCGCACGCAACAAAGCCACCACTTCGTCTTGGTTCAACTCTTCTTCCGTAAACTTCCGCATGCTACGACGGATGCGAATCAGCTCGCTAAACTTTTCCATTTCCTTATCCTTATATTTATTGTCACATTGCGCAAAGATACATGATTTCCCTATTACGAAGAAAAGAAATCCGGACGGAATCGACAGTTTCACCAAATAAATCGACGGTTCTTTATACAAAAAAGCGTATTTTTGCGTTATTTAAAAAGCGTAAGTAGACAAACAACGAAGTGAAGACAAGACTTTTCAAATCCATATTCTGCCTTTTCCTGCTGACCCTTATGGCCTTGCACGTTGCCGCCCAAGACAAAGTAAAACTGTCGGGAACCCCTTGCATCAAGCTTTTCTTTCTTGTATGAGTGTACATGTCCAAGCGCAAGATAGTCTATCCCTTTATTCTTAAGAAGTCTGATTGATATGCTCTGATATTCATTTCTGCTTTTAGTCTGTGTTTCCTGACCATGCAGCATGACTATGTTAAAGCAGTTATTGTCAAGAATAAGAGAATTGTATATAATATCGGAATTATCCGCTGTAAGTTCTATGCCACTAATAACTATGTTGTTGTTATCTTTTTCAGAAGTAATCTTATATTCCGTCCATTCTGTACCAAACAGTTTTAAATTATCTGGAATCTTATTCATTCCAATAAACATACTTTCAGCATCATGATTTCCCTTAAGATAATAAAATATAATATCTTGATTATCAGTAACTGCTGTTAAAAAAACATTGCGTGCAGTAGATGATATGTTTTTCTTATCATACAGATCTCCAGATATAAGAATATGATGTACATCATTTTCCTTTGCATATGTAATCATCCTTTGAAATGTCACTAACAGCTCTGTCCTTCGTTCTTTTGCTTTTTCTTTAGTAAGATTACTTGTCATATCAGAATCC
>ERZ772865.3129-NODE-3129-length-13083-cov-17.544366_pt1 | contig 13083 bp, 10 predicted proteins | sample MGYA00512133_ERZ772865 | MGnify/ENA primary metagenome ERZ772865 (study PRJEB29015, sample SAMEA2737722) | human gut metagenome | biome: human gut; feature: human-associated habitat; material: faeces | place: China | collected 2012 ...
ACTTCTACAAGATGGGCAGAGCGGCACCCGCAAGGGGTGTGCCGCATCCGTAAGGTAGCAGAGCCGCCAACGGCTGCGCAACAGCGGATAATAGGAGATAGTCAAATCGTCTAGCAACACCCAACGCGGCTCTGCCGCGCGCAGGCACTCTCATTCCGGAGGCGCAAAAGTCATTCGAGCCCGAGACTGCCAATCAAAAGCCTTTCTCTTGGGGTTCCAAAGGGGGCATTCTCTTTTGCGAAAGAGAATGCCCCCTTTGCCCCCGCCGCCCGCAGGCGGCATACCCCCTCGCACTTGTGCGAAGAAAGGGAGCATTCTCTCACGTGAGAGAATGTTCCCCTTTCCCGCGTTCCCCACGTCAGGTGGGGGAATTTTCTGAAAAAAGTTCTGAAATTACTTCAGCTTCATCGGCGTGAGCTGGAGATAATCGTCCAGCGTGCCGTCATGCAGGCAGCAATCGATGATCTCGCGGCCCAGCGGGTCGAGATCGTCGGAAACGAACTGCTGGAGCTGCTCTTTGAAGAAGTCGGTCAGGATCTTGGCGCCGGCGTCGTAGCCCGCGTTGCCGAGCTTGGACTGCGTCTCGGGGCGCAGGAACGTCTGACGGATGAACTGGCTGTCGAGCTTCATTTCATCGAGCGCGTAGCCGAACAGCGGGCAGCGCGCGGGGACCAGATGCTTTTCGCGCACAAAACCGTTGTGGCGCGCGAGGTATTCGCGCGAGAGCCACTCGCCCATGAATCCAACATGATAAGCGCCGATGTGCTGGTTCGGGATCAGCACGTTCGTCGTCTTAGGCGCAGACATGATCTGCTCGAGCAGCAGATTCGCCTGCGTGACCTTGAGGCCCGTGGCAAACGGCCAGTAGGAGCCGACGCCCTCGGCCTTCAGGCCGCTGCCGGCGTTCGTATCGGCGATGGACGGGTTCTTGAAGCCGCGTGGAGAGATGAGTCTCCACAGCCAGGCAATGGACTGCGGCACGACCTGCAGCATGCCCATGACGCCGTAGTTCGGGTCTTTCGCAGTAGAGGGCGGCATGCGCACACCGAAGCTGCGCACGTCGACCTCGACGGGCTCGGTATCAGGCACGATGTTGTCAACCATCTTGCGCGGCAGGATGACGCGCGGGTTGGAGCAGGGCTTGCCGTTCGACTCGATCACATGCTCCCAGATGAGGCAGGTCGCGCCGGGCACGCCGTCCATGTTGAAGAAGACCAGCGGCTCGCTCGGATGGATACAGATGCGCTCATAGAGCGGGCTGTTACCGTAGGCATTCATGCCGTCCATACGCAGGAACCAGCCGTCCTCGGCATCGAGGATGCGCAGCTTGCCGCTCTCGGGATTCTGGAAGCTCTTGAGCGCGCAGGCCATATCATCGGCAATGGGGTGGATCTTGCAGCTCTCGCCGAGCGTCATGTAATATTTTTCGCCCGTGACCGTGTGCGTACCGATGAGCAGGCGGTCGTCCTCTTCGCGGTGGAAGTCCTCGAGCATTTCGCTCTTGCCGCCGCCGGACGCGCCCTCGTGCATGAACACGACCTCGCACTCATACGGCGTCTCGACCATGGCTGCACTCGTATGGCAGCAGACCCAGCCCTCCTGCTCGCCGATATCGAGCAGCAGCGAGAAAACGCCCTTCTTGGCGCTGGGGCCGGGATAGAGGTTGTAGGCCCAGACCTCGTGCATCTCCTTGGAGCGGTTGTGCACGACGACCTGCTTGCCGTCAAAGTGCGTGTGGCGGAACGGCGGCGCAACGAAGATGATGGCGCGGGGCTTATAGTGCTCAGGCACATCGACAATGCTCGTAAAGCCCTGCATGTTCGCCAGCGACAGCGCGAAGAACGCGGCGTTGAGCGGACAGATCATCAGGCTCGGATAACCGTGGCCGCGCGGACCGGCGGAAAACGGCAGCATGATGACCTGCTGCGTGGAGAGCCAGTCGAGCGTCTCCTGACGAAGGGACGAAAACTCGTAGCCAAAGCGGTCCTTAAAGCGCGGCTTGTCGGAGGGCAGATCGTCGCCGATGGCCATGCTGTTCGGGTCGCGGCGGCGCATGTAGTCTTCCATGAAGTTGACGACGCAGCCGTTCTTGCAGCGCACGACTTCCGCTTCCTTGACCGTGCCATTGCCCTCGATGGGGTAGACCACGTCGTAGCGGGAGGTGTGCGTGGGGCCGTAGGCCATCTCCTCGAGCTCTTCCTTCGTCTCGGCATAGGCAATGCACTTGCACTTTTTGAGTGCTGCGGTGACCTCGGGGGCTAAATCAAATTTTTCAAAATACTGGTCAAACATGAAAAGATCCCTCCACATCTCATTGGGGTTTGATGATTGTTTATTCGCTGCGGGACTTTTTCATGCCGCGTGTCTCCGGGGGAAGAACACTGCTGCGGCATAATAAAAGATTGAGGTAATGCTATCACGATTGATAGAAAAACGCAATAAAACATCCTTGAATGTTTTAGAAAACATGGATGATTTTTCAAAATAGTTAAATAAACAAAAAGAAGACGCTCTGCTGCGCAAAGCGTCTTCGCGGGAAAACCGAAAGGATTTACGAGATCTTTCTGAGGAAATTGCCGTCGATGCGCACGCCCTCCTGCACGATGAAAAAGGCGTGGGGATCGAGCTCACGCACGGTCTCCTGCAGCTCCGCGGCCTCGAATTTCGAGACGCAGACGCACAGCACGCGCATGTCGCTCTCCGTATATGCGCCCTTGCCCTCCCAGTACGTTACGCCGCGGCCAAGGCGCGACATGATGCTGTGCGGGAGCTCGGGGTCTGCGTCCCTTGTGAAGATGAGCACCTGCACATTGATGTTCTGCTGATGCCCGCGGTCGATGAAGAGCGAGCAGAACACCGTGTAGATGACGGAGTAGATGGCCGTCTGGATGTCGAAGAGCAGTGCGCAGGCGACGTAGAGCACGATGTTGAAGCCCAGCGAAAAACGTCCGACGGTGAAGCGGCTGCCGCGCTTTGTGAGGCACAGGCCGACAACGTCGAGCCCTCCGGTCGAGCAGCCGCAGGTCAGAGCCAAGCCGAGGGCAAAGCCGCACAGGATGCCGCCGACGAGGCACGAGGCGAGAGGATCGTCCAAAATCGGCACGGCGGGCGACTGGATCACGCTCAAAAAGAGCGACGACGCGCCCACGCAGATCAGCGTGCGGATCAAAAACGCGCGCCCGAGGTCGCGCCACGCGAGATACAGCACCGGAATATTGATGAGAAAGTACAAAATACCGGCGATGTCCACCCCTGCGGGCAACTCAACGGCCTGCGCGAGCAGTGTTCGGATGATCTGGCTCAGTCCGACCACGCCGCCGGAGTAGAGGCCCATCGGTACGACGAAAAGGTTCACGCCCAACGCGTAGAGGAATGTTGCGAAAACCGCGATCAGGACGCGCGCCCATTTGTTTTGCAGCGCTTTGTGCAGCATAGCTCTTGCCCTCACTTTTCTCCGCACTGACCATTATTCTATGTACCCGTGCGGGTCTTATTCGCTTGTCACCTTTTGATTATAGCCCATAGCGGAGGCACTTGTAAAGCCTTCTCCGCGCGCGGGAGAGCGTGCGCGACACCGTGGACTTGTCCCTCCCGATGGCCGCGGCGATCTCCGTGACGGTCATGTTTTCCTCGTACCGCAGGCGCAGCAGCTCGCGCTGGCGGGCGGTAAGCTCCTCCTCGCGGGCAAGGCGCAGATTGCGCTTGAGGCGCATGAGGTCGCTCTCGTTGTCGCCCGCGTGCGCGGCGATCCAGGCGGTCATATCGCCGTAAACTTCATTGTTGCGCATACTATAAGGTGTACTTTTCATTGCGGTAATAGCCCCTTTCGTAATAGTGCCGCGTCAGCTCGGCCAACTCGCGCGACTGGCGCTGAAGCTGCTGGAGCTCTAAGATACGCCGCTTGAGTCGCTCGCGCTCCTCCTTCGTCGGTGCGGCCTTGGCCTGCTCGCGCAGGACCGTGATGCGCATACGGAAGCGCAGCGCGTCCTCGCGGTAGACAAACGACATCTGATACAGCGTCATAGCGTGCTCGCCTCCCCTGATATGTATTCAAACGACCGGAGCGCTTCGCGCGCAAAGCGCGGAAAGCAGTCCGCGCAGACGGTCACGCCGTTCCGGTACCACAGCGTTTCTCCCGCGTAAATGTCCTGCGCGCAGAGTGAGCAGACCGCGTGCACCGAATCATGGTGTCTTTTTCCTGCGTACAACAAAATTCCTCCTTTTTTAAAATTCCCTGTTGACAAACGAATCGAAGTCTGGTAATATACAACCTGTTCGTTGCTGAGATGCTGGTATAGCTCAGCTGGTAGAGCAGCTGATTTGTAATCAGCAGGTCGGGGGTTCGAATCCGTCTACCAGCTCCACCGACAAGCAAACAATTTCATATGGGGGAATTCCCGAGTGGCCAAAGGGGGCAGACTGTAAATCTGTTGTCAGTGACTTCGGTGGTTCGAATCCACCTTCCCCCACCAAGAACGAGTTGATGAAAGTCAGCTCGTTCTTTTTGTTTTGTAGTGGTTTGGAAAATGTAAGCGATACGCCAGTGGCGTATCAGAGCCGCTCTGCGGCCTGCGTCGAGATCACACTTTCGTCGTTTTACCACAAAAGCAAAAATATCGAGCTGCCCTTAGGCTGGCTCGATATTTTCTTTCTCTCTATTTTTTGCGTGTCCGTCCTCTTTCGGGGAGGCGCATTTTCTTTTTCTGCTGCGGGGATCAGCCGCCGTACCGGTATCGGCGGCGTGCGCCGCGGGCAAACTGAGGAGAACGATTGCCGCGGCATGCTGGCAAGTACAAAGAACTTGTCAGCAATATCAAGATATCACAAGAATCTTGCTATGTCAAGAATAAATTTACAAGATTCTTGTTATAATTGATTGACAGTTACAAGCATCTGCGATAGAATACAGTCAAATCTTGTCGCAGCCTGCGTTTTCTGGGGGAATCTTGATGAGTTTTGGCAAACAAATGCGTCTGCGGCGTGAGGAGCTTCATCTCTCGCGCGCGGCACTGGCGGAGGAGCTTGGCGTTTCGCCCTCTGCCATCAGCAACTATGAAAACGGCGTCAGCTCGCCGAAGGAGGAGGTGCTGCTCCGGCTGTTCGATGCGCTTGAGATCGACCCGAACTACCTTTACCGCGATTCGTTCCGCTCAGGCAGCTTCGTCTGCTCGCGCGCAGAGCAGGATTTGATCGAAAAGTGCCGCTCGCTCTCGCCGCTCGAGCGCGAGACGGTAGGCAGCCTCGTCAGCGCCCTGTGCACGATGCACGCGAGACAGGACGGTGCGGGCGCGCCGCGCCGCATCCCGCTCTACCGCTCGATCGAGGCGGCGGGCTACGCCGCCCCCGTGCTCGGCGAGGATTTTGACTACATCGTCGACCACGGCGACGTGCCGCCGGGAGCGGAATTCGCCGTGCACATCCGCGACGACAGTTTAGAACCCGTGCTGCACGGCGGCAGCGTCGCCTACCTCAATCACGACCCGCTGCATGCGGGCGACGTGGGCATCTTCTGCGTCGGGGGCGACATGCTCTGCAAGCAGTATTACCGCGACCCGCTCGGCGTTTCGTACCTCTTTTCTCTGGGGCGGGACCGCAGCGCGGACGTCGTCTGCGGCCCTGAGAGCGGAAAGCGCTTTATCTGCTTCGGACACGTGATCTTAGATCATCGTGTGCCGCTGCCCGGTATGGGCCTGTGAGCGGGAAAAAGGCGCATTTTGCGCAGAAAAAGACTTGAATCGTTCACAAATTCTGCTTATAATGTAGGTTTGGAAATCAATAAAAAAGAAGGAAGCGTATTTCTTATGACGAAAATTGACATTTTCTCCGGCTTTCTGGGCGCCGGCAAGACCACGCTCATCAAAAAGCTGATCGCGGAAGCCTACAGCGGCGAAAAGCTCGTGCTGATCGAGAACGAATTCGGCGAGATCAACATCGACGGCGGCTTTCTGAAGGAGTCCGGCATCGAGATCTCCGAGATGTCCGCGGGCTGCATCTGCTGCTCCCTCGTCGGTGACTTCAACAAGGCGCTCAAAGAGGTCGTGGCGCAGTTCCACCCCGACCGCATCCTCATTGAGCCGAGCGGCGTCGGCAAGCTCTCTGACGTCATCGTTGCCGTCGAGCGCACCGTCGACGAGTGCCTGGGCGAGCTCAAGCTCAACAGCTATGTCACCGTGGCCGACGCCAGCAAGGTCAAGGTCTATATGAAGAACTTCGGTGAGTTCTACAACAACCAGATCGAGGCCGCCGGTACCATCATCCTCTCCCGGACTCAGAAGATGACGCAGGAGAAGCTGGAGGCCGCCGTGTCCATGCTCCGGGAGAAAAACGCCGATGCCGCCATCATCACTACCCCTTGGGATGAGCTGGACGGCAAGGCCATCCTCTCCGCCATTGAAAAGGTCTCTCTGGCCGATGAACTGCTGGAGAAGATGCGGGCGGAACATGAGGCCGACGAGCACGAGCACCATCACCATCATCATGACGGCGAGGAGTGCGACGATCCCAACTGCTCCTGCCACCACCATGACCATGAGCACGAGGAGCATGAGCATGAGCATGAGCATGAGCATGAACATCACCATCATGACCATGACCATGAGCACGAGCATGAGCATGACCACGAGCATCACCATGACCATGACGAGTGCTGCGGCCATGAGCATGACCATGAGCATGACCATGAGCATCATCATGACCACGGCGAGTGCGATGACCCCAACTGCTCCTGTCATGACCATCACCATCATCACCACGCCGATGAGGTGTTCATCTCCTGGGGTAAGGAAACACCCAAGGTGTATACACAGGCGGACATCGACCGTATTCTGACGGCGCTGGATTCGGGTGACTACGGCGCCATTCTCCGGGCCAAGGGCATCGTGAACGGCACCGACGGCGCATGGATCGAGTTCGACTATGTGCCGGAGGAGCATGAGATCCGGGCGGGCCATCCCGACTACACCGGCCGCCTGTGCGTCATCGGTTCCAATCTGAAGGAGGAAAAGCTGGCAGAGCTGTTCGGCCTGTAAGCGAAAAAATTCATGGCTGATATTCCTGTATATCTCATCGCCGGTTTTTTGGACGGCGGCAAAACAGATTTTATCAACGGCATTTTAGAGGACGGCTTCGCCCGTGAGGACAAAACCCTCCTGATCTGCTGTGAAGAGGGCGAGTTGGAATACGAGCAGAAGGCTCTGGACAACGTGACCGTGGTCACAGTGGACGAGGAGACCGCTCTCACCTGTTCCCAGTGCAAGGAATGGGAAAAGCAGTACAAGCCCAAGCAGGTCCTCATTGAATACAACGGCATGTGGTCCATGGAGCGGCTGTACCGGGAGGTGCTGCCCGCCAACTGGGTCCTCTATCAGGTGATGACCTTTGTGGACGCCAATACCTTTGAGACCTATGCCAAGAACATGGGCCAGATCATGATGGAAAAGATCACCAACGCCGACCTGCTGGTGTTCAACCGCTGCACCGATGAGCTGAAGGCCGCACTGCGGAAGCGGAATCTGCGGATGGTGAACCGCCGGGCGGACATCTATCTGGAAGATCTGAATGGCAACAGCGAGGACTACAACAACGGTGAGGTCTGTCCATTTGACCTGGACCAGAAGGTCATTGACATTCCGGACAACGACTACGGCGTTTGGTATGTGGATGTGATGGACTACCCCGACCGCTGGGCGGGGAAGACCGTTCACATGAAGCTGCTCATGTGCCACTCCAAGAAGTATCCCGGTACCCACTGCCCCGGACGGTTCGCCATGGTCTGCTGCGAAAATGACGTGCAGTTCTTGGGTCTGGTGGCCAAGGGCGTGGATCTGAATAAGTACAAGAACCGGGACTGGGTGGAAGTCGAAGCCCGTATGGCTTTGGAAAATCACTCTGCCTACAAGGGCAAGGGCCCGGTAATGCACATCATCTCCATCAAGCCCTGCGAAAAGCCCGCCAACGAGGTCGTGACCTTCTGATCTACTGATATTCAAAAAGCACGTTTCCTTTTGACGAGGAAACGTGCTTTTCTTCTTGCATGCGCTTCTTATATTTGTCACCGTGCAAGCCATTGGCAAATCAACCGTTATTTCAGTGCCGTTGTGCCGCTCAGAATTGCTGAGGAGGGTCTGTTGTTCCGGTATCACCGCGGTTTTGATTCTGCGCCAAATTGCCCGCGCTTTCAATACGATTCGTATTTTTTACTTTTAAATCGACATTTCGTATTGTAATTCCGCAAGTTTTTTGGGGAATCCCGGTTTTCTTTCCGCTTCGCAAAGCTCGCAAAATTTCGGGAATACTTGCAAATTTCAGGCAAATCCATATAATAGAGGTATTCTGATATGAAAGGACTTTACGTTTTGAAAGAAAAGCGGATCTATAAAAGAGAACTGCCCCTCTGGGGGAGTCTGCTGGCCGCCGTTTTGCTGGCAGGCTGTATTACTTTACTGGCCCTGTGGTGCCAGCCAAACGCCTTGCGGACGGTGCTGGCAGGGTTCAAGGCCCAGCCCCTGCTGATCGTTTTGAACGCTCTCCCCATCGGACTTTTGCTGCTGGCCTTCGCCTTCCTGTTCCGGAATGTCTTTTACAGCGGGGCGCTGGTGAATTTCTTCGTCTGCGCACTGTCCCTTGCCAACCGGGTCAAAATTGAGGTCCGGGATGAGCCGGTGTTCCCCCGGGACTTCTCCCTTCTGCGGGAGGTGGGCAGCGCCATCCAGTCCTATGACATCCGCTATCCGGTGAAGGCCATCGCCGTGGTGGTGCTGACCACCGCACTGCTCATCGGCCTTGGGGTCCTGTTCCCCAGCCGCCCGATGTCCTTCGCCGTACTGAAGGCCAAGCTGACAAAACGGGACGCCGTGGCCGTGTTCCCCGGCCGCTGCTGGCCGGAGCGGATCTTGGGCGCGGTCCTCAGCTTCGGCGTTCTGACTGCGCTGATCTTCTCAGTGTACGCCAGCAACGATCTCTACAATTCCTTCCGGGTCAGCAACGCCTACTATGTCCCCTCGGTGTTCAACGAGCTTGGTTTCCCCTACTGTTTCTGCCACCAGTTCACTACCTATCCAGTGGACAGGCCGGAGGGCTTTTCCAAATCCGAGGCTGCCGGTTGGGAGACCGGCGGGCAGACGGGGCTGGGCAAGGACGTCAGCGTAATCCTCGTGATGAATGAGGCGTTTTCCGACCTCACCGACCAGCCTATGTTCAACTGGGCGGAGGAAACCGATCCCCTGCCCCACCTCCACGCTTTGCAGAAGGACCCCCACGCCCTTTCCGGTCACATCGTGGTCCCCGGCTTCGCTGGAGGCACCGCTAACACGGAGTTCGATGCGCTGACGGGAATGCAGACCAATGCACTGTCCGTCACAGCCACCTCCGCCATGCGGGTGGTAAACCGGAATCTGGACAGCTTGTTCCGGGTGTTCGGGGCGGACGGCTACCGCACCTCCTTCTACCATCCCGGCGACGCCTGGTTCTATAACCGCGAGAACGTCTACCGCTGGCTGGGGGCGGAGCACGAGGTATTTGCCAAGGACATGAAGAATCTGGAATACAAGGGCCGCTGGGTCACGGATGACTACATGGCTGGTCTGATCGAGGAAGAATTTGAAACGGCGGTCAGCGAGGGCCGCCCCCTGTTCAACTACACCACCACCATCCAGAACCACATGAGCTACACCGCCGACAAGTACGGCGAGGGCTATGTGTTCCCACCGGTCTCCACCACGGCGGACATCTCCCCGGAGACCCGCTCCATGCTGGAGGTCTACACCGAAGGCGTCCGTGATGCCGACGCCATGCTGGGCCGGCTGACGGCTTACTTCGCAGAGCGGGAGGAGCCTGTGGTGCTGGTGTTCTACGGCGATCACCTGCCCTATCTAGGGGACAACCAGAAGGGCTACGCGGAGTTGGGATCTGAGGTGTCCATTCCGGAAAACGAGCGGGAGGACATTCTCTGCTCTTACAAGACCCCCTATGTGCTCTGGGCCAATGACGCCGCCGCGGACACGCTGAACTGGAACGAGGCCGTGGCCGCGCTGGACCTGCCGGAGGACGGCGTTCTCTCTGCTTCCTTTTTAGGCAGCGTCCTGCTGGACCTCACCGGCCGCGCCGGGGAAAGTCCGTGGTTCGACTTTCTCTCCTCCCTCCGGCGGATTGCGCCGGTAGTACAAAAGAAAACCTATATTCTAGCGGACGGCTCCGTACTGCCGCAGCGAATTTTGAACGAGCAGACGGATGAATCGTCCATGGAATTAAAAGACGCCGTCCGCAAGTGGCGCTGCTGGAGCTATTACAAGCTGAAATACGCGGACGTGGGTTAGCCCCACCGCGAATATATGGAAAAAGCGGTTCCGGAACTTCCGGAACCGCTCTTTTGTATCAGCTTTTCGCTTCGATCTTCGCTCCGCATTTGGGACAGGTGATAACGATCTTCCCCTTCCCAACCGGCACCCGGCAGATGGCGCCGCATCTGCAGGTGAAGTACTTGTGCTCCTTATCCGCCCGGCGGGCCTTGGCCCCGGCGGCGTTGTTCCGGGCCTTCCAGATCCAGCCCATAAACTTCTGGTTCTCCGCCCGGCGCTTGGTCAGGTTTTTGGAGAACATCCGGAACAGAATAAACACCATCAGCACCCAAAGGAGGGATTCGCAGATCCGGGCGGGGATCCATAGCCGCAGAAGGCTGAAAATCAACTGGGCCACCAGAATCACCAGGTAGCCCCGAAGGAGCGCCTGATTCATCTGATCCATGCCGTTCCGACCGTACATGAACCGCGCCACCGCGCATCTGAATTTATAGAACATACGTCTGCTGCCTCTTTCCGTCGGCTCCCGCGGAACCGTAACTGTTTTACCTTATATATTTTAGCGGATAGGTCAGAGAAAGGCAACGGTTTAGCAGCGGAGTTTACAAAAAAGTAATTTCTTTCCAAGGCATTCCGTGTTAAAATGACATACGATATGAAAATACACAAAGGAAGTGTTTGGTTTATGGCAAAGAAGCAATTCAAAGCGGAGTCCAAACGGCTGCTGGACCTGATGATCAACTCCATCTACACCCACAAGGAGATCTTCCTGCGGGAGATCATCTCCAACGCCAGCGACGCCTGCGACAAGCTGTGCTATCAGGCTCTGACGGATGACAGCGTGAAGCTGACCCGGAAGGACTTCAAGATCGACCTGTCTGTCAACAAGGACGCCCGGACCATCACCGTTACGGATAACGGCATCGGTATGGACAAGGAGGATCTGGAGAACAATCTGGGCGTCATCGCCTCCTCCGGTTCCTACAAGTTCAAGCAGGAGGTGGGAGATGACACCAAGGACACTGACGTGATCGGTCAGTTCGGCGTGGGCTTCTACTCCGCCTTCATGGTCTGCGATCAGGTGACGGTCCGCACCCGGAAATTCGGCAGTGACACCGCCTATCAGTGGCAGTCCTCAGGGGCCGACGGCTACACCGTCACGGAATGTGATAAGTCCGATGCGGGCACTGAGGTCATCATGCACCTGAAGGATGATACAGAGGACGAACATTACAGCGAGTTTTTGGAAGAATGGAAGCTCCGGGAGCTGATCAAAAAGTATTCCGACTACATCCGCTTCCCCATCCGCATGGCGGTCACGAAAACGAAAAAGGTGGCCTCCTGCATGTCCGACAAGCCGGACGAGGTACCCTATGTGGAGATGGAGACCCTGAACTCCATGGTCCCCATCTGGCAGCGGAAAAAGGCCGATGTGAAGCCGGAGGAATACAACGAGTTCTACCGGGAGAAGTTTCACGATTTCGCGGACCCCCAGCGGGTCATCACCGTGTCCGCCGAGGGTGCCGTGACCTACAAGGCCTTGCTGTTCATCCCCGGCGCCACTCCCTTCGACTTCTACACCAAGGAATACGAAAAGGGTCTGCAGCTCTATTCCAGCGGCGTTCTCATTATGGACAAGTGCCCGGATCTGCTGCCGGAGCACTTCCGGTTCGTCCGGGGCGTGGTGGATTCCCCGGATCTGAGCCTGAACATCTCCCGGGAGCTTTTGCAGCATGACCGCCAGCTGAAGGTCATCGCCGGAAATCTGGAAAAGAAGATCAAGAGCGAACTGGCCAAGATGCTCAAGGACGAGCGTGAGGCTTATGAAACCTTCTGGAAGAACTTCGGCCGCCAGTTGAAATACGGCGTGGTCAGCGAGTACGGCATCCACAAGGACCTGCTGCAGGATCTGCTGCTGTTCTGGTCCTCCACGGAGAAGAAGCTGGTGACGCTGGATGAGTACGTCTCCCGGATGAAGGAGGATCAGAAGGTCATCTATTATGCCGCCGGTGACACCGTGGACAAGATTGACAAGCTGCCTCAGCTGGAGGCCTTGAAGGATCAGGGCACGGAAATCCTCTACTTCACAGAGGAAGTGGACGAGTTCGTGGCCCAGACCCTGCGGAGCTACAAGGACAAGGAGTTCCGCTCCGCCATGGACGGTGCATCCGACGAGTCCGCTCAGGAAAAGGCTAAGGAGGAGGCCGACACCCATAAGGATGTGTTTGCCTTCGTGAAGGAGACGCTTGGTGACGCGGTGGCAGAGGTGAAGCCCTCCACACGGCTGAAATCGCACCCTGTATGTCTCACCGCCGGCGAGGGCCTGAGCTTTGAGATGGAGAAGTATTTCCAGCTCATGCAGCCTGACAGCAGCATCAAGGCCCAGCGGATTCTGGAGCTGAACACGGAGCACCCGGCCTTCACCGCTCTGGAGAACGCCGTGACCGCCGACCCGGAAAAGGCCAAGATCTACGCCAAGCTGCTGTACGATCAGGCGCTGCTGATCGCAGGACTGCCGCTGGACGATCCCTCCGGCTACACGGATCTGGTGTGCGGACTGATGAAGTAAGTCTGATAAGCAAAACCTTGCCTCCGGCGTGTCTTACAAGACACGCCGGAGGCAGTAGGGCGAAAAGGTCTTTTCGCCCTGCTGCCAATATTTTCAGAGCTTTTGTAAAGTTCTGAAAATATTTAATTTAAATAGCGCAGGACACCCTTCTTGGGTTTCCCGCGCACACTCTTCCTTACCATCGCGGAAAATCTACCATTTTATTGAAAGACTCCCCCC
>ERZ772865.3130-NODE-3130-length-13082-cov-6.915176_pt1 | contig 13082 bp, 8 predicted proteins | sample MGYA00512133_ERZ772865 | MGnify/ENA primary metagenome ERZ772865 (study PRJEB29015, sample SAMEA2737722) | human gut metagenome | biome: human gut; feature: human-associated habitat; material: faeces | place: China | collected 2012 ...
TGGGGATGATGATCACGGTAAGGCCCAGCACCAGCGGCAGGTGCACGCCGCAGGCGTAGCCATAGGCAATGAACGGGGGCATGATGTTCATCAGCTTCTGGCCGCGGCGGAACAGCTTTTCGTAAGCACCGAACTGCTGTGCGATGGAGTTGAAGTCCACATCGGTCAGCATGACGCCCTTGGGCGAGCCGGTGGTGCCGCCGGTGTGCACCACCACGCAGGTGTGGTCCGGGTCGTAAGGCTCGGCACCGGTGTCTTTGCCCTCACCGGCGGCAATGAAATCCTTCCAGCGGATCACGTTGGAAGAATAGCGGTTCTTGTCGGGGGTGGACAGCTTGTAGCCCACGGCCAGATGCAGCGGCAGGGAGTCGGCGGGGGACACCACCAGCACCCGTTCCACGTTGGTGCGCTTGGCAGCCTGCTGGCAGCGGTCGTAGACCACGTTCAGGCAGATGAGCAGGTGGGAGTCCACCTCGGTGATGTAATCGTGGATGCCCTCAGCACTATAGCGCGGGTCCACCAGATTCAGGGAGGCACCGATCATATCGGCAGCATAGAACGCATAGATGACCTCCGGGGTCATCACGCTGACCACGGTGGCAATGTCGCCTTTTTTCATGCCGATGGCACGGAAGGCCGCCGCCGTCTTTTTGACGTTGACGATGAGGTCGGCATAAGTGATCTTGCGGCCGTAATAGGTGATGGCGGTCTCGGTCAAGTGCGTTTTGTTCTGGCGGCAGACGTACTCGAAGGCGCTGCATTCGGGCGGCGTCTGATTGAAGAACTTAGGGTCATAGTATTTGAGCCAGGGTTTTGCGACGGATGCGTAGATGGGTTCGTGTGGTGCAGTCGTCATAGGATTCAGGACCTTTCTTTTTTTCTTCTTCTATCATTTTCCCAGAAACGGCAGAAAAAAGCATGTTCTGCCGGACACTTTCTGACAGGCAAAAGGCCAAAACGGCCCACCGTTATTGTAGTGGACGGCAGTCGGAATGTCAATGAATAAACTGTGAGAAATCCAAAAAGGACGAACCATCAACGGTTCATCTGGTGAAAACTGTGTAAAGTGGTTGGATCGCGACCCGAAGCAGCTCAGGCCTGCGGCAGCCACTGCGCGGCCTCGGCGGCGCTGCAAAGAACCCAGTGCCTCGGGCGCAGCTCCCGCCACTGGGGCGCTTCGGTGGAATAATCGTGCATGGCGGGGTCGTACACCAACAGCTTTTTATTGCGCTCCCGGCGGGGGTCCGGCATGGGGATGGCGGACAGCAGGCTGCGGGTGTAGGGATGGATGGCGTGGGCCACCAGCTCCTCCGCGTCGGCCAGTTCCACGATGCTGCCCTTGTGGATGACTGCGATGCGGTCCGAAATGTAGCGCATCACCGAGAGATCATGGGCGATGAACAGGTAGGTGATGTCGCGCTCCTTCTGCAGGCGGCGCAGCAGGTTGAGCACCTGGGCGCGGATGGACATGTCCAGAGCGCTGATGGGCTCATCGGCCACGATGAATTCCGGCTCCACGATCAGCGCACGGGCAATGCCGATGCGCTGCCGCTGGCCGCCGGAAAATTCGTGAGGAAAGCGGGAAGCAAACTCCGGCAGCAGGCCCACGTCCAGCAAAGCCTGCCGCACTTTTTCTTCCCGCTGGGCGGCGGAGAGGTCGGGCCGCACGTTCTGCAGGCCCTCGCCCACGATGTAGCTCACCTTGGCGCGCTCGTTCAGCGAGGACTGCGGGTCCTGAAAGATCATCTGGATCTCACGGGTGATCTGCTTGTCCAGCGCACGCGGGATTTTGCCGTTGATCTTCTGGCCCTTGTACAGGATCTCACCGCCAGAGGTGGGCAGAATGCGCAGGATGGCCCGGCCGATGGTGGTCTTGCCGGAGCCGGACTCGCCCACCAGACCAAAGGTCTCACCCTTGTAGATCTGGAAATTGGCGTTCTGTACGGCGGCAAAGGCCTTGCGGCCGGAGCCGTAGGTCACATTCAGGCCCTTCACTTCCAGAAGGACTTCTTTTTCCTCGGCCATCTTACAAGCCCTCCTTTTGCAGTTTTTTCACCGCAGCAGGCGGCTCGATGTGGGGTGCCCGGGGGTCCAGCAGCCAGGTCTTGGCCTTGTGGGTGGGCGAAACTTCAAAGTACGGCGGGCGCTTGACATAGTCGATCTTCAGTGCCTGCGGGTTGCGGGGCGCAAAGGCGTCGCCGCGGATCTCGGCAAAGAGGTTGGGCGGGGTGCCCACGATGTTGAACAGGTCCTCGCCTTTTATGCCCATCTGGGGCATGCTGGACAGCAGAGCCCAGGTGTAGGGGTGGCGGGGGTCATAGTAGATCTCGTCGGCGGTGCCGATCTCTACGATGTCGCCGGCGTACATCACGGCCACCCGGTCGGCAATGTTGGCCACGACGCCCAGGTCGTGGGTGATCATGACGATGGTCAGGTGGTACTTGGCCCGCAGCTCCTTGAGCAGCTGCAAAATCTGAGCCTGAATGGTCACATCCAGCGCGGTGGTGGGCTCGTCACAGATCAGGATCTTCGGGCTGCAGGCCACCGCAATGGCGATCACCACGCGCTGACGCATGCCGCCGGAGAACTCGTGGGGGTACTGCTTAAAACGCACTTCCGGGTCAGAGATGCCCACGTCCCGCAGGTATTCCAGTGTTCTGGCCCTGGCCTCGGTGCCCTTCAGGCCCTGATGCAGGGTCACGGCCTCCAAAATCTGGTCGCCGATGGTTTTCAGCGGGTTCAGGCTGGTCATGGGGTCCTGCATGATCATGGCAATTTCGCGGCCCCGGATGCGCAGCCAGTCCTTCTCGGTTTTCAGGCCGGACAGGCGCACCGGCTCTGCGCCGGGGGTAGGGCAGTAGTCGATGGTGCCGTCGGTGATGGAGCCATTGGTGTCCAACAGGCCCATGAAACTCTTGGTGAACACGCTCTTGCCGGAGCCGGACTCGCCCACGACGGCCAGCACTTCGCCCCGGTACAGGTCCAGGTCGATGCCGCGGATGGCGTGCAGCACCCGGCCGCGCAGGTTGAACCGGATATCCAGCCCCCGCACCGAGAGGATGCAGTCATTTTCGTTCATCATGCATTCCTCCTTACTGCAGGTGGTTCTTCGGGTCGGCGGCATCCGAGAACGCGTTGCCGATCAGATAGAACGCAATGGTGACAAAGCTCAAAATCAGGGTGGGGTAGAGCAGCTGGTAGCGCAGACCGGCCTGCATCATCACCTTGCGGCCGTCGTTGACCAGATTGCCCAGCGAGGGCGTCTCCACCGAGAGGCCCAGGCCGATGTAGGTGATGAACACCTCGTTGCCGATGGCTTCCGGAATGGTGAGAGCCATGCGCAGCATGATCACCGACACCAGATACGGCAGCAGGTTGCGCAGCACGATGCGCACCGTGGGGGTGCCGATGCAGCGGGAGGCAACGTTGTAGTCACGGTCACGGATGATGAGGATCTGGTTGCGGATGAACCGCGCCATCTCGATCCAGCCCTTGATGGACATGCCCAGAATCATGGTCCAGATGCTGGGGGAGGCCACATAGGAGATGAGGATCAGCACAATGGCGGTGGGAATGTTGTCAAAGATGTTGTACAGCTCCGTGAACAGAAAATCCAGCCCGCGCACATAGCCCCACAGCACACCGGCAGTGATGCCCACCACGGCTTCGATGAGAGCCACGAAAAAGGCAATGGTCAGGCTGGTGCGGGCACCGGCCCAGATGCGGGCCCACAGGTCCTGCCCGATGGAGTTGGAACCCCAGATAAAGCCGTCCTGCCCGGGAGCGATGTTGCGGTACTGGATGCCGGTGACGGGGTCCACGGCGCAGAGGTTGGGGTCTGCCTGCCCCGGCAGATAAGGCTGGAAAAAGGCAAAGGCCACCACGGCCACCAGCGCGATGAGCAGGGCCACGGCTGCCTTGTTCTTGAAGAAAGCACGGAAGGTGCTGCCCCAGTAGCTGTAGTTGGAGCAGGCCGTGGCCTCGGCCTGCTCGGCGTGGAACCCGGCGGGGGTGAACAGTCCGTCCTCCGGCAGGTCTGCCCAGGCAGCAGGGCCTTCCTTCTGCAGGGTGTTGAGCTGGTTTTCCAGCTTTTTGGATCTTTCCCGTTTCAGGAACGAAAGCATCAGCGGCCACCTTCTTTCTTGCCAAAGTTGATGCGGGGATCAATGAGCACCATGAGCACATCGCCCAGGATCAGGCCCACGATGCCCACGCAGGCGTACAGCAGCACGATGCCCTGCACCATGGTGTTGTCGTGGCGCTGCACACAGGTGACCAGCAGGCCGCCCATGCCCGGGATGCTGTACAGGCTTTCGATGTAGATGGAGCCGACGACGGTGTTCAGGAATGCGGAGGGAATGTACTGCACCAGCGGCACCATGGCGTTGCGGAATACGTGGTGCAGGGCGATATTGTTCTCGCTCACGCCCTTGGCGCGGGCCAGCTTGACGTAGTCCTTGTTGCTCTCGTCCACCATATAGCGGCGCAGCCACATGGCGTAGAAGGCCAGGTTTGCCAGGCTCATGCTGCACACCGGCAGCACCCAGTAGCGCCAGTTGGCGGCGTCGAACAGCAGGCCCACCCCCAGAACGGAGGTGCCGTACATCTGGATGTACAAAAAGTACACGGCAGCCGGCACGGCCTGGATGAGCACGATGAGGGCTGTGCCCAGTTTGTCGGGCCAGCGGTTCTTGCACCGGCCCATGACAAGCCCCAGCGGGATGCCCAGCACAAGGCTCAGCAGCATAGCCAGCACGCCCATCTGGATGGAGATGGGCAGCTTTTGGGCCAGGATCTCGGTCACCGGCACGTTGACCTTGTAGATGTGGCTCACGCCCAGGTCACCGTGCAGGGCGTCTTTCCAGAACCGGCCGATCTGCACCGGCAGCGGGTCCAGCAGGCCCATGGACTGCAGACCCGCCTGGATCTGGGCCGCGGTCATTTTTTCGTAGTTTGCAAAATAACCTTCCACCGGCATGAGCCGCAGCAGGCAGAACACCAGCGTTACAATGATGAACAGCGTCAGCAGAGAACGCCCGATGCGCTTTGCGAGATATTGCACCATAGTGTGCACCTCTCTTTTTCTTTTGAAATACAGATAAGAATAGAATACCGCAATTTCTTGATTTTGAAAAGTGATTTGAAGATTTTTTGAGCAAAAGCGGTTGAAAAGGCGGTGGGAACTCCCTCAGTCACGGCTGCGAAGCAGACGGAGAGAGTTCCCTTCCCGTAAAAAAGCAACTCGGAAAAATCCGCAGATTTTTCCGAGTTGCAAAGAAAAACATATTTCCGCTGAAAATATCCAGAGCGAAGCGGAGGATATTCAGAATGATTTACCGGGCGTCCCGGTTCTGGTCGTACTCGTCCATGGAGACGTAGTGGTCCAGGATGTGCACGCCCTTCAGGCGGTTGGACGAAAGGCCGGTGGGGGCGTACTGACCCTCCCACAGGTTCAGGCGGGTGGCAATGTACGGCGGCACGGGCAGGCCCAGCGGCACCACCAGGGCATTCTGGATCAGATAGGCCTCGGCATTGGCAAAGGCTTCATACCGGGCATCCAGATCCTCGGTGATGGCCTTGGCCTTTTCCACCAGGTCCATGTAGGTCATGACGTACTCGGCCGTCTCACCGGTGATGATGCCGTCCTCCACGCCGGTGCGCAGGAACGCATAGCAGGTGCCGCGGTCGCCGGCTTCCTGATAGAAGGGGTACACCTCGGTCTCGGGGTCGGAGTAGTCGGCACCCCAGTAGTAGGACATGAGCTCATAGGCACCCACACGGCGCACGGCGTTCAGGAAGTTGTCGGAGGGGCCCTGGGTGATGATGATGTTGATAAAGTCGAAGCCGTCGTTCAGAACGCCCTCCACCTGCTGCTTGAACACCTGACACTGCTTGTCCCAGTCCACCACGGCGGGGTTGTAGGGGTACTGCACCTTGATGGGAAAGGTGGCTCCGGCGGCAGTCAGCTCTTCCACAGCGGCGTCGCGGTATTCCTTGGCCTTTGCCTCGTCAAAGAAGTCGGACAGGTTGGCCAGATCGCCGCATTCGGTGTAGTCCACGCCCTGGCTGTTGGCGCAGAAGGACGGCGGGGTGATGGTGTGCAGCTTGTAGTTGTCGTAGCCTTCCGGAGCGGTGACGGCCAGCGTGACCGACGGGTTGATGGCGTACAGGAACGCCTTGCGGAAGTTGGTGCTGTTGACGGCCTTGGCCCAGTTGTCCGGCTCATACTGGGCGTCCACGCCGGTGACGTTCCAGTTGGAGAACTTGTGGGCGTAGGGCAGGAAGTTGAAGATGTAGAAGTAGCTCTTGCCGGTCTCCGGGCGCTCCATGGACACCATATCCTTGGTGGTGTCGTCGGACAGCCAGCTGTCGAGGATGTCGGAGCTGATGGTGGCCTGGTCGATCTCGCCGCGCCGGACCATTTCCGGGCCGCTGATGAGCTCTTCCTGGTTGTAGATGTAGCGGATGGTGTCGATGTAGACGTTGTCCTTGTCGTAGTTTTCGGGGTTTTTCTTCATCACCCAGCTTTCCAGCGGCACATACTCCGCCAGATAGAACGCGCCGCAGCTGCAGGCGGTCTCGGCGCTGGTGCAGAACTGGTCGCCCAGCTCTTCCAGCAGGGGGCCGTAGGCCGGCTCGTAGGGAGCGTAGCTCAGCAGGCTGACAAAACCGGGAAAGTCGAAGCACAGCGTATAGGTCAGGGTGTGCTCGTCCACGGCCTTGACGCCCACGGTATCAAAATCCACGGGAGCATAGCTCGTGGTGGTGCCATCGGCGGCTGCGGCGGTCACCGAGCCGTCGGCTTCCAGCGTGTAGGTGGTGCCGTCCTCGGCCACGGTGCCGTTCTCGGCGCTGGCTTTGTAGAACAGATAGTTGTAGTAATCCTCGGCACCGGCCACATAGGGGGTGACCAGGCTGGCCGTGGAGGATGCATAGGCCGGGGTGAGCACATACTGCAGCGCATCCACGAAGTCCTGTGCGGTGACCGGGCCCAGCACCTCACCGTTGCAGTCCACCCAGTTCTCGTCCCGCAGGTGGAAGGTCCAGGTCAGGGTATCCGCATCCCACTCCCAGGTGGTGGCCAGACCCTCGCGGATCTTGCCGCGGTTGTCGTACTCCACCAGCGTGTCCACGCACTGGGTGCCGTGGTACAGGTCCGGGTCTGCGGAGCAGATCAGATAGTTCAGGGTGGCGGGCTGACGGGAGTACAGCAGGGTGTAGGTGCTGCTGCCGGAGCCGCCGGTGGAGCTGCCGGAAGCGGACGAGCCGCCGCAGCTGCTCAGCAGGCCGGCTGCCGCTGTGGAAACAACAGCGGCGCCGCCGGCTTTCAGGAACTGGCGGCGGGTAATGGTATGACGCATAAAAAATCCCTCTTTCTTTCAGATTCGGGTCTGGATCGGATGAAATTGCCCCGCAGGCACAAACCGAAAAAAGAGGCAACGGAATCCATCCGTTACCTCTTTGTAACAGCGTACAGCTACCAACGGGTAACCAACGCAAGTATAACATTGAATCCGTGCGGCGTCAATCGGTTTTGGGCACAGCGGCGGCAGTTTCTGCACCGGCAGCAGCGGCAGCCTCATCGGTGAGCATGGCAGCCACGGACTGCGGTGCGGCGGGAGCAGCGGCCTCCACGGCAGGTTCTGCAGCCGGGGCAGCTGCCTGCTCTGCCGCCTTGGCGGCTTCCTCCGCGGCCTTTTTGGCTTCCCGCTCTTCCTTGAGCTTCTGTGCGCGGGCACGGGCTTCTTCCTGCCGCTGTTTGGTGCGCTCCTTGATGCGGCACACCGAGCACAGGCCCTCGGCGCTGTCCGGAGCAATGGGCTTGCCGCAGTTCTTGCACAGGGTCTTGGTGCACTTGTGCAGGCTCACCGGGCCAAGGGTGGTGAGCTGGCGCAGCTTCATGCCGTCCAGCCCCTTGTTGGAGCAGGCCGCCACGCACACGCCGCACTCACTGCACTTCCACGGGGTGACCACCATACGGGTCTGGCCGTCCGGCAGGTCCTCCTGCTTCAGGGCACCTGCACGGCAGGCTTTTTCGCACTTGCCGCAGGCAAAGCACTTGTCGGTGAAGCTGGGCAGATAGCAGCCGTAGTGCAGGGGATTGTCCGGCATGGCGGCCTTGAGCTGCCTGGTGCGCTGGTGCAGCAGCAGGCGGAAGTCTGCACCGCCGTCCTCGTCGGCGCGCAGGCCGGGCAGCATGCGCAGCAGCTGTTTGGTGCCGCTCTTGGAGCCGTGGCTCACCTGTTCGAACATCTCGCGGCGGGTGAGCTCCTTGACATGGTAGGGGGCTTCGTCCGGCTCATAAGCCAGCGTGAAGCGGGCCTCGAACATCGTTTCCCCGAAGAACTCCACCAGGCGGGTCAGCTCGGCCCGCAGCTGGTCGGCGCAGGTGTCGTTCTCGCACTCGCCGCAGGGGGTCAGGTCCAGCACGATCTTTTTGTTCAGGGCCAGATAGGCCAGCGCCTCCCAGGAAAGGGACGCGATGCAGGCGCGCACCATGGAGTTTTTGCGGGCCGACTTCTCACAGCCGATCCAGATGGTATCGTTGTCGGTGTCGGCGGCAGAGGTGTCGCGCTCCACCTGCTCCGGCGAGGGGGAGATGCAGCGGCTGCGGCATACAGAGACGCACAGACCGCAGTCGGTGCAGGGGTCCCAGTCCTTGACGAGGTTGGGACGGGTAAAGATCTGATCGCCGTAGGGGCAGATATCCTTGCAGGCCGTGCAGGATTTGCGGTGCGGGTGCAGGTTCCAGCACTGGCGGCGGTTGATCTCCGGATGGGTGGTTTTCATCAGTGCATCCATCGCAGCTCTTGTAAAAAAGCCCATACGATCACTCCTTTTCTACGATCGACGTGACAGCTGCATGGTCCAGCAGAAAGCGCTGGACCTTCTGGTTGGTAAGGGCGGCGGCCACAGCATCACGGGCCAGAACCCGGCGGATCTCCTCCTCCGGGTTGCCGTGCAGCCGGGCCAGACGGGCGTATTCGGCGTCCACTTCCTCATTGCTCACAGTGATGTTCTCGGCCTGTGCAATGGCCGGCACGGCCAGCATCGCGCGCATGCGGCGTGCGGCGTCCTGGCGATAGCCGGCCCGCAGCTGTTCCGGCGTGGTGTTGTTGGCCTGGCAGTACAGCTCCAGCGAGAAGCGGCTCCGGGAGAGCTTATCCTTCAGCTGCTGCAGCGCGTGGTCGGCGTTCTGGTCCAGCACGGCAGCAGGTAGCTCCACGGTCAGGTTGGCCCCGGCCAGGTCCAGCAGGGCAGCCTCAGCCAGACGGTCAGCGTTGGCCTCGTGAGAAGCCGCTTTCTTGGCACGGATGCTCTCCCGCAGGGCGTCCAGCGTGGCAAAGCCCAGCCGCTGGGCCAGGGCATCGTCCACGGTGGGTTCCTGCTTCTGCTCCACCGTGTGCAGGCAGATCTCGAACTGCGCCGTTTTGCCGGAGAGCTCCGGCACGCGGAACTCGTCCGGGTAGGTGAAATCAAAGCGGAAGGTCTCTCCGGCGCAGTGGCCGTACACGGCCTGCTCGGCGGCAGGCATGAGCTGGGCGGTGCCCAGTGTCACGGTCACCTGTTCCATGCGGCTGTCCGGGATGGGCGCGCCGTCCAGAAAGCCCTCAAAATCCAGCGTGACCCGCATCCCCCGGGCAGCGGGGGCGCTGGTGGCGCAGAAAGGCGCATGACGGCGGGCAAGGCTTTTCAGTTCAGAAGCAACGGCGGCTTCGGTCACCGGGCGCACCCGGCGGGTGACCGGCAGGCCCTTGTACTGCCCCAGCGTGACCGGCGGCAGAGCATTTGCGGTTTGTTCCATGGCAGGGAACCTCCATTCCAGTAAGCGCTTACAGCCCGCGGGCAGCAAGCCAGTTTTCGGCGACTTGAGAGAACATCTCAGGGTATTTGGCATCTTCTTCGGTAAAGGCACTGAGGTAATACTCCACCTCGGCGCGGCTGGGGGCTACAGTGCGCCGCCAGATGGTAAAGGTGGTGCCGTTGCCCATGTCAAAGGTCTCTTCCAGTGCGAAGTATTCGTCGCGCACGGCCAGGAACATGTCGTTCAGTTTGTGGGACATCTCGTTCTCAGGGTCATTTACATGAGTCAGCGGGAAAGGATCGGCGGTGAGAACGTATTTTGCCTCAAAGAACTGCATGGGGAAGTAGTGGGTGCCAGGCACCGAGAAGCCAAAAGCCAGCTTGTTGTTGATGGGGGTCTGGGGCAGCAGGCAGTTCTTGAAGTGGTCCGGGCAGTACAGCGTGTCGTGGGGAATCATATAGGCGATCTCGCCATCGGCGCAGTGGGTGTCGATCCAGCTGGCAATGGCCTTGATTTGCGGCAGATCCTTGCGGTCATAGACCAGGTCATCAATGGCGGCAAAATCGTGGGCGCTCTCCTGCGGAGAGGCCGAGAGAAGAGTGCGGCCGATGAGAAAATCCGGCAGAGCCACGGTGGTCAGGGGGGAGCAGCGCACCGAGGTGGCAAAGGCGATGGTGAACAGCCAGAAGCCGATCTTTAGATTCCGGCGGCGGTTCATGCCCTCTGCCAGGGCTGCGGCACCGATCAGGAACAGGAGGAACCAGCCGGGTAAAAACAGCAGCATATGTTGGGAACCGGTGGTCTGCACCCGGGTGAACAGCACCATGCTCAGCAGGATCTCCAGCCCGGCCAGACAGGGCAGAGCTGGCATCTTTCTGCGCTTGAAGCAGAACCACAGGCCCATGCCCATAAGCACCAGGTTCATCAGGCCCATGCGGGCGCATTGCAGGTAGGTTTCAGTGACCATGCCGCCGCCGTTGTAGTAGGAATAGTGGTCGGCGTAGTCGTAGCCCAGAATGTGGCTCACCAGGGGCCACAGCAGGATGACCATGGCCACCATGGACATCAGGCCGAACAGGATCAGGTTGCGCACCTGCAGCAGGGCCTCCTGCTTCCGGCCCACTTTGGCAATGCGGGCGCTGCTCACCAGCACCAGCACGGCGTAGGCAAAGTAGTAGCCCACCACGAAGTACAGATACCACCGGCGGGACAGGATGATGGCCGCCGTGGCCAGGAACAGCAGCCCGAACCGGGGCAGGTCCAGCTTTTCAAACCGGAAATCCAGCGTGAGCAGCAGGATGCTGAAGGCGAAGATCAGGCCGAACCAGTCCGGCTGGCTCAGCACGGCGCTCATGCGCAGCCAAGGGTAGGTAAAGGTCCAGGACAGACCGATGAGAAAATACCAGAAGCGGTTTTTCACCTGCAGCATCTGGCCCACTTTGACCACCAGACCGGCCAGCAAAAGCAGCAGCATGGGCACGATGCTGAACACCTGACAGATCGCAAAGCTGTCGCCGGTGCGGTCGGTCAGGCAGAACGGGAACTCGAGGAACAGGGTGTTGAAGTTGGTATAGTCCTCAGCCAGAGAGTCCAGAATAAAATGGAAGCCGACCGCCGGGCCCTGAAGAAAGGCGGCCTCGGCGTTGTACTGCTTGTTGATGTAGTTGACGTAGTCCCAGATGTACACGAAGCTGCGGCGGGTCTCGGCCCAGTAGAAGTAGAGCAGCGCCGCGGCCCAGAAGCCGATGATCACAGCCCAGTGGAACAGGTCGAACTTCACGTCCGCCAGCCGCAGCACCACCAGCACCAGCCCGAACAGGGCCAGGTTGCACCACAGGCTCACCAGCGGGAAAAATATGGCACTGCCGGGGGCGGCAAGGCCCAGCACCACCAGCGCCAGTGCGGACACGGCATAGGCCAGCAGGGCCCTGCCTACCCACGAGGTGCGCAGCTTGGAAAGAGTTGCTGACATGAGAAAAAATCCTCCTTATAAAAATGCGCGATGCACACAGCATAAATTCACAGCTTACAGTATAGCAAACCACAGGGGGCACTGTCCAGCCATAGCGGAGGCAAAACCAAAAATGCCCCGCTGCTTTCAAAGCACACGGGACATTTTGACACAAATATTACTTACTGGAATTTTTGGCGCGGGCGATACGGCGCTTCTGGGCCATGGCCTTGTTGGCGCTGATGCGGGCGGCGTCCGGGTTGGGGGCCTCCGGGGTCAGGCGCAGCAGGAAGCTGCCCATGGCGGGCAGGTCCACGGTGAGGGTATAATCCCGGCCGTACACGCCGCCGTCGGTGGTGTGGAAGTGCAGCTTGCGGCGGCCCTTGTGGGCACCGCCCCACTCGGCAGCCTCGGTGTCCAGCACCAGCTCCGCAGAGCAGGGGAACTTGAGGTACAGCGGGAACTTTTTGTGGGCGTGGTCTTGGGTGTTCATGATGCACAGCAGGTTCTGGCCCCGGCCCTTGCGCAGCCAGGCGTAGACGCCCTCGGTGCAGCTCTCGCTGGCCACCCACTCAAAGCAGTCGGGGTTGTATTCGCCGTCAAACAGGGCGGGCTCGGTGGCGTATACCAGGCTCAGACGGGCGAAATACTTCTGGAAAGCGTCATGGAAGGGATACTTGAGCAGGTCCCAGTCCAGCTCCCGTTTTTCGTCCCACTCGCGGAAGTGCCCCAGCTCGTTGCCCATGAAGTTGAGCTTTTTGCCCGGATGCATATACATATAGAAATAGAGGGTACGCAGCTGGGCGCACTTTTCGGCGTAGGTGCCCCACAGCTTGTCGATGATGGTCTTTTTGCCGTGCACCACCTCGTCGTGGCTCAGGGCCAGAAGATACAGTTCGTTGTAGAAGTAGTGCATACTGAACAGCAGCTTACCGTAGGCGTTCGGCCGCTCCCCGAAGGGGGTGGCGAAATAGTCCAGCGTGTCGTGCATCCAGCCCATGTCCCACTTGTAGTCGAAGCCCACACCGTCGTAGCGGGTGGGGGCGGTGACCTTGAGGAAATTGGTGGAGTCCTCGGCCATGTAGATGCCGGTGGGCCAGCGCTTGTTCAGCCCGTGGTTCAGGCTGCGCAGGAAGTTCACGGCACCCTGGTTCACGCCGCGGTTGGGGTCGCCCTGCCAGTACAGTGCCCGGGAGATGGCGTCCATGCGGATGCCGTCGCAGTGGTACACATCCATCCACAGCCCGGCGGCGCTGCTCAGGAAGCTGCATACCTCCCGGCGGTAGTAGTTGAAGTTGCAGGTGCCCCACTCGCTCTGTCCCACGT
>ERZ772865.3131-NODE-3131-length-13079-cov-4.074324_pt1 | contig 13079 bp, 7 predicted proteins | sample MGYA00512133_ERZ772865 | MGnify/ENA primary metagenome ERZ772865 (study PRJEB29015, sample SAMEA2737722) | human gut metagenome | biome: human gut; feature: human-associated habitat; material: faeces | place: China | collected 2012 ...
GTGGAGGTAGCCATCTCACCCACCAACGGCAGCGTTACCGTCATGGGGATGGAATAGGTAGGCGGCTCGGGCGGCGTGTTGGGATCGACGATCTCCATGGTGGGGATGATGCCCTCGTACTTGGGCATGCGGTACACATGGACGGTATAGGTCTTGGAGGTGGTGCCGTCCTCTGCTGTGCAGGTGACGGTCATCACATTGTCCCCCTCCTGAGACAGCTGCATGGTGGCCTCGGTGACCTTCAGGGCCTTTTCGTCCTTTGCCACGCCGGAAAGCGTCGCCGACCGGGTCTCGTAGGGGACGTAGGCCACGTATTCCGTCACCGCGCCGGAGAAGGTGGGGCTGAGATAGCCCACATCCAGCGTCAGCTCCTTCAGCAGCGCGTCGGTGCTGGGCTTGTAGTTGGGATCCTGCTCACGGGTGACGGTGATGGTGTAGTTCTTTTTGGCGCCGGTGGCGGCGGTGCAGGTAACGGTGACGGTATTGCTGCCCACCACCAGCGTATTGCCGCTGACGGACACACGGGCCGAGCCGTCCGCCGCCTTATAGCTAAGGTTCAGGGATTCCACCGCGTAGGGCACCGTGGCGGTGTAATTGGTGGTGGATTTGTTGAACGCGGGGCTGAGGGTGGCGTTGGAGCAGGTGAGGGAGCTGAGGTCGCAGTTGCTGCTGGGCGGGGTCGCCACCGAGCCCGTCCAGGACGTGCCGCTGACAGTCTCGTCCTTGCTGCCGTCGGAGACGACGATGTTCTTGAACCCGGCGGTCAGTGCGGTGCCGCTGGCCAGACCGCTCTTTACCCGGAAGGTGACGGTCAGCACGCCGGTGCTGGAATTGATGGGGTTGCTGACGCCGTACAGCAGGAAGTGGTTGCTGTTGTAGTCCATGGTCCAGCCGCTGATCTTCTGATCGTAGTTGGTGAACTCCAGCGTGTTGCTGTCATACTCCAGCGTGGCCTCGATGCCCATGACGTTGCTGCCGGAAATGCTGAGCGTCAGCGTGACGGTGCTGCCGGCCTGCACGGTGCTGTCGCCGGACAGGGAGGACGAGGCCGCCTCTGCCCGTTGGGGCAGCAGCGCCGCGACGATCAGCGCCAGCGTCAGCAGCAGCTTGAAAAGGGAAGAGGTATTGTGTTTCATGGCGTTATCCTCCTATCAACCGATGGTATCCTTGCCGATGATGACGCGGGCCGCCTTGACCACATCGGTCAGGGTGACATAGCCGTCGCCGTTCAGGTCGGCGGCCTCGCGGTAAGCGCCCTCCAGCGTCTTCTTGTCCAGCACGTGGGACTGCAGCGCCACCACGTCGGTCAGGGTGATCTTACCGTCGCCGTTCACGTCGCCCGTTACCACCAGCGTGTAGGACTTATTGCCCACCACGGCGGTCATGCCGGTGCTGAGGGTGCCGCTGGTCACTTCGGTCTTGCCGTCGTAGACCTTGGCGTTTTTGCCCAGCTGTTCCACGGTGCTGCCGGGCGTCAGACCCGTCCAGTAGCCGGAGATATTGTCGGGCAGCTCCGTGACCTTGGTGGCGGTAAACACAGGCTTGAAGGTCATGTCCTTGGCCTCCATCACGGTCTTGCCCTCGGTATAGCCCTCCCAGTGGCTGAACTTATAGGTATACTGGCCGTCAGGCGCCTTGGTGGGGGAGGTCTCCGGCATGGGGATCAGCTCGCCCTCGGCCACGGTGCCCCGCTTGAAGATATCGCCGTCGGCGTCAAGGAAGGTGTAGGTGTACACATCCGCGTACTGGGCGTACAGCGTCAGGTCGGAGGCAATGATCTTGGTGGCGGAGGAGATCTGCTCGCCGCCCTCCTTCTCGGTGAACCAGCCGATGAAGGAGTAGCCCGTCTTGGAGGCAGTGGGCAGCTTGCCGTAAACGATATCACCCAGTGAGACGGTCTTGGTCTTGCTGCCGTTCAGCGTGCCGCCGTTGGGATCGAAGGTGATGGTGAAGGTCTCGTCGTCGTGGGCCTGACCGCTGTTGCTGCGGACGGTGAAGCTGGACTTGGCCAGCTCAAAGCTCTTGCTGTTGGACACCGCGGTCAGCGTGAAGGTGTAGTTACCGGCGGCCAGCGAGCTGTAGGCCACGGAATCGTCCAGCTTCTTCAGGTCGTAGGACATTGCGTTGGGAGAGGCGTTCTTGCTGATGACCGCCGCGCCGCTCTCCTTGGCGATGGTGATGTTGACGGAGGTGATGGGAGAGGAGCAGGAGATCACACCGCGAACGGGGAAGGAGGAGTTCTTGGCCACCAGAATATTGTCCTTGGTGGGATAGATCACGCCCCGCAGCGTCCAGTCGTCGGCGCTGTTGGCCACGGCCACCGGCTGCCACTCGGTCACGCCGCTCTCCTCGGAGGAGACCGCCATCACCAGCGTATCATTTTCATAGCTGAGATATGTACCTGTTTTCACATTTTTCAGCGTATAGGCGCTCTTGCCCTGGGTCAGCTCCCACTTCTGCCCGTCGGAGATGGAGGGAGAGGACAGGGAAACGGTGCTCTTGTCGGCACTCAGCCGCAGAGTCTTGCCGTCCACCTGCGTGCTGATGGTGTAGAACCCGCCGGCGAAGTAGTTCAGGGTGAAGACCTGATCCGTTCCCTCGGCGGAGCGGACGTCCAGCTTGGCGCTGCCGCCTGCGGCGGACACGGCGTGCTTCTGGTCGCCGCTGTTCAGCAGCAGCTGATAATTGCCGTCGGCCTTCGGTGCGTCCTCATAGCCGTTGTTCATCAGCATCACCAGCGCATCGGCCGGCTCGTTCACGCCCAGACGGCGGTAAACGCCCATCTGCACGTCGCCGGAGCTGCCGTAGAAGTACCGCAGGATCAGACCGGAGGTACCGTATTTATTGGCGGTGTCGCCGGACATGGCAGCGCCGGATTTCCCCTCGCTGCGCAGCTCCTCCGCCGTGACAAGACGGCCGGACACCGCGTAGATGGCTGAGATTAGATCGCCCTCCGGCTGGTTGGCGAAGCCGCCCAGCGAGTCGAAGGCGCGCTTGATGAGGGAGCAGGCGTCGGTGGGGCCATGCTGCACGGCCCGGCTCCAGAACACGTTTTTCAGCGCCACGGAGTATTCGTCGATATCGAAGCCGTCCACCTTGTTCTCCACCAGCGAGACCACCTTATTATAGAACTTGTCCTTGGTGTAGTCGTACTGGGCCTGTCCGAAGGTGCCCTTGTAGGTGTTGGCCATGTCCTGCCACGTGGCGTCGAAGTAGGAGCCGTAGCCGTCGGAAATGCGGTGATAGGCGCTGTCCAGCGCATCGCCGATATCGCGGTAAACGCTCTTGTCGCTCTTCTTGCACCACTCGGCGAAGTCGTGGGGAACGCCCGCATTGCTGGCGAACATGTACATGCCGTAGGATTTTCCGCCGGGATCGCCGGGGGTGGTGGCGATGATGCCGGGGTCATAGGACGCGCCGATCTCGTAGAAGCGGCTCAGCGCGTCGTAATCGGCGTTGTACCACTGCATGGCCGTGTCGGCAATCGCGCGGATAAGGAATCCGCTTGCCACCAGTCCCAGAACGATGGCGCAGCTCAGCAGCAGGGCGGTGCTTCTTCGTAACAGTTTCATGCTGTTTTCCTCACTCTCCGTTCAGAATACACGGACAATGCAAAGCCGGGAGAGGGAAGAATGCCTTTCTACCGCTTTACATAATGTTATTCAAAAGAAAGTATAGCATCCGCAAACGGGCTTGTCTATAAAAAACGCGAAAAAAACACAAAAAATTGGGCGTTTTTGTCGAGGAACTACCATATTTGGGGAAGATACTTTTCTATAAAACGCCCTATGAAGGAAAAATGTTCCAAAGAAAAGGGCAAAATGAAAGAGCTTGGCAAACGTTGCTTGCGTTCGGGAAAGAAGTATGGTATAATAAAAAACGCTATTGGCAGGTGTGCCATGACAAGCAGGAACACAATGTGGAGAACCAGTAACGATACAAGGGAGGAACGACTATGAGAAAGAGAGCGGCGGCCATTCTATTGGCACTGTGTATGGCACTGACCCTTTTGCCCACGGCGGCCTTCGCCACGGAGGAGGGCGGCGCGGCGGCCCCTGTGGAGCAGCCCACCCAGCAGGAGGAGAAGCAGGAGGGCCAGCAGGAGCAGCCGGAGGAAACCCCGGAGCAGCCGGAGGAACAGCCGGAAGCGAAACCGGCGGAACAGCCGGAGCAGCAACAGGAGTCTGCGGCGCAGGGGGGACCTGCGGTGCAGTCCAATGAAACGGGCATCGCCCTGCTGGCAGATGAGCACAAGCACTGCATCTGCGGAGGCAGCGTCACGGCGGGGGATCATACCAGCCATTCCGACGTGGCCTATCAGCCGTGGAACGGCACGGACGGCATTTCGTATACGAACAATACCGCCTACGTCTATCTGACAGGCAATGCCACCATCGGCGGTCATCTGACGGTGGACGGTAAAACCCTTTACCTGTGCCTGAACGGCAAGACGCTTTCCAGCAACAATACTGCTAAAATCCAGGTCGAAAACGGCGGTCGACTTGTTCTCTGTGACTGTCAGGGCGGCGGCACCGTCAAGGGCGCTACCTCTGGTTGGGGCGGCATGTGCGTCTACCTCTACAACAGCAGACTGGATATGTACGGCGGCAAGCTCACCGGCGGCAAAGTCACCGGCAAAGGCGGCGGCGGAGCCATCGCTCTGGATGACCAGCAGTGCATATTCAATATGTACGGTGGCGAAATCTCCGGCAACAACGGCAATAACTACGGCGGTGCCATTTTCCGGAAATTCAATGCAAACATGCCGAACACCACCGGCGGCACTTTCAATATGTACGGCGGCACCATCAAGGATAACACCGCCAAGAACGGCGGCGCATTCTTCTCCACCACCGGCGGCACCATCAACATGACCGGCGGCACCATCTCCGGCAATAAAGCGACCCAAAGCAACAACGATGCCGGAGGCGGCGCCATCTATATGCGCGGCAATGGTAAGATCGACATTTCCGGCAGCGCGGAGATCACCGGCAATTCCTCCAGTCTGGACGGCGGCGCGATTCTGATGGGTTGGGGCGAGATCAACATTTCCGGCAGCGCGAAGATCAACAGCAATACCGCCAGCCGCTGGGGCGGCGCCATCTGCCTGCGCCAAGATTCTAATCAGTCGACAACGCTCAACATGAGGGGTGGCGAGATCAGCGGCAACAAGGCCAATTCAGAGGGCGGCGCGGTTCATGTGCTTGACAAGCAATGCCAGTTCTTCCTCTATGACGGCAAGATCACCGGAAACACCAGCGGCGACGGCGGCGCCATCTATCTGAATCAGGAACCGTCGTGGCTGATTATGCAAGGCGGCGAGATCTCCGGCAATACGGCCACCGGCAATGGCGGCGGCGTGTATATTTACCGCTCCGGCTCGGTCTGCCAACTCTATAGCGGTAAGATCGAGAATAACAAAGCCAGCGGCAATGGCGGCGGCATTTATATCAATCCCAGCAACAGCGGCCAGCTGAAGGTCGGAAACAAACCCATCGTACAGAACAACACGGTTTCCGGCAAGGCCAACAATGTGTATCTGCCCTCCGGCAAGACGCTGACCATCGAGATCGGCATGTCCAAAGGCGCGTCCATCGGCGTCACCACTGCGAATACCAGGTACCCCGTGGCATTTTCTAATAATTACAAAAAAGACTACGCGAATTACTTTTTCGCGGATGACGCCAATGCCCACGTGGAGTATAAGGATGACCAGAAGCTGTACCTTGTTTCCGGTGCGGTTGCGCGGCCCCTTACCGTGACCTTCGACCCCAACGGCGGTACGCTGGCCGAAGCGGACAAAACCAAATCGTTGATGACCGGCGAACCCTATGGTACGCTTCCGGTTCCCAGCTATGAGGGCTACGATTTCGCCGGTTGGTACACGGAACAGAACGGCGGCACGAAGATCGAGAGCGACACCACCGTGACGGTGGCCGGTACGCAGACGCTTTACGCCCACTGGACGGAGCACGAATACACCGTCACGGTAGTTAAGATCGGCATGCCGGAGTGGGGTTCGGTAACGCCCATGAGCACAAAGGCCAAGGCGGGCGAAACGGTCACACTGACGGCAACGCCGACAACGGGCAATCAGTTTCTGGAGTGGGTTTTCCTCAACAAGCCGGAGGGCGGCGGCTGGGTCAATCCGGTGCTGACCTTCACAATGCCCGCCGAGGATCTGACCATTCAGGCAAAGTTTACTGTGAAAAACTATTCCATCGGGTACACCACGGTGGGGGTTGCCGGCGGAAGTGCCTGGTATGTCCGGTGGGGAGACAGGGTATTCGATTACCTGCCCAAAAATCCTACGTATCAAGACTGGGTATTCACCGGATGGAAATGCGGTGATGTCACCGTTACTGAGGATATGACCTATGGCGATCTGGCAGGAAGTGACACGGTGAGTGGTATCCACATTGATGCGCAATGGCACCAGCACAAATTCAACATGTGGATGAATAATACGCCCGGAACCCTGAAATCACCCGCAGACTGTACGCATAACGCGCTGCACTACTGGATGTGCTCCTGCGATCTGATCGAATATAACGACGACCATCTGTATGAGGAGCCGGGCACGGCGCTGGGCCATCTGTGGAGTTGGACGTCCAATGGCAGCGGTACGCACACGCGGACATGCCAGCGTGAGAACTGCAACGCCACCGAAACCGATACTTGTTCCGGCGGCGCAGCCACCTGCACCGCCAAGGCAATCTGCGAGGTTTGCAAGAGCGAGTACGGTACGCTGAAGGCGCACGACTTCACAGCGGAGACGGCAGAGGAGCAGTACCTGAAATCCAGCTCCAGCTGCACGGAGAAAGCGGTCTACTACAAGTCCTGCACGGTTTGCGGCCTGAGCTCCAAGGGTACGGCCAGCGAGGCTACCTTTGAATCCGGCAGCGTTCTGGGCCACGAATGGGGCGCATGGAAGTCCAACGGCAATGTCACCCACACCCGCGTCTGCTCCCGCGACGCCAGCCACACCGAGACGGAAAACTGCTCCGGCGGCGAAGCCACCTGCACCGCTCAGGCAAAGTGCAGCACCTGCAACGCCGAGTACGGCGAAACGAACCCCAACAACCACGCCGGAACACTGGGTGAGTGGCAGAGTGACGGAAACAAGCACTGGAAAAAGTATTCCTGCTGTAGGGTAAATGATGAAGAGGGTCCCCATGATTGGGACAATGGCAAGGTAACGACACAACCTGCCTGCACGATCGAGGGCGAAAAAACATTTACCTGTAACGAATGCGGCAGGAAAAAGACGGAGCAAATCGACGCCACCGGCCACAGCTGGAAACAGGAGTGGAACTCCGACGAGACGCATCACTGGCATGAGTGCGCCAACGGCTGTAATGCGAAAGATGCCTATGCGGAGCACGCCGACGCCGACAAGAACCACGTCTGCGATACCTGCGGCAAGGTGCTGAGCGAGTGCGCGGATGACAACAAGGATCACAAGTGTGATTACTGCGGCAAGGTACTGAGCGAGTGCGCGGATGACAACAAGGATCACAAGTGTGACTACTGCGGCAAGGTACTGAGCGAATGCGCCGACACCGACAAGGATCACAAGTGCGATTACTGCGGCAAGACGCTGAGCGAATGCGCGGATGACAACAAGGATCACAAGTGTGACTACTGCGGCAAGACGCTGAGTGAATGCACCGATGACAACAAGGATCACAAGTGTGATTACTGCGGCAAGGTGTTGAGTGAGTGTGCCGACGACAACAAGGATCACAAGTGTGATTACTGCGGCAAGACCATCTCCAACCACACCGGCGGCACGGCGGACTGCTGCCACAAGGCGGTGTGCGAGATCTGCGGCAAGGCGTATGGCGGGCTCGACCCCGACAACCATACCGACCTGAAGCACTTCCCCGCCCAAAGGGCCACCATACTGCGGGAGGGCAATATCGAGTATTGGTATTGCTCCGGCTGCGGCAAGTACTATAAGGACGCCAAAGCTACCATCGAGATCACGCAGGAGGACACCGTGATCCCCAAGGTGAAGCGCGACAACAGCGGCATTCCCTCCCACGGCGGCGAGACTGGCAAGACGGACAAGAACGATAAGACCGTCCAGTCCGTCAAAACCGGCGACGCGGGCGTTGCCCTGTACGGTGCTATGGCGCTGCTGAGCCTGACCGGCGGCGCGTGGATCGTCGGGAAGAAGAGAAGATCATAACACAAAAACGCTCCCCTACCGGGGGAGCGTTTTTCAGTCTGTCAAAAAACTATGCAAACGCCCCTGTTTCTGCTATAATAAAGGAAACGGGGGTGTTTTCATGGAAGGCTGGAGAAAAGATGCACGGCATGAGCCAATCATCGTAGATTTGGAGGCGCTGGTGCCAAAGGAGCATTTGCTGCGGAAAATAGAAAAGGTCATGGATTATGAGTGGCTGTATGAACGGCTGGACCCGTACTACTGCCATGGCAATGGCCGTCCCGGCACAGATCCGGTTGTGCTTATCAAGATGGTACTCGTTCAGCATTTGTTTGGGATACCGTCTCTGCGGCAGACTTACCGGGAAATTCAGGTGAATAATGCTTACCGTTGGTTTCTTGGGTATGGATTGCTGGATAATATGGTCGGCAAACAGCCCCGCCAGCAGCGACACGCACAGTCCCATGCCGACGATCCAGCCCACGCCCAGCTTCAGGAGATAGGCCAGTGCTGTTTTCCGGGCGGCGTTGTCCCTGCCCAACAGGTCGTGAAGGGCGTTGATGAAGCGGTCATAGAATCCCAAAATGAACGCCACCGTGCCGCCGGACACACCGGGCACGCTGTCCGCCAGCGCCATGCAAAAGCCGTGAAAGGGCGTCAGAACCATACGAATACCTCCTATGAAAAACGGTTTCTTTTATCGTGGACAGCTCCATGATAGAAGAAACCGTTAAATTGCGTATAAAGCAGAATTAAACAGAAGTTAAAATGACAGCCGGTAGCCTACGCCCCACACCGTTTGCAGCAGTTGGGGATGGGCGGGATCGTCCTCCAGCTTCTCCCGCAGGCGGTTCATGTGCACCGCCACGGTGACATTGTCGCCCATGGATTCCAGCCCCCAGATCATCTCGTATAAGTCCTCCCGGCTGAACACCTGTCCCGGATGGCGCATCAAAAACAGCAGCAGCTCGTATTCCCTGTTTTTCAGCGGCACCTCCACACCGTTTTTGTCACCCGGCGGCAGGCGGTATCCGCCGCCAGCGGCCCGACGGTCAGCAGCGCGGTCTCCACCGCCGAGGGTTTCAGCCGTTGGTACTGGGCCAGATGGGCCTTGACCCGCGCCACCAGCACACTGGGAGAAAAGGGCTTTTCGATGTAGTCGTCCGCGCCGTAGCCAAGGCCCCGGATCTTGTCCACGTCCTTGCCCAGCGCCGTGACCATGAGAATGGGGATATCCTTGACCTCCCGCACCCGGCGGCAGATGGTAAAACCATCTACCTCCGGCAGCATCAGGTCGAGCAGCAGCAGATCAAAGGGCTGCTCCAGCGCCGCAGTCAGGCCGGAAGCGCCGTCCGGACAGATCGTCACCTCGTAGCCGCTGAGTACCAGATAGTCCCGCTCAATGGCGGCGATGTCCGCGTCATCCTCAATGATAAGTATTTTCGCCATGGCGATCCTCCTTTGCTACCGTTGATTGATAAGGGCATCCCTTGTCAATCAATGGTAACGGCAGCGTCACGACAACGCGCAGACCGCCGCCCGCTTCATTCTCCGCCCGCACCGTGCAGCCCATCTCCTGCACGGATCTCTTTACCACCGCAAGACCGATGCCGCTGCCATTACCGGGCGTTGTGCGGGCAGCGTCGCCCCGGTAGAATACGTCAAACAGCCGGTTCACCAGCGTCTCCATGTCCGCCTCCTTGGCGTAGATGGTCTGCAAATACCGCTGGCGGGTGGCCTCGTCCTGCGCCACACCCTCCAGAAGCCCTTCCGTATAGGCGCGGATGGCGGTCAGGGGACTTTTCAGGTCGTGGGACATGCCGGCGATCAGCTCCTGCTTCTGCTGCTGGGCCGCCTGCTGCTCCAGCGAGGCTTTCAGCCGGGCCGTCATCTCGTCCACCGCGTCGCAGGCGGACTTGAACTCGTCCGGCTCACCGTAGGCGATGGGGGTATCCAGATCGCCGTCCCGGATGCGGGCCACCCCCGCCGTCAGCGTATCCAGCGGCTGGGCGATGTGGCGGAACAGGCTACGCGTCAAATACAGGTTGGTCAGCGCCACCACCGCCAGCAGCAGCGCCGCCACGGCGGCATAGACGCACAGCGTCAGCTTGAAGCCGTGGAGCACGCTCTCGATCTGCTCCGCCGCGTCGTGGAGCGTCATCAGGTTTCCCCGCAGCAGCAACAGCGCCGCGCCAAGCCCCAGCAGCGCCAGCACCGCCGCCGTAAGGAGCGGTATCACCAGCATGGCGATATTCGACCGCGCCAGCCGTTTTCTGATGGTCATGCCTATCCCTCCCTCTTTGTCGGTAGTCTCATTATACCACATAGGGAAAGAAAGTGTTAAACGGAGATTAAACGGCGGCGGTTTCCGGCGTAAAACCGGCTTCAAATAGTTAGCAAAAGCTAACTTTTGTGACAAAAAACACAATTTTCCAAAAGAATTTCTCTACAATACTGGACTTTTACACATGATGTATACTATAATCCTTATGGAGAACATTGGCAGAGAAACTAAGAACAACTGTAAGAGGGTGATATTTTTTGGATTATACCAAGTATGCGTTGAAAAGCGCGGAAGAGCTTGACTGCATGATGGCAGGAAAGGACAATTTCTTTGTCGTCGCCTGCAACAAGTGCTTCAAGGAGTTCGACACCACCGAGGAGCCGGAGTGCGGCGGCTTTGCCGCCATCGCCGCCGAAAAGGGCAAGCACATCACGGGCTCTGTGAAGGTGGACTTCCTGTGCAACAAGGTGCAGACCGAAAAGAAGCTGGCCGGGATCGTCCCCGCGGGGACGGATAACGTGGTGGTCATCTCCTGCGGTCTGGGCGTGCAGACGGTGGCCGACCTTGCGGAGATGCCCACGTTTACCGCCACCAATTCCCTGAACTATGTGGGTCATCACGGCATGGCGCTGACGAAAAAGACCTGCGGTGCCTGCGCCCAGTGCTATCTGAACGCCACCGGCGGTATCTGCCCCATCGTGGACTGCTCCAAGAGCCTGGTGAACGGCCAGTGCGGCGGCGCCAAGAACGGCAAGTGCGAAATTGACCCCAAGAAGGACTGCGCCTGGGAGAAGATCTACCAGCGCCTGGAAAAGCAGGGCAGAACCAGGGAATTCCTGGACCAGCCCGTGCAGCTGCGGGACTACTCCAAGGTCAATGTGGACGCCATCAAGCAGTATGTGGCCGAAGCCCGGGCCAAGCGCTATGAGGGCTTCTATGGCGGCGTGCACCCCGTGGAGCACAAGGAGTACACCGAGCACCTGGCACTGCAGAAGTTCCCGGAGCCCGATACCGTCATCATCCCTCTGGCCATGCACATTGGCGCACCTGCCAACCCTGTCGTCCAGGCCGGCGACACCGTGAAGGTGGGCCAGCTGATCGGCGAGCAGGCGGGCTTCATCAGCGCCAACGTTCATTCCAGCGTCAGCGGTACCGTTCTGGCCGTAGAGCCCCACACCCACCCCAATAAAGGCCCCGGTGTTATGAGCGTCGTAATCAAGAACGACGGCAAGAACACCCTGGACGAGTCCGTCAAGCCCAATAAGCCCCTGGAAGAGCTGACGCCCGACGAGATCGTGGAGATTGTCAAGGACAAGGGCATTGTGGGCATGGGCGGCGCAACCTTCCCCACCTACGTCAAGCTGAAGCCCGGCAAGCCCATCGATGCCGTGCTGATCAACGGCTCCGAGTGTGAGCCCTACCTGACGGCAGACCATCGGGTGCTGCTGGAGTACGCCGATGATATCGTCTATGGCCTGCGGGCTATGATGAAGGCTGTCTCCGCCCCCGAGGGCGTGATCCTCATTGAGGACAACAAGCCTGATGCAGTTGCCCTGCTGGAGGAAAAGGTCAAGCCCTACGACAATATCCGCGTTGTGGCTGCCAAAACCCAGTACCCCGAGGGCGCTGAGAAGATGCTCATCAAGAAGGTCATGGGCCGCGCCGTGCCCAGCGGCAAGCTGCCTGCGGACGTAGGCTGCGTGGTGTCCAACACCTCCACTGCCAAGGCCATCTCCGATGCCATCCAGAAGGGAATGCCTCTGGTGGAGCGTGTGGTCTCCGTCACCGGTGAGTACATCAAGAACCCCGGCAACTACATGGTCAAGCTGGGCACCAATGTCCAGGAGATCATCGACCACTGCGGCGGCGTGACCGGCGAGGACGTGGTCCTGAAGATGGGCGGCCCCATGATGGGCGCTCCCATTAAGGATACCAACGTGCCCATTATCAAGGGCTCCAACGGCATCATTGCCATTGCCGCGGACCACACCGAGGAGAAGGAATGCATCAAGTGCGGCCGCTGTGTGGACGTATGTCCCATGGAGCTGCAGCCCCTGGAGATCTACAAGCTGGGGCAGCTGGGCGATGCAGAGGGCCTGCTGAAGCTGAACGTTATGGACTGCTTCTCCTGCAAGTGCTGCGAGTACATCTGCTCCTCCAAGATTCCTCTGGTATCCAAAATCAATGCGGCCAAGGGCCTGGTTATGCCCTTGCTGAAGAAGAAATAAGGGGGAATTGCTATGTTAATGACAAAACTGAAATCCGAAGAGGTTATCAGCTCCCTGGCTTCCGGCAAGGTCTTCATCATCAACTGCCATGGCTGCAAGGAAGTGGGCTTCCCCGAGGAAGAGGCCAAAGCCATTCAGAAGAAGCTGGAAGGGGAGGGCAAGGTCGTTGGCACCCTGACCACCGACTATGTGTGCAACCCCGATGAGCTGGCCCTGCGGCTGCGGGCCCCCATGGCAAAGATCGCCGAGGCGGATGCCGTGCTGGTGTTCTCCTGCGGCGTGGGCGTTCAGACCATCTCCCAGGTGCTGGAAGACAAGCCCGTTTACGCCTGCTGCGATACCATCGAGCTGCCCGGCTTCCAGGGCGTTACCCCTCTGGAATACGACTGCGGCC
>ERZ772865.3144-NODE-3144-length-13014-cov-4.390771_pt1 | contig 13014 bp, 9 predicted proteins | sample MGYA00512133_ERZ772865 | MGnify/ENA primary metagenome ERZ772865 (study PRJEB29015, sample SAMEA2737722) | human gut metagenome | biome: human gut; feature: human-associated habitat; material: faeces | place: China | collected 2012 ...
TCCAGTATAACCGCAGGCGCTCACCAGGCTAGAGGGCGACTGCTATAGTGCAGATAGCGTCATATTTTCCCGCCGCGAAGAGCGTCGGTTTATCTGATTGCCCTTTGGTTTAGCTAAGCGGTGCTAGCATGCCGGGTTCTTTTTACGGGTATGGCATAGGTTACTGAATGGTAAATAAATTATGGATTTTGTTATCAGGGCTACTAATGGTTGCCATGCCGTCGGCGCAGGCCGGGGAATTAAACCTCTATTCGATGAATACCTGTTCCTATGTCTATCATATGACGGGTAACCACGGACAATATAACGAACATTTCAATAACAACTTTTTCTCGGTGGAGCGCAAGTTTTCTCAGGATTCAAAATACAGCGTGCTGGTCGGAACGATGAAAAACAGCTTTGACGATCGTTGCCTGACCCTCGGTGTGCGCCGCGACTGGCTGAAAAACGATACCGGCTGGGTACTGAAAGGGGTGTATGCCTATACCGGGGAATTTTTCTTTGATGCCTTCAGCCACTGTGGGGATTCCGGCACCTACCGCACCGCCAAAAAAATCACCGGCATCGGTTTTTCGCCCTACCTCTATCATGGCCTGCAATATAATTTCACCGATTATTTCGGTGTGGAAGGCGGCATTATTGTGCCGGCGATCTTTGTGATGAGTGTTCAGTGGAGCTTTCGCTAGACGCTTTATTTCCCGGGAAAAGAGCAGGCCACCACAGGTGGCCTGATACTAACGACCTGGCGGCAGGAATTAATGGAAGCCGAGACGGATCAGATCCAACGGGCAGAAGCGGCCCTCGCAGCCGTCGATTTCAACGCAGTCCGCCCGGCGCAGCTGCTCAGCGGTTTTCCCCTCGCCATGGATAGCTTTAATCACGCCCGTCGTCCCGTTACCGGCGATCATTACCATGCTGCCGGTAGCAATAGCGTTACGATTACGGTCATAGGTTTTCATGGTCTCCTCCTCAATAAACCTGGGTGAAAGCAATGATTAAGCGCGCAAATTAATACCGCTTTCTGCCTAAAAAAGTTTTGAGGATAATCAAATTTATTTTAATAACCACCTGAGCATAAAGGCAAGAAGACCTTATGTTCGCCTCCATCGCATCGCCTGCGCGGCGAGGGGATGAAGCGTGATACTGTCCGTCATATGTCAGCCAGGTTACTGTTTTATGACCAGATTATTAACCTTGCCAGCCCGCGGAAAATAGCGAAAGATGGCACTATTCGGGCATCAACGGTGCCAGTGCCTGTCCTGAGGGAGCCATGAGTCAAGACGTCACCGCGAAGATGTTAAAGCCCGATTTTGATAGTGAAGTTTCCGGCCTGGTGCATGGCTATTTGTTTCATGAACAGCGCCCCCCGCAGCCCATCGCCTCTGGCGAGGTCTGCGCCCGCTATCAGGCGCTCGCCGATGACAAGGCGTTTATCTGGTTACACCTGAATCTTAATCATGCCACCGCCGAGAAATGGTTAACCAGCCACTTTCCGGTGGCCGATTTTTTCTTCGAGGAGATCCGCAGCGGCTCGCACACCACCCGCATTGAGCGACAGGGGGAAAATCTGTTCGCTGTGCTTAACGATGTGCTGTTTCGTCCGCAGGATACCAGCGCGGAAACCGCCACGCTGTGGCTCTACTGTAGCCCCAGGCTGGTGGTGACGGCGCGCTTCAAACCGTTGCGGTTTATCGAATGGATGCTGCCGCGCTTGCAGACGCTCAGGGTGAACACGTCTACTGAGCTGCTGGCCTTTCTGCTGGAGGAGCAGGAGGAGGTGCTGGAGCAGGTCGTCCGCCAGGCCAGCCGCCATGTTGACCTTATTGAAGAGCGTCTTCTGAGCAATCACGTGCAGCGCAACCGGGCCGATCTGGCGCGGCTACGGCGGATGCTTTTACGCTTCCAGCGGCTGCTGGCGCCGGAGCCGGCGGCGATGTTCCGGCTGCTTAACCGGCCGCCGGCGTGGATGGATCGCGCGGTGGTGCAGGCGTTTCGTCAGTTCACCGAAGAGTTTAGCGTGGTGCTTAACGATCTGTCGGGCCTGATCGAGCGCATCAGTCTGCTGCAGGAGGAGATTGGCGCCCGCCAGCTGGAGCAGAGCAATCGCACCCTCTATACCCTGACGGTGATCACCGTCCTCGCGCTGCCGATTAACATCGTCGCCGGTTTCTTCGGCATGAACGTCGGTGGGATCCCGCTGGCAAGCAACCACCACGGGTTTATCCTGCTGGTGGTGATTGTCGCTGTCTTTACCCTCGGCGCCGGTTACCTGGCGTTTCGCCGGCGCGATGACCTGTAGATTGCGCGTCGAATCAGCTGAGGCTGCGCAGGGCGGCAATCAGTCCTTCGACACCGCGTTCCAGCTTCTCGCGCGGGCAGCCGACGTTGAGTCGCAGAAAGCCGTTGCCCTCAGGACCATAGGTATAACCCGGCATAATCGCCACCTTCTGTTCGGCGATCAGCGCCTGCTGTAGCGCGCGATCGTCAACGTTGAGCGGGCGCAGGTCGATCCATGCCAGGTAGGTGGCCTCCGGCGGCTGCCAGCAGAGCGCGGGGAAGGCGTTGTTGAGCGTGTCGGCGACATAGCGCATATTCGCCTGCAGGTAGTCGCGCAGGGCATCGAGCCAGGGAGCCCCGTCGCGGTAGGCGGCGATATGGGCGACCAGCGCCGGCACGGAAGGGGAAGAGAGCCCGTCGCGACCCTTTAGCGCCTGCAGGTAGCTGTCGCGCTCGTTCTCTTCGGGGATAAAGCCGTAGGCCCCGGTAAAGGCCGGAATATTGAAGCTCTTCGAACCGGAGGTGAACAACGCCCATGTTCCCTGAGCGACCTCGCTCCACGGGATATGGCGGTGTTCGCCCCAGGTCATGTCCATATGAATTTCGTCGCTAATCACCCTGACGCCATGTTTTTGACACAGGGCCGCCATGGTCTCCAGCTCCTCGCGACGCCAGACTTTCCCCGTTGGGTTGTGCGGGCTGCACAGCAGCAGCAGGGTATTCTTTGGCTCCGCGAGCGCCGCCTCCAGGCGGTCCATATCGCAGCGCCACCGATTATCCTTCAGGATCAATGGCACCGGGGCAATCCGCCGCCGGTTAGCGGTGATGGTGTTATAGAACGCATCGTAGGCAGGGGTGTGGACCACGACGCCGTCGCCTTCTTTCGACCACTGGCGGATGGTTTCCGCCACCATATAGATAACCGACGGTCCGTAGACCACAGATTGCGGATCGATGTCGCTGTTAAAGCGGCTGGCGTACCAGTGGGCAATCGCCCCGAGAAACGCCTCGTTGCGCCAGCGGCTGTAGCCGAACACCCCGTGAGCCAGCCGCTGGCTGACGGCGTCGAGAATACAGGGCGCGGTGGCGAAATCCATATCGGAAATAGTGAACGGCAGCAGATCGGCGGCGCCAAACCGGTCGGCGACATAGTCCCATTGCGTGCACCAGGTGCCGTGGCGATCGATAGGGGTGGCAAAATCAAACATTGGAGCTTCCTTAGCGAGCGCCCCCTCCGTAGCGGAGGGGGACTAGTGGGATCAGGCCTGCACGGTATTCATCAGCGTGGCCATCTCATCTTTTACCGACTGTACCTGCGGGCCAATAACCACCTGCAGATTATGCTGGTTGAGCTGTACCACCCCGATGGCGCGATGGGCTTTCAGCGCGGCGGCGTCCACTTTGCTCATATCGTGCACCGACAGGCGCAGACGGGTAATGCAGTTATCCAGCGAAACAATGTTCTCTGCGCCGCCGAGCGCCGCCAGAATCGCCGGTACGTTATACCCGGATTTGCCGATGGTACCGGCGACGGCTTTCTCCACGCTGGCGGCAGTGTCGATGTCGCGGCCCGGCGTTTTCAGATTGAAGCGGGTGATGGCGAAGCGGAAGATGGCATAGTAGACCGCGAACCAGATAGCCGCCACCACCGGCACCAGATACCACTTGGTCGCCAGGCCATGCAGAATGCCAAACACCACGAAGTCGATGATATTGCCGTCGGTGTTGCCGATGGTTACCCCGAGCACCGCCATGATGGTAAAGCCGAGACCGGTCAGCAGCGCGTGGATGACATACAGGACCGGCGCGACAAACAAGAACAAGAACTCCAGCGGCTCGGTGGTGCCGCCGACCACGCAGGCGATGACCCCGGAGATCAGCAGGCCTTTAATTTTATGTCGGTTTTCCGGACGGGCGCAGTGGTACATCGCCAGCGCGGCTCCCGGCAGGCCGCCGAGGAATGCCGGCATTTTACCCTGCGACAGGAAACGGGTGGCGCTTTCGGCGAAGCCGTGGGTCGTCGGACAGCTCAGCTGCGCCTGGAAGATGGTCAGCGCGCCGCTGACGCTGTGGCCGCAGACGTCGAGGGTGCCGCCGGCTTCGGTAAAGCGGATCAGCGCCACCAGAATATGGTGCAGGCCAAACGGCAGCAGCAGTCGCTCGCCGGTGCCAAAGATCATCGGCCCAAAATCGCCGGCGCTGTTGATCATCTTCCCGAGGGCGTTGATCCCCATAGCGAAGACTGGCCACACCAGTGGGATCGCCAGCCCAACCAGCCCCAGCACCACGGTGGTGACGATCGGCACGAAGCGGGTGCCGCCGAAGAAGGCCAGGGCGTCCGGCAGGCGAATGTTATGGAAGCGTTCATGCAGCAGCCAGACGATAATTCCGGCGATCACCGCCCCGAGGATCCCGGTATCGATTGACGGAATGCCGATAATGTTCTGGATATTGTTGGCCTTCAGGATCGCGGCGTCGGTGGTGGGCAGAATACCCTTCGCGGTCAGCCAGAAGTTGACCGCCAGGTTCATGACCGCGTAGCCAACGAAGCCGGCGAAGGCGGCGACGCCTTTGTTCTCTCGCGCCAGACCCAGCGGGATGGCGATACAGAACATGACCGGCAGGAAGCTGAAGGCAAAGGAGCCGACCTTGCTCATCCAGATAAAGATGGCCTGCAGCAGCGGCATATCCAGCCACGGCAGCAGAGTCAAAACATCGTGACTGCTTAGCGAGCTGCCGATCCCCAGCATGATCCCGCAAAACGAGAGCAACGCTACGGGCAGCATGAAGGTTTTTCCCAGCTGCTGGAAAAATTCCCATAAGGTGATTTTTGGTGCTGTTTTCGCCGTCATAGCACGGTTCCTGATTCATAAGTGGTCGGGAGAACTAACGCCACGGCAAGATAAAACGTTTTACCACTTTTTAGTGCGATAAAAATCACATATTCAAGCGATAATAAGGTTTATAAAGATCGCACAATGATAAAACGATTTATCGACAGGCAAGGGAGTCAGCCAGCAGGTTATGGCAATCGCAAAAAAGATCACCATCAATGATGTGGCGCTGGCTGCCGGCGTCTCCGTGAGCACCGTTTCGCTGGTGCTGAGCGGCAAAGGGCGCATCTCCAGCGCCACCGGCGAGCGGGTTAATCAGGCTATCGAACAGCTGGGATTTGTGCGCAACCGTCAGGCGGCCTCGCTGCGCGGTGGGCAGAGCGGGGTGATTGGCCTTATCGTCAGCGACCTGTCAAAACCGTTTTATGCTGAATTAACCGCCGGCCTCACCGATGCCCTGGAGAGGCAGGGGAAAATGGTATTTCTCACCCAGGGAGGCCGCAGCGGCGAGAAGATGGCCCAGCGGTTTGATACGCTGGCGGCGCAGGGGGTGGACGGGGTGATTATCGCCGGGGCGATCGACCGCGGGAGCGAGCTGCGCGAGCGTGCGGCGGAGGCGGGGGTGCCGCTGGTGTTTGCTTCCCGCGCCAGCTATCTTGACGATGTCGACCTGATCCGCCCGGACAACATGCAGGCGGCGCAGCTGGTGACCGAGCATCTGATCCGCCGCGGCCATCAGCGGATCGCCTGGCTTGGCGGCCAGAGCTCGTCGCTAACGCGCGCCGAGCGGGTCGGCGGCTATTGCGCCACCTTGCTGAAATACGGTCTGCCGTTTCACAGCGAATGGGTGCTGGAGTGCGAGTCCAGTCAGAAGCAGGCGGCGGAGGCGATGACCGGCCTGCTGCGCCAGAATCCGACCATCACCGCGGTGCTGTGCTACAACAACGTGGTAGCCACCGGCGCGTGGTTCGGTTTGTTACGGGCTGGAAGACAGAGCGGGGAAGATGGCGTCGAGAGCTACTTTGAGCAGCGGGTGGCGCTGGCGGCGTTTGCCGACGTGCCGGAGGCCGCCCTCGACGACCTGCCCCTCACCTGGGTGACCACCCCGGCGCGGGAGATGGGGAAAAGCCTGGCGGATTCGATGCTGCGGCGGCTGGAAGAGGGGACTGGCGAGACGCGAAACCAGATTATGCCCCCGCGGCTGGTGACGCGAAAATGAGGGAGACGGCGCGCGCTGGCCGTCTCCTGTACCGATAAGTTACGGCTGCGGGGCGGCGTCGTCCTGCTGAGGAGCGGCGTCATCCTGCTGCGGCTGGCCTTCCTGCTGCGGCTGGCCTTCCTGCGGCGCGCTGTCCGGCAGCGAAGGCGCTTCCAGACCAAACATCGCGGCAAAGTCTTGCAGCGGCATTTTCTGTCCGTTCAGCGTCACCTGGCCGTTCGCGTACTGCAGACTGCTGCTGATGGCGTTATCTTCCATGGTGGTAATGCGGAACATCTGGCCCATCGCCGCCAGGCCTTTGACCTGCTGATCGGCGAGTTTGGCGGCATCGGCCGGCTGATAGCCTTCCAGACCGGCGATCTTAGTCATAAACTCCGTCGCCATATCCACCGGGATCACCACTTTGCCGTCCAGGGACTGCACCACGCGATCCAGGCTGTCCGCCAGGGTCTGCGGCGGAGCGGTCACCTGGGCCGGATCCTTCAGTAGAACCGAGAGGTTGAGGGTGCTTTCGCCTTTGGCATTGCGCCAGCTCAGCGGAGAGATGGTCACCGACGGGTTGCCTTTGAGCAGGATCGGCAGCGCATTGAACAGCGTTTCGGTGAGGGCCTGCTGATACAGCTCCGGATTCTGCGCCAGCTCCGGTTTCGCCAGCAGCGCCTGAGACTGCGCGCTGTACTGCTGACTGAACTGGTGCCACGCCTGACCGTCGACGTTATCCACTTTCAGCGTGAGTTTGCCGCTGCCCATATCCTGCCCCTGCAGCTTGAGGCTGTTGACGGTGTAGTTCACCTGGCTGTTCACGCCTTTGCCGTCCTGGGTCAGCGTCGAGCCGCCGTCCAGCGCCATGCCGTCGATCAGCGCCAGCTCTTTGCCTTCGACGCTGATGGCCAGTTTATCGAGGGTCATTTTTTGCTGGCCGATACGTTCGTTGAAGCTGGCCAGCTCGGTGGCGCCGTCGGTGGTCAGGTTGACGAAGCGCAGCTGTACCTTCTGATTATATTCGTTGAGCGCATCGATCTGCCCGCTGCCGGCCTGGCCCTTCAGGCTGATGTTTTTGCCGTCGCGGTCGGCGTCGAGCTGGAACTGACCGCCGCTGAAGGTGACTTTCTCATCGCCTTTAGCGTAGTCGAGGGCGTTAAGGACAATAGCCGACTGGCTGTCGCCGCTGTAGGCAATGCGCGTATCGACGGTAAAGGGGGTGTCGCCTTTGGCTATCTCGAACAGCGCCTGGCTGGCGTCGTTTTTCACCAGCGTGGTGTGGACGGAAGCCATTGCCGGCGCCAGATTAAAGGCTTTTAACGAGGCCAGCGGGAAGGGGCCATGATCGACCACTTCGTCAAGCACCACGCTCTGCCCGGCGGCCAGCCAGCCGTTAGCCTGACCGGCGATCGGCTTCACCACCAGCTGCAGATGGCTGCTGAACAGCCCGCGCTGGTAGTCCTGATAGCTCAGCTCCAGACCTGACTCCGGCGCGCTGCTGCGCAGCTGGGCGTTTGCCTGCTGCACCATATCGGCGATCCGGCCTTCCAGCTGTTTACCGGTGAACCAGGCGCCGCCTGTCCATACCACGCCCAGCGCCACGATGACTCCTGCTGCGACCAGCGATTTTTTCATAGCATTTATCCATAAATGAAGCCAGGCGGAGAGACCGCCTGGCTGAGTTATCACCAACAGTAAGCGCGACCTGAAGGGTCAGTCGCTTACTGGAGCTTATTGAAAACGCGCGCCACGCGGCCGCGGCCGCTGACCTGCACCGGCGATTCACTGGCGGCCACGAAGGCCGACTCGCCCGGCTTGAGGGTCAGGCTCTGGTCGCCTTTGCGCAGTACGGCTTCGCCGTCGACGCAGAACACGATCGCCGCGCTTGCCTGGGCCAGATCGCTGGCCTCGGCGGAGAGGTCATGCAGGGAGAAGGCAAAATCTTCCACCGGGATCGGGAAATCGAGTTCCGCGCCGTGACGCTGCGGCTGGGTCAACAGCTCACCCGCCGGTTTAGCCTCGAACTTGACGTTAGCAACCAGCTCAGGAATATCAATGTATTTCGGCGTCAGGCCGGCGCGCAGTACGTTATCCGAGTTGGCCATCACCTCCAGCGCCACCCCCTGCAGATAGGCGTGCGGCGTTTCAGCAAAAAGGAACATCGCTTCGCCTGGGTTCAGCTTCACTACGTTCAGCAGCAGCGGGGAGAAGAGGCCGCTGTCGTCCGGATAGAATTCCGCGATCAGGCGGATAGTCTGCCACGGTTCGCCTTGTTCACGGGCCAGTACGTCGCGCAGCACCTGCAGCGCCTTGGCCTTTTCCTCACCCTGCATATTTAGCAGGCTGGCAAACAGCTGGCTCAGGTGAGTCGCGTCCGGCTGCTGCAGGAAGGCGCCGATTGCCGGATGCGCGCTAGCCACCGGCTGCAGCAGGGTGACAATCTCGCTGAACTCGCGAAATGCATTCATCGCCAGGAACGGCGTCAGGGCAAAAACCAGCTCCGGTTTGTGGTTCGGATCTTTGTAGTTACGCTCGGCGGCGGAGAGCGGGATACCGGCGGCGTTCTCGCGGGCGAAACCTTCTTCCGAGGCCCGCTTGTTGGGATGCACCTGAATTGAGAGCGGCTGAGCGGCGCACAGTACCTTAAACAGGAACGGCAGTTCACCAAAGCGGGCGGCAACCTTGTCGCCGAGCAGAGCGGCTTTATCCGCGTCAATCACCTCGCGCAGCGAACGCGGCTGGCCGTCGGCCGCCAGGATCTGCGAGCTGCTCTTCGGATGCGCCCCCATCCACAGCTCTGCCATCGGCAGATTGTCCGGGTTGGCGATGCCATACAGTTCGGTTAAGGCGGTGTGGCTTCCCCATGCATAGTTCTGCACGGCGTTAATCAGCTTTTGCATTCTCAATCCCTGTTTCAAACAAAGTAAATTTTATCGCCCTATTAAACCAGCAAACGGTGGAGAAGCAACTGCTGAAAGAAAAAGTCGTCCTTGTCTCAGTTTTTGTTAAAAAATTGTGTAAGATTGTTCGACTCGCTTTTCTACAGGCACATGGAGTCCCTGCCTGAAACATAATCAGCCAAAGCAGTAAGTGAGAGTACAATGTCGAATAAACCGTTTGTTTACCAGGATCCTTTTCCGCTCAAAAAGGATGACACCGAGTATTATCTCCTCAGCAGTGATTACGTCTCCGTCGCCGAATTCGCCGGCCAGGAAGTGCTAAAAGTTGACCCTCAGGCGCTGACCCTTCTGGCGCAGCATGCTTTCCACGACGCCTCCTTTATGCTTCGCCCTGCGCATCAGCAGCAGGTGGCGGATATCCTTAACGATCCGGAAGCCAGCGAAAACGATAAATACGTCGCGCTGCAGTTCCTGCGCAACTCGGATATCGCCGCCAAAGGTATTCTGCCCACCTGCCAGGACACCGGCACCGCGATCATCATGGGTAAAAAAGGCCAGCGCGTGTGGACCGGCGGCGGCGATGAAGCCGCCCTGGCGCAGGGGGTATACAACACCTATATCCAGGACAACCTGCGCTACTCGCAGAACGCGCCGCTGGATATGTATAAAGAGGTTAACACCGGCACCAACCTGCCGGCGCAGATCGATCTCTACAGCGTCGACGGTGAAGAATATAAGTTCCTGTGCATGGCGAAAGGCGGCGGTTCCGCCAACAAAACCTATCTGTACCAGGAGACCAAGGCCCTGATCACCCCGGCGAAGCTGAAAAACTACCTCGTTGAGAAGATGCGCACTCTCGGCACCGCCGCCTGCCCGCCGTACCACATCGCGTTTGTGATCGGCGGCACCTCAGCGGAAGCGACGCTGAAGACCGTCAAACTGGCCTCGACCCGCTATTACGACGGTCTGCCGACCGAAGGCAACGAACACGGTCAGGCGTTCCGCGACGTGCAGCTGGAGCAAGAGCTGCTGCAGGAAGCGCAGAACCTCGGCCTCGGCGCGCAGTTTGGCGGGAAATACTTCGCCCACGATATCCGGGTGATCCGTCTGCCGCGCCACGGCGCCTCCTGCCCGATCGGCATGGGTGTCTCCTGCTCCGCCGACCGTAACATCAAAGCGAAAATCAACCGCGACGGTATCTGGATCGAGAAGCTGGAGAGCAATCCGGGAAAATATATTCCTGAACATCTGCGTCAGGCCGGCGAAGGCGAAGTGGTAAGTATCAACCTGAATCAGCCGATGAGCGAGATCCTGGCGCAGCTGTCGGCACATCCGGTCTCCACCCGCCTGAGCCTTAACGGCACCATTATCGTGGCCCGCGACATCGCCCACGCCAAGCTGAAGGAACTTATCGACAACGGCGAGGCGCTGCCGCAGTACGTCAAAGATCACCCGATCTACTACGCGGGCCCGGCAAAAACGCCAGCCGGTTACGCTTCCGGCTCCCTCGGCCCAACCACTGCCGGCCGCATGGACTCTTACGTTGATCTGCTGCAGTCCCACGGCGCGAGCATGGTGATGCTGGCGAAAGGCAACCGCAGCCAGCAGGTGACCGATGCCTGCCATAAACACGGCGGCTTCTACCTTGGAAGCATCGGCGGCCCGGCGGCAGTGCTCGCCCAGCAGAGTATCAAGAGCCTCGAGTGCGTGGCCTATCCGGAACTGGGGATGGAAGCTATCTGGAAAATCGAAGTGGAAGATTTTCCGGCGTTTATCCTCGTCGATGATAAAGGCAACGACTTCTTCAAGCAGATCCAGAATAAGCAGTGCGCGGGCTGTAAACAGCACGGCTAACGCTATCCTCTGACGCTGATATCAGGCCGTCGCCGTTTGGGCGACGGCTTTTTTTATGTCCGCGTTTCCCCAGCTTGAATTCACTTCGCACCAGGCTATGCTCAACTACAAGCCCTCCGTTTTTTGCTGAAAAATAACAATAATTCTTATCTCAGGTGCCTCAATGAACAGGATGAGCATCGTTATCCTCTGGGCGCTGGCGCTGCTGGTGCTCCAGCCGGCGCTGGCCGCCGAACCGCGACAGCAGCCAACCGCGCGCGAGCAGGCACGCACGGTCACGATTTTCCACCAACCTGTCGTCATGTTGCAGGCCACCTTTGGCCAGACCACGCCCGAAGAGCGCGTTTTGCGCACCCGTAGCGCCCTGCGCGCCTTCACCGAAGATGATATTCGCCAGCCGCTGCGGGTCGTGCCGGTTATCCGCTATGGTCAGCCAGGCAGACTGTTTCTGATGAACGGCAAACCGGTGCTGCTGCTGAGCCAGGCGGATCTCGACGAGGGCGATGATTTAACCCTCGACCAGGCAGCCCAGCGGGTGCTGGCGCGTATGGAAGCCCAGCGCACCAGCCTCCAGGAGCAGTTCAACAACCGCTATCTGTTCATCTCCGCCGGTAAAGCCCTGGCCGGGGCGCTGCTGCTGGCGCTGTTTTACTACGGCGCCTTCCGCGCCTGGCGGCGGGTGCGACGTTTTTTCCTGCTGCGGATCCTCGAAAAACGTAGCGCCATACCGCAGCACTGGCGGCGCTATCTCGGCAATATTGAAGTTCGACTCTATGCTGTGCTGGTCATCCTTCTCGGCATGCTGGCCTGTTATCTCTGGCTGAGCTGGGCCTTCAGCCTGTTTCCCTGGACGCGGGTGTGGAGCGAATCGCTGGGCGACTGGTCGCTGGGGGTGATCCGCGACCTCTCTCTGTCGATTGTCGCCTCCCTGCCGGGGCTGATGATCGTGGTGCTTATTTTCCTTCTCACCTGGCTTATCATTCGCCTGGTGAAGGTGGTTCTCGACCAAGTCGCCGCCGGCCGCATTCAGATTCCCGGCATTCATCCGGAGACCGTTAGCGCCACCCGTCGGCTTATCTCGGTGGTCATCTGGTTGTTTGCCCTCTCCGCCGCCTACCCGTTCCTTCCCGGCGCCAACTCCCTCGCCTTCAAAGGCATTAGCGTGTTCTTCGGCCTGATGCTGACCCTCGGGTCAACCGGGGTGATGACCCACGCGATGAGCGGCCTGGTGCTGATCTACTCTCGGGCGCTGCGCAAAGGCGACTGGATCCGCCTCGCCGATAATGAGGGTCAGGTCAGCGAGATTGGCGTACTGGCGACCAAAATTCTCACCCGCGAAAATTACATCGTTACCGTCCCGAACGCGGTGGTGGTGAGCGGGAAAATTATTAATCTCAGCGCCGAAAGCGCCGACGGTGGAGTCAACCTCACCACCAGCGTCACCATCGGCTACGATACGCCGTGGCGTCAGGTCCATGCGCTGCTGGAGCTGGCGGCGAGACGCACCCCGGGGATCGATCAGCAAATTGCCCCGGTGGTGCGTAAGCTGGGATTGCTCGACTGGTATACCTCGTATGAGCTGCAGGTGCGCTTACTCCCCACAACCAAGCTGCCGGATGGCCGCAACGCATTGCATAGCAGCATTATTGATGTGTTTAACGAATTCGGCGTGCAGATTATGTCGCCGAACTTTGTGATGCAGCCAAAGGCGGCGGTAGTGGTGCCGCAGGAAGCCTGGTACGCCGCCCCGGCCGTCGCGCCGCAGAAGCCGGAGAAATAAAGGTTAACGTAGCGGCATTTTCGCCGGGTGGCGGCTGCGCCTTACCCGGCCAGGGGTTCGTGCGGCCTGTCACTCATTTACCCACTTGCGCGACTGAAACTGCCGGTGCTGGCGGCCTCAAAATCGCTGAGACGTTCCCGGAAGGCCGGGGCAGCCCGCATGGATGCG
>ERZ772865.3145-NODE-3145-length-13014-cov-3.250945_pt1 | contig 13014 bp, 8 predicted proteins | sample MGYA00512133_ERZ772865 | MGnify/ENA primary metagenome ERZ772865 (study PRJEB29015, sample SAMEA2737722) | human gut metagenome | biome: human gut; feature: human-associated habitat; material: faeces | place: China | collected 2012 ...
CGGTCATGATGATCGCCGAGGAATCTACGGCTTTTCCGCTGATTACCAAACCAGATTATGACGGCGGTCTTGGCTTCCTGTTCAAGTGGAACATGGGCTGGATGAACGACATGCTCAAATACATGTCGCTCGATCCGCTGTGGAGAAAGGGCGACCATAACGCGCTGACGTTCTCCATGACGTATGCCTATTCCGAGAATTTTATTCTGCCGCTCAGCCACGATGAGGTCGTGCATGGCAAATGCTCGCTCGTCAATAAAATGCCGGGCAATTACGACGATAAATTCAACAATCTGCGCACGTTTTTCGCCTATCAGATCGCGCACCCCGGCAAGAAGCTCAATTTCATGGGCAATGAATTTGCACAGTTCATTGAGTGGAACTATACGCAGGGCCTCGACTGGCTGCTGCTCGGCTATGAAAAGCACCAGAAAATGCAGCATTTCGTCCGAACGCTCAACCATTTCTATCTTGAGAACCGCTGCTTCTGGGAAAACGATTCCGACTGGGACGGCTTCCGCTGGCTCTCCTGCGACGACCGCGACAATTCCATCGTCGCTTTCCGTCGTATCAGCCGCAAGGGGCAGGAACTCATCGCCGTGTGCAATTTCTGCCCGGTGCTGCGGGAAAGTTATCGCCTGCCGCTGCCGAAGGCCGGATGGTATCAGCCGGTTCTCAATACTGACGACGCACAGTTTGGCGGCTTCGACTTCCAGCCTGCACCTGTTCACGCGGAAAAGGACAAGCAGCCGCAAGGCGAATACGCCTACAGCGGTGCGTTCCGCGTCCCACCGATGAGTGTATGTTTTTATAAGCATGTTAGAAATAAACCGGAGAAATAAAACAGGAACAAAGGAAATAAAACAGGAGGAGATCCAGCTATGCAATTCCAGAAAAAACGTTGTGTTGCCATGCTCCTGGCAGGTGGTCAGGGCAGCCGTCTGATGGTTCTGACGGAAAACACGGCCAAGCCTGCTGTCCCGTTCGGCGGCAAGTACCGCATTATCGATTTCCCGCTTTCCAACTGCGTAAACTCCAAGATCGATACGGTCGGCATCCTGACGCAGTATCAGCCGCTGGAGCTCAACGAGTACATCGGCAACGGCCAGCCGTGGGGTCTGAACTCCTCGCACGGCGGCGTGCAGGTCCTGCCGCCCTATGCCAAGAGCAAGAATTCCGAATGGTACAAGGGCACAGCCAACGCGATCTATCAGAACATCCCCTTTATCGAGCGCTATAACCCTGATAACGTGCTGATCCTGTCCGGCGACCATATTTACAAGATGGACTATGCCGCCATGCTTCGCTTCCATGAGCAGCGTGATTCCGACTGCACCATCGCCGTGCGCGAGGTTCCGCTGAAGGAGGCCTCCCGCTTCGGCATTATGAATACCCGCGAGGACGGCTCTATCTATGAATTCGAGGAGAAGCCCAAGAAGCCCAAGAGCACCAACGCATCCATGGGCATCTACGTCTTCAAGTGGAGTGTCCTGAAAGCTTTCCTAGAGGCGGACGAGGCCGACCGTACCAGCGAAAATGACTTCGGAAAAAATGTCATTCCTGCCATTCTGAACGCGGGCCATAAGCTTTTCGCCTATCGTTTTGAGGGCTATTGGAAAGATGTCGGCACGATCTCCAGTCTCTGGGAGGCCAACATGGATCTGCTCGGCAAGCATCCAGCGTTTGACATTTACGGTACTGCCGGTCATAAGATTTATGCCAGAAATCAGGCAATGCCGTCAAGCTATATTGCAAAATCTGCCGAGATTCGGGAAAGTTTCGTCGCTGAGGGCTGCAACATTGAGGGCTGCATTACGCACTCCATTATCTCCACTGGCTGCACTGTCGGCAAGGGAGTGGAAATTACCGACAGCGTGATCATGCCGGATGTGACCATTGAAAACGGCGCGGTCATCCGCAGCGCCATCATCGCCGAGGGCTGCCATATCAAGGCCGGCGCCCGCGTGGGCGATTACGTTGAGGGCGAGGAACGGAAGATCAGCGTGATCGGCAAGGACAAGACCATCGCCGAGGGCACCGTGATCGATGCCGGCGCGATCGTATAAGAGAGAGGGGGATACGAACATGGAAGCAATGGGCATTATTTTCTCCAATATCTATGACAGCAGCATGGGTGAGTTAACCCGTGAGCGGACTTCGGCCTCTATCCCGTTCGGCAGCCGCTATCGTCAGATTGACTTTGCCCTGTCCAATATGGCAAACTCCAAGATCAGCAACATCGGCATTGTCACAAAATATAATTATCAGTCTCTGATGGATCATCTCGGCAACTGCGAGGAGTGGGATCTCAAACTGGGCGAGGGCGTCCGGTTTTTGCCCCCGTATGCCACCGGTCATACCGGGGCATACCGCGGTAAGCTTGAGGCGCTTCAGACCGCCATGCCGGTTCTCGGCCGCTGCGACGCTGAGTATGTCGTGCTGTCCGATACAACTGTCCTCTGCGCAATCAATTTTGCAGCGGTCCTCGAAGAGCATATTGCTTCCGGCTGTGATATCACAGTCATCGCCAAAGCAGGCCGCGCCAACGGCAAGACACGTCAGCCGCTGGCTGTTAAGCTTGGAGACGACGGTAAGATTGTCGATTTGGCTGTTGACTATTGTGCGCCGGAGGATTATCTGGTCGGCATGAGCATGTTCATCATGCGCCGTGATAAACTCATTCAGGTCATCCGCGAGATGGTCCCGCACGGAAAATACCATCTCGAACGGGATTTCATCCTGCCGGAGTACAACGCGGGCAATCTGAAGGTCAATGTCTATCCGTTCCATAATGTCGCCCTGTTCAATCAGAGCGTGGACGAGTATTTTGTCAATAACATGAAGCTGCTCGACGCTGATGTGCGCCGCAGCCTCTTCCGCAGCGAGATCCCCATTTATACGAAGGTTCGAGACGCTGTCCCGACGCTGTTCGGCTACCACGGACAGGCGGCAAACTGCCTGATTGCCGACGGCTGCCATCTGTTCGGCAAGGCGGAAAACTCTGTGATCTTCCGTGAGGTTGACATTGAAGACGGCGCAGAGGTTCGAGATTCGATTGTTATGCAGGGAAGCAAAATCGGTGCGGGTGCATCGATTCGATACTGCATTCTTGATAAAAATGTCACTATCCGTCCGGGCACGAAGCTGCTCGGCTCGATTGACCACCCGCTTGTGGTCGATAAAGGAGATACCGTATGAAAATCGCAGTAGTTGCCTCTGAGGCTGCGCCGTTCGTCAAGACTGGCGGCCTCGGCGACGTGATGCAGGCACTCCCGCTTGCACTTTCCAAGCAGAAAAACACCTATGTCAGCCTGTTTGTCCCGTATTACAGCCAGATCAAATATTCCGGCAAGTGGCAGACGGAATTTTTAGGCGCGTTTGATGTTCCGCTTGCATGGCGGCGGGAATATGTCGGTATTTTCCGCTTCAAGACCCGCCGCAAGAAGCTTCAGATCTATTTCATCGATAACGAGCATTATTTCAACCGCGGCGGCATTTACGGCTTTGCCGATGACGGTGAGCGCTACGCCTATTTCAGCAAGGCTGTTCTTGCGGCGATGAACTATCTCGAATTCCGGCCCGACGTCGTCAGCTGCCACGACTGGCAGGCGGCTCTCATCCCGCTGCTGCTGAAAACGGAATACCACGGCTGTTTCCCAGATACGAAGAGCGTGTTCACCATCCATAATATCGAATATCAGGGCAAGTGTAATCTGCAGTTCAACTATGACGTGCTGGGCCTTGGCGCAGGCTGCGACGAGATTCTCCGCTTTGACGACTGCACGAACTTTATGAAGTCTGCCATCGTCACAGCTGACCGTGTGACGACCGTTTCCGAGACCTATGCACAGGAACTGCGCTACCCATACTATTCCCACGGGCTTGACGGTGTACTGCAAAACAGAGGCTCTGACTTTTCTGGTATCACCAACGGCATTGATATGCAAGTGTTTGACCCTGCAAAGATGGACTCTATCGCGCAGAATTATACCGCAAAGACACTCCGCGAAGGCAAGACAACCAATAAGCTTGCGCTTCAGCAGCGCGTTGGTCTGCCGGAGGATCAGGATGTGGCTGTTCTGGCGATGGTCACACGTCTGGTCGGGCACAAAGGCATCGATCTTCTATGCTACATTGCCGAGCGCCTGATCCAGCGACGCATCCAGCTTGTCATCATCGGTACAGGTGAGGAGAAGTACGAATGGTACTTAAACACCCTGCGCGACCGGTTTGGAGACAAGGTTTCTGTTAATCTGCTTTTTGACGGCGGACTTGCAAATCTTGTCTACGCGGCGTCTGACCTGTATCTTATGCCGTCAAAATCCGAACCCTGCGGCCTGTCGCAGCTGATTGCCATGCGTATGGGATCCGTTCCGGTCGTAAACGCAACGGGCGGCCTCAAGGATACGGTCTGGCCGTATAACGAAGCGGATGAAACCGGGCGCGGCTTTACTTTCCAGAGTTACAACGCGGACGATTTTCTTGCTGCCATTGACCGCGCGCTTGCACTATACTATAATGAGCCGGCAAAATGGCTGCGACTCGCTGAAAACGATATGGCAGTCGATTCCAGCTGGGATATCCCGGCACAGAAATACATGGCGCTGTTCCAGAACATTTGCGGACAGTGAGGCAAGCTAAAGACACTTAGATAGAAAAAGGATATATAAGCAATGACAAAAGAGAACCTTCTTCAGCACCTGCAGGAATGCTGTGACCGGATGTTTGGCTGTTCACTCGAAATGGCGACGGAAAAGCAGGTCTACCGCGCTGTATGCGTCGCTGTGCGTGAACTTCTGGAGGATGACCGCCGTGCGTTTGTCGAACAGACGCGTGCAGAACAGCGCAAACAGGTCTATTACATGTCGATGGAATTTCTGGTCGGCACGAGTCTGCGCAACAACCTGTACAACATGGGGCTTCTGGAGCCAGCAGGGGAGATCCTGCATGATCTCGGCTTCAGCCTGGAAAGCCTCTGCGCGCTTGAGCCGGACGCCGGACTTGGCAACGGCGGTTTGGGCCGTTTGGCCTCCTGCTATATGGATGCGGCGACCGGCCTGAATTATCCTGTAACCGGTTTCTCCATCCGCTATGAATTTGGCATCTTCCGTCAGAAGATCGTAGACGGCTGGCAGATGGAGTTCCCGGACAACTGGCTCGAAATGGGCGATGTGTGGCTGCATACCCGCAAGGACGACGCTGTGGAGGTTCGTTTCGGCGGGCAAGTGCATGAGTGGATGGACGGCGACAAGTTCAAAACTGCCCAGACCGGCTATCAGTCTGTCATTGCTGTGCCCCACGATCTGTACATTTCCGGTTACGGCTCAAAAGCAGTCAACAAGCTGACCCTATGGAGCGCCAGTATGCCGCAAAGCTTTGACATGAATGCGTTCTCACGCGGCGATTATGTCCGCGCGCTTGAGCAGAACACCATGGCTGAGGCGATTTCAAAGGTTCTCTATCCGGCGGACGACCATATCAACGGCAAGCGCCTGCGCCTGCGCCAGCAGTATCTGTTGGTGTCTAGTTCGTTGCAGTCGATTTTGAATGAGCATCTGAAAAATTACCATACACTTGATAATCTGGCCGATAAGGTCGCTGTGCATATCAACGATACACACCCGGCACTCTGTGTGCCCGAACTTATGCGGCTACTGGTTGACGAGCACGACTACGGCTGGGAACGCGCGTGGGAGATCACCTGTGCGACGCTTTCCTATACCAACCATACCGTCATGGCCGAGGCGCTTGAGCGTTGGCCGGTCGATCTGTTCCGGGAGCAGCTGCCGCGCATTTACGCCATCTGCCAGGAGATCAACCGCCGCCTCATGGAAAAGCTGCACTGCGTCTACCCAAACGATCCCGGCAAGTGGGACTACATGGCCGCTGTTACAAACAGTGAGGTCCGCATGGCGAATTTGTGTTTGGCCTGCTGCCATAAGATCAACGGCGTTTCACAGCTGCACACGGGGATTCTTGAAAAAACCATTTTCCGGGATTATTACAATCTCGATCACAGCCGCTTCCTGAACATCACCAACGGCATTGCGTACCGCCGCTGGCTGTGCCAGTCGAACCCGGCGCTGACCGGCTATCTGCAATCCCTCATCGGCGACGGCTTCCTGAACGACGCGAACGCGCTCGAAGCGCTGCTCCAGTACCGTGACGAGCCTGATGTTCTGGAAAATCTGCAGGCCATCAAGCGCAAGAATAAGGTACGCCTTGCCGCCTATATTGCGGAGCACAACGGCATCAACGTTGACCCGGATTCGATCTTCGATGTGCAGGTTAAGCGCCTGCATGAATATAAGCGCCAGCTGCTGAATGTTCTGCATATCCTGACGCTTTACAATGACATCAAGGATCACCCGGAAAAGCCGGTCTACCCGCAGACGTTTATCTTTGCAGCCAAGGCCTCCGCTGGCTATTATCTGGCCAAGCAGATCATTTCGCTTATTGTCGCCGTTTCCAATCTTGTGAACTCCGACCCGCAGGTGCAGAACAAGCTCAAGGTGGTCTTCATCGAAGACTATAAAGTCTCGCTGGCGGAGATCATTATCCCCGCGGCCGATCTGTCCGAGCAGATCTCTGTTGCGGGTAAGGAAGCCTCCGGCACCAGCAATATGAAGCTGATGATCAACGGCGCGGTTACGCTTGGCACGCTCGACGGCGCGAACGTTGAGATCCGCGAACGCGTGGGTGATGAAAACATGTTCCTGCTCGGCATGACGGCTGACGAGGTACAGGCGCTCTGGCAGCGCGGCTATGATCCGCGCAAGTTCCTGACGCCGGAACTTGACAGAGTCCTGCAAATGCTGACCTCCGGCGTACTGGGGCAGCGCTTCGATGATGTTGCCGCTTCGCTCCTGACACCGCGCTTCGGCGCAGCGGACAGCTACATGACTGTCGCGGACTTTGCAAGTTATAAGGCTGCTAAGGCGCATGCAGTCGAGATCTATCAGGATCGCACCCGCTTTGCAAAAATGTCTCTCACGAACATTGCCAGAGCCGGTATTTTCTCCTCTGACCGCTCGGTCAAGCAGTATGCCAAGGAAATCTGGAATCTGTAATTCCCGCAGAAAATATTCTGAAGGGGCCGACAAGGAGCGTCGGCCCCTTCCCTGATGAAAATGGACGGTACGCCACATGAGAATTCTATTCGACAGCAAGCTTTCGCAGTTCAAAACGCCCTTCGGAACGCTCAAACGGCAGGAGGTCTGCACGCTGCACATCATGATCCCGTGCTCCTGCCGTACAACGGCGGTCTGCCTCGTTTTGCAGGCGGAAAACGGTGCGGAACTGCGCCGTGTCCCGTTTGCAAAGCAGTTGGACGATACGCTCTACGATACCTGGGGCGGGGAACTGACGATTTCCAATGCCGGACTGTATTTCTATTACTTCCATATCACCACGCAGGATGGCGCGTTCCGCCTGTTCAAGCAGGGCGAAAGCGACACGAACATGGAAGACGGCGGCCTCTGGCAGCTTAGCGTTCTGGAGGAAAAATTCCCCGTCCCGGACGACTGCGCGGGCGCAATCATGTATCAGATCTTCCCAGACCGCTTTTTTCAGGCCGGAGTTTGTGACCTGACCGGGAAGATCACGCCCTATTGGGTGCATGAGAACAAGGACGACGTGCCGGTCTATCTGCCGAACGCCAACGGCGAGGTTCTCAACAACGACTTTTACGGCGGAAATCTGAACGGCATCCGCGAAAAGCTTCCGTATCTGCACGCGCTCGGTGTGGAGATTTTATATCTCAATCCGATTTTCTATGCATGGTCGACGCACCGGTACGATACCTGCGATTACAAGCGCATTGACCCCATGCTCGGTACAGAGGAGGATTTCCGCGCGCTCTGCAACGCGGCGCATGCGCTGGGGATGAAGGTCATTCTCGACGGCGTATTCAGCCATGTCGGCAGCCGCAGCGCGTATTTTCAGCAGGCGATCCATGACCCGGCCTCGCCGTACCGCGGCTGGTTCCGGTTCAAGCAGTATCCAAACGTCTACGACAGCTGGTGGGGGATCACGACGCTGCCGTGTGTCGATAAGATGAACCCGGATTATATGGACTATATCATTGACAGTGACGACAGTGTCGTCGCCCGCTGGCTGATGCTTGGCGCGGACGGCTGGCGGCTGGACGTCGTCGACGAGCTGCCGGACGCGTTTCTCGCACGCCTGCGTGAGCGTATCCGGCAGGTCAAGCCGGACGCGATTCTGATCGGCGAGGTCTGGGAGGATGCGTCCAACAAGATTGCATATGACTGCCGCCGCCGGTATTTTACCGACCGGCAGCTCGATTCCGTCATGAACTACCCGTGGCAGAAGGCGATCCTGCGCTATGTGCGCGGGGAGGATGACGGGGCAGGACTTGGCGCGTCTATTCGCACGATTGCGGAGAATTACCCGCCCGATGTGCTGCAGGCTGTGATGAATATTCTGTCCACGCACGACACCCCGCGCGCCATCAACGCGATTCTCGATCCGCGTGACGGCGACCGGGCAGAGCTGGCCCGGCGGCACTTTACGGCGGAGCAGCTTGCAGAGGGAAAAAAACGTCTCAAAATGGCGGCATTTTTACAGTTTATGCTCCCCGGTATGCCGTGTATTTATTACGGCGACGAGGCGGGCATGACCGGCTACCGCGACCCGTTCAACCGCGCGTATTATCCGTGGGGCAGGGAAGACGGCAATTTAATCTCGTTCTACCGCTCACTGGCGCGCGTCAAAAAAGCTTCGCCCGCCCTGCGGCGCGGCACGGTTCTGGTATTGGAAGCGGGCGGCGGACGTCTGATGCTGCTGCGGCAGTATGAGGGCAAAAACGTGGCAGTCTGCTGCAACCGCTCGGAAAGCCCGTGGACGCTTCCGCACAGCGGCACGATCCTACTCGGCGGCGGCATCGCCGAATATACCGGCGAAACGCTCACCCTCGGTTGCGGCGGCTTCTGCGCCATGGAGCGCGAATAATATACGGAGGCAATTCAAATACAAATCAGAGCTGCAGCGTGCTCAACTCGCTGCAGCTCTGATAAGACATGAGGAAGGAGCCCGGAGCAGGCATGATTTCGGTCATGCCTGCTTTTCGTTCCAATAGCCGTCCTTTTCAGCTTGCCGCGCCAAGCGTATCCGCAAGCGCGGTATCGGCGGAGAAGGTACTGAGATTGTAGAGGAAAAGAACATCGGTCACGCCGCGCTGCGTCATAAGCTGCTCTACATCGTCGTAGTAATAGCGCGGATCGATCATGACGATCTGCTGATAGTAGGGGATGAGGAACGGTACGAAGCTGTTCGCATAGGAATCCTTGAAAATCAGCAGGATTTTCCCATTATTTGCGGTCGTTTTGATGGTGACAAGCGGATGGTTGCCGCCGAAAAAGACGGTGTATTTGTCCTTCGTATCCAGCGCAGAATCGACAAAGACAGAGCCGGCCTTTTCCTGCGTGCTGTCGTAGAGCACATAGTAGCTCACATCGGTGCCGAGCGGCTCATAGGCCGTGATCGTATCCTCGGCGGTGTGCTTGCCGCTCTTAGAGGCAAGCGTGCCCTCAAAGGAGTTGGTCAGGACATGGACGCGATAGTTCGTGATCGGCGTCTCGATCCCAAGCAGCTCCGCCGAGGCGTCAAAGGCGCAGTATGCGCCGAGGCTTGTCCAATGGTGGTCAGTGCGGTAAAAAACGCCGTCCCTGACGTGGGCTTTCAAAGCCAGCGTCACATCTGCATACTGCATACAGGGCGAAAGCGCTTGATTGACGGTGAACAGATCCTCCTGCTGATTGTGCGCAGGCGCGTTTGCAGGAAGATAATCGCGCATAACGAGGGAGGCGTTTGGGACGATCATCGCCGTCATGCGGAGATCATCGTGCTTCGCGGCGAACTCCTTCATCGCGGTCAGCGTCCGGTCAAGCACAGCCGGATCGGGGGCCTCCGGGATCTCAATCAGATAATTGTCCTGACAAAGGTAAACGCCGTTGGACTCCTTCTGCCCAAGCAGCTGGTCGATCCGCAGCTTGGCGGAAATCCAGTGGTCGCGCGCAAAGAACTGATCTGCAAAGGCAGACTGCAGCTTTGACATAAAGCTTCCGTCCAGAACTGAAGCCGCCGTCAGCGCTGGATAGGCTTGAAGCTTTCGATTCTCATTTTCCGAGAAATCGCGCTTCGTGTGAAGCAGATTGACAAGGCCGAAGACAAGCAGAACCACGGCAAGCAGCGCGGCCAGAAGGACTCCATGCAGCTGGCTGTTGCGCTGAAGGATCAGCTGCTGCTTTTCAGAGTCCTGCCTGCGCTTTTTTTGCGGATTCATGGGATCACCTCGCTTAGAACTGAGCATAGAGGAAGGATTGATAGGTGGCGTTCGTCATATACGGGACGCAAAGCAGGAAAATGCCGATCAGAAGCAGCGCAGAAAGCACAAGGCCAGGACTGCGCCGCGAGAACACGAGATGCCGGTAAAGCGTCCGAATCCATGGGCCGCAGCCAAGAATGCCGAGTACAAGAAGCTTCCAGTTTGCTGCAAGATAATATTTTGCGGTGGAATCCCAAAACGCGCGGCTCCCGGCGCCGAACATCCGCCCAAGATAGAAAATCGCCGAGGAAAAATTAGGAGAGAAGAACAGCACCCAGCCGACGATGACGGCCAGCAGCGTCAGAATATGGCGAATCGGGGAGGGCGTCTTTGCAAGGATGCCTTTGAGCGGATACTTTTCCAGCAGCAGCAAAATCCCGTGATACAGGCCCCATGCCACGAATGTCCACGACGCGCCGTGCCACAGGCCGGTCAGGATCCAGACGATCAGCAGGTTGCGGATGCACTTTGGCGTGCTTACACGGCTGCCGCCAAGCGGGATATACACATAGTCACGGAACCAGCGGCCAAGGGAAATGTGCCATCTGCGCCAGAACTCCGTCAGGGAAGCAGAGAGGTAGGGATGGTCGAAGTTGGCGTCAAAGTTGAAGCCGAACAGCTTCGCCATGCCGATGGCCATGTCGGAATAGCCGCTGAAGTCGAAGTAGAGCTGAAGCGAATAGCAGATCGCGCCGAGCCACGCCGACCCGCCGGAAAGCGAACCGGATGAGAGTGAGGAAATACTCTGGAACGCGGCACCGAGATTATCGGCCAGCAGCACCTTTTTCGCAAGGCCAAGAACGAGCATCGGGACAGCTTCGGAAACCTTGTACAGCGTCACCGGATGCGATTTCAGCTGCGGCTCGAACTGTGCGTACTCGACGATCGGGCCGGAGATCATTTTCGGGAAAAAGCTGACATAAAGGCAGAAATCCAGCGGATTTTTCTGCGCGGGCGCGCGACGGTGGTAAACGTCCGAAAGATACGACAGGTTCTGGAAGGTGAAGAAGGAAATGCCGAGCGGAAGCGCCGCAGACGGCGCGTTCAGCGTGAACGGCAAAATGGCGTTGAGCGTTTCGATGGCAAATGCGGCGTATTTGTAAAAGCCGAGAAGCAGCAGATTGAACAGCACGCCGATCACAAGAAGGAATTTTGTGCCGCGCTGCCCCAATTCTGCGCAATTGCCGATGTCCAGGCCGACGCAATAGTTGAAAACCGTTACCAGCAGCAGAAGCAGCAGATAGACCGGAGAACCCCATGCATAAAAAACGAAGCTGATCAGAACAAGAAGTGCGTTCTTGCAGACACGTGGGCAGACCAGGTACAGGATCAGGCTGACCGGGAGAAACGCGAAGACAAAAAAGAGCGTGCTCAGATTCACGACGGTTCCTCCTTAAAGCGCTTTCAGAAACGCCTGTGCGGCAGCGGCTGCGTTCTCATGCACAACGAACAGGATATAATTGCCCTGTATCTCCACAACGGAGTTGGAGAGCAGATCATACTGTTCAACGCCATAGCCCTCGAAGCTCTTCATCTGCGTCTGCCTGCGGGCCTGAATGGCGTCAGAAACAGACGTCTGCTGCGAGAGATCGGAGAGCTTGACGAGCAGCAGCTCCCGTGCCCCCATATTTGTGGCCGGATAATAGAGCAGGCAGCCGTCCATTTCAGACGGTGCAAAGCCATAGAGCCGCCGCACCATCTGCGCGTCCGCCTCCTGCATATCCGTCAGATCGATCGATTGCAGAACGGCACTGCTGACCGCGTCAAAGGACGCGCTGCTCTGCCGGTTCTGCATCGTCTGCGTGTAGAGAAAGCCCGCGGTCGCCAGAGCGGCGGCAAAGGCGAAAATGCGCAGGAGGATGCTCACGATTCCCACGCGGCGGGCCGCAGGCTGCGCAGCAGCAGTGTCCGGAGCAGGCACGTCTTCTGTGACAGCGGACTTTTCCGGCGCGGGGGGCTTGTTGGCTTCCGGCGTTTTCACCGGCTCCCGGATGGGCTGCGGGTCGGGAATGGGGGCAGCGGCGGTTTTGCGGCTGGCCGGAGCGTTGTCCAAAAACTCCGAAAAGTCGATCCCATCGATCACAAGCGGGGCGGATGGGGCAGGGGAAGCGGGCTGCTTCTGCGCCGGAACAGCCTGCTTGGCCGCTTTTTTTGTGGGTGCAGAGCCGAATTCGGCCAGAATATCGTCAATCGCCTGCTCCTTCAGCTCCGGCGAAAGGCTGCTTCCGCCGCGCAGGAGCAGGTCATTCAGCTGCGGATTCGTTTGATTCAAGGGCAAAGACATAATCATATACCTCAGCAATCAGTTCGGTACCCCAAAGCGGGTAAAAGCCGCCCAGCAGGTGCACGCCGTCGTCCTGATAAAGATCCGTGTGTTCTTCGCAGAGCTGCGTAATGTCCACGTACGGCGTGCCATTTTCCTCGCAAAAGGCGCACACGGCGTCGTTGTAGTCCGGGATCTCCCGCCATGCGGGGCCGCGCTTGAACGCGGGTTCAAGGGCGGGGATGATGGAGCAGACATAGACCGTGGCGTTCGGAAGGTGCTCCTTGAGCAGGGCAAGTGTGTTGTTGATTTCGTTTACATAATCCTCTGGCGTTGGCCAGTACCCGATGCCGACGTCATTGATGCCATAGGTCAGGAAAATGATCGACGGATTCAGCGCGAC
>ERZ772865.3149-NODE-3149-length-12998-cov-17.688403_pt1 | contig 12998 bp, 10 predicted proteins | sample MGYA00512133_ERZ772865 | MGnify/ENA primary metagenome ERZ772865 (study PRJEB29015, sample SAMEA2737722) | human gut metagenome | biome: human gut; feature: human-associated habitat; material: faeces | place: China | collected 2012 ...
TAGACAACTTTATCTTTAAAATCATTCATGGTACACACCTCACAAAATCAGGCAACGCCTTTTTTCTTACCGACGATGACGGTCAGCATAAAGGGGACGACGATGGCAATGGCCATGCACAGCGCAAAGCTGAGCATATAGGCGGGCTGGATTGACAAAATACCGGGGATGCCGCCGACACCGATGGCGTTGGCCGTGGTGGAAGTTGCCACACAGACGACCGCTGCGATGGCAGATCCAATCATGCCGCAGATAAACGGGAAGTGGAATTTCAGGTTGACACCGAACATAGCGGGCTCGGTAACGCCCAGATAGCAGGAGATGCAGGAGGGAACGTTGACTTCCTGTGCGGCAGCATTCTTGCGCTGCAGGTAGATCATGCCCAGCACGGCAGAGCCCTGTGCAATGTTGGAAAGGGCGATCATCGGCCACAGCATCGTACCGCCGAAGTCGGCGATCAGCTGCATATCGATGGCGTTGGACATGTGATGCAGGCCGGTGATGACCAGCGGGGCATAAACAAAACCGAAGATTGCGCCAAAGACCACGCGGAAGGAGCCGGAAATGCCGGCGTAGACGATGTCAGAAATGAAGGTGCCGATCTTCCAGCCGATGGGGCCAAGGACAGTGTGGGCGATGATGACGGACAGCACCAGCGAGCAGAAGGGCACAACGATCATCGAGATGACCGGCGGGCAGATCTTGCGGAAGAATTTTTCTAGATAGACCAGCGTGAACGCGGCCAGCATGGCGGGAATGACCTGCGCCTGATAGCCAATCATGTTGATGGTGAAGAAGCCAAAATCCCATTTCGGGATATCTGCCGCCGCAGTAGAAGCCACGGCGTAAGCGTTGAGCAGCTGGCCGGAGACGAGCGTCAGGCCGAGGACGATGCCCAGGCTTTGGGTCGTGCCCATTTTCTTTGTGACAGACCAGCAGATGCAGACCGGCAGCATATGGAAGATGGCTTCGCCAATCAGCCACAGGAAGCTGTCAACGCCGGACCAGAACTGGCTGATGTCGCACAGCGTCTGGGTGCCGTTATTAAAAAAGTAGATACTGTCAATGCAGTTGCGGAAGCCGAGAATCAGACCGCCGGTGATGATGGCGGGAATCAACGGGGCAAAAATCTCCGCAAGCACGCTCATGACCTTCTGCAATGCGTTCTGGTTCTGCTTGGCTGCGCTCTTGACGGCATCCTTGGAAACACCGTCAATGCCGGATACCGCAATGAAGTCGTTGTAGAAATCGCTGACCGTATTGCCGATGATGACCTGGAACTGGCCCGCCTGGGTGAAAGTGCCCTTGGCAGATTTCAGTGCCTCGATCTTGGCAACGTCCGCCTTGGCGGGATCGTTAAGGACAAATCGCATACGCGATACGCAGTGGGATACTGCCGCGATGTTCTCCTTGCCGCCAACGTACTCAAGCAGCAGCCGCGCGTCCTGTTCGTATTTACCCATAATGTTTACCTCCTTTTGCCCGGTAGGGCGGGCATCTTCGAACTTGTTCATACGGGCATCTTCAAACTTGTTCATACAAGTTTTGCTTGTGGTTTCAGTATAGTTCACTTGTTCAGACAAGTCAAGCGGATTTACAAAAAATCATGTTATGTTTGAAATTTTTCAGCATATCGGACAAGAGAATGCCTTGAAATTCAGGCGCAATCACGGTATACTGAAACCAATGTTTGAACAAGTTGAGGTAAACAGCCATGCCAAAAGCAAAATATGAAGGAATTTACCGCAGTATCAAAAAACGCATCGAAGCGCAGGACTATCCTTACCAGTCCCTGCTTCCCAGTGAAAATACGCTGATTGCAGAATACGACTGCTCCCGCAACACAGTTCGACGCGCATTGGCGGAGCTGGTAGCCGACGGCTATGTGCAGACCATGCAGGGGCGCGGCGTGCGGGTCATCTACCAGCCGGTGGGCAAAACGACGTTTACCATCGGCGGCATCGAGACGTTTCAAGAAACCGCCCGCCGCAACCGCCTTCACGCCGTGACGAAGGTCACGAAGTTTGAGACCATCATCGCAACGGAACAGTTTGCCGCGGAAAGCGGATTTTCTGAGGGCGATGAATTGTGGGCGGTACAGCGTGTGCGTTATCTGGACGGAAAAGCACTGATTCTGGACATCAACTACTTTTTAAAGGAATTTGTACCCGGACTGACAGAGGAAATCGCATCCCATTCCATCTATGATTTTATTGAAAACGTGCTTGGAATGCAGATCATCACCAGCAAACGGCGCATCACGGTGGAACACGCAACTGCCCGTGATGAAAAGCTGCTGGATATGGACGGCTATGATTGCGTGGCAGTGGTGGTAAACCAGACCTTCAACTCGGACGGGATGCTGTTCGAGTACACCCAGTCCCGCCACCAACCGGACTATTTCTGCTTTCAGGACATTGCCACGCGGAAAAAGTGAGCGGCAGACACCCGGCGCAGGGGTATCCACCTGGGATTTTGCGCTGGGCCGGGGCTCCGACAAAATGGGTTTTAGGGTGTCCCTGAATCAGAAGATGCAATGCTTGCTAACCATCGCTTACGCTCTGGTTACCCCCAGCTGATTGGTGCATGATTCTATTCAGCAAAGAACAAGAAGGATGGCCACAACGGTCATCCTTCTTGTTCTTTGCTGCCTCTATTTTGCGTAAAAAAATGCAAGTGACAATAGGCGCATAGCAAAAGCGATAGGGTAAAATCCGTCTCTACATAACTTCGCTAAATCAAAGTTTAGCGAAGGACAGGGAAAAGCTCCACACTTTTCCGCAATTTTGCGAGTTTTTATTATACCTCTTTCGGTTAAATCTCTTTACACCTTCAGCATCCTGTATCCAATGCCGATATGTGTCTGGATATACTGCGGCGAATCCGGCTCGGATTCCAGCTTTTTGCGCAGCGTAGCCATAAAAACACGCAGCGAGGCTACGTCATTGTCCCAGGAACTGCCCCAGACTTCGTGGGTGATATAAGTATGGGTCAGCACTTTGCCGCAATTCTTAGCCATGACGCAGAGCAGTCTGTACTCGATGGGCGTCAGGTGCAGTTCCTGCCCTTTCAAGGTGGCACAGCCAGCCGCAAAATCAATTTGCAGATCACCGTTGGTAAAAACCGAACAACCGGCGGCGTTTTGCAGCATCGAGATGCGGCGGAACGTTACCCGCAGCCGCGCCAGCAGCTCCTCTACCGAGAACGGTTTCGTCAGGTAGTCGTCGGCGCCGCTGTCCAAGGCTTCGATTTTATCGCTGTCCTCGCTGCGGGCACTGATAACGATGATGGGCATCGCAGACCAACTGCGAATCCGGCGAATCACCTCGATACCGTCCAGATCAGGCAGACCAAGATCCAACAGCATCACATCCGGTGCATGGATCGTTGCCTGTTGGAGCGCTTCGGACGCAGTAGCCGCCGCAATGTACTTGTAATCCTGCGTTTTCAGTGTCGTGGTAATCAGGTTGCGGATAGGCGCATCGTCCTCCACAACCAGAATCAAGGGTTTATTCATGCAAAGAAACCTCCCCAAGGGGCAGTGTAAAAGTAAAGATGCAGCCGTGCGGCTTATTGTCGGACAGTGTAATGGTGCCGCCGTGGGCTGCGATGATCGTGCGGCATAAGGCCAGTCCCAGCCCAAGGCTGCGGCGGCTGTCCGAAATGCGTTTTTCCCCGGTGGAGAACATTTCAAAGACCTTTTCTTTTGCTTCGTCGGGAATACCGGGGCCGTCATCACTTACCCGAATTACGGCGCTTTCCCCCTGCGCCGCAGCGGAAAGGACAATGTGCGACCCGGCAGGTGTGTATTTGATGGCATTATCCACCAGATTGATCAGGACCTGCACAACCAGCTTGGCATCCATGTGCGCCAGCAGCAGATCATCGTCCATCTGTACAGTAATCGTGTGCTGCGCACTGTGCCGGTTGGTATGGCGCAGGGCTTCTTCAAACACTTCACTTACTAACTCTGTAGAGATGGACAGATTCATCCGCCCATCCTCAATGCGGGAGATGGAAAGAATGTTCTCCACCAGATTGATGAGCCACATAGAGTCGTCGTAGATGTCCAGAAACGTTTGCTTGCGGGCGGGGTCGTCCATCTTCTCATAGTTGCTGATGAGGTTGGAGGCATTGCCGGAAATGGATGTCAGCGGGGTACGCAGGTCGTGGGAAATCGTGCGCAGCAAATCGGCGCGCAGCTGTTCATTCTTGGCGCGGACGGCAGCGCGCTCTTTCTCCTCGGCATTGCGGATATTCTGAATCGCCAATGTGACCGTAATGATGGAAACGATCAGCATAATGGCAAAGGTGACAGGGTAGCCGCGCTCGTATGCGTGCAGCGTCAGGCGGGGCTCTGTAAAGCAAAAATTGAAAAGAAGCACGCTGGAAAACGAGCTTAAAAAGCCGTAGAAATAGCTTTTGGTAAAAAGCGAGGTCAGCAATGTCCCCAGAATATACACCGATATGATATTTTTGGTAAAAGAGAAATACCAGAAAATATTGCCGATGCCGGTTGCAGCGGTCAGAATCAGCACCGTGATCAAAAGATCCTTTGCCTGTCGGACGGCCTGTTCTTTCATTGTATCGGGAGATGGCTTTTTAATATTCACAGCAAATCCTCCCTTCTGAAGGGTATCATATCATATTTCGGGCGGCATTACCAGCGCCGGAAGCCTTCACGCCGCTCAAATTGTGCGCGGCGAACGCTGCGCCAGAACGCATCACACCGGATACCGATAAAAACAAGAAAAAGTCCTGCAGCCAGAAACAGCAAAATCAGCAGTGCCGTTCTCAAATGAACCACTTCCCTTGCAAACGATCAGATATGAAAGCACCGGCTCAGGGCCTTGCCCTCGCCCAGCACCAGCAATGTGCCGTCACCGGGCAGAACCGTGTCCGAGTCAATGTTGACGTCGGCAATCCCGTTGCGCTTGATGCCCAGAATGTTGATGCTGTATTTCTTGCGGATATTGATGTCGCCAACGGTCTTTCCGATCCACGCGGACGGCACAGATACTTCCAGAATGGCGTGGTCTTGGTCCAGCTCGATATAATCCAGCACATGGTCGGACCCGTAGCGGATGGCCGCCCACTTGGCCAGCTGCTTTTCCGGGTAAAGCACCTCATCCGCACCGTTGCGCAGCAGGAATTTAGCCTGCACATCCCGTTCCGCACGGGAGACGACCATTTTTGCACCCAGCTCCTTCAGCAGGGAAGTGGTTTCGAGTGAGCTCTGAAAATTTCCGCTGATCGCCACAATACAGACATCAAAATTGCGGACGCCCAACGCCTCCAAGAATTCCGCGTTGGTGCTGTCGCCGATTTGGGCGTTGGTCACAATGCTCAGAACGGCGTTGACGCGGTCCTCGTTTTCGTCCACCGCCATGACCTCATGGCCGAGCTTGTTCAGCTCCTCTGCGATGTGGCGGCCAAAGCGACCCAACCCGATCAGTAAAATAGATTTCATGGTATGTACCTTTCTTTATCCTACGGTGATGCGTTCCTGCGGCAGCCGTGCCGCGCTGCTTTTGCTGCCGGAGAGCGCTGCATAAATCATAGTCAGTCCGCCAACGCGCCCAATGAACATCAAGAAAATTAAAATCCCCTGTGAGACGATTCCAAGATGCGGTGTCAACCCCAGAGACAGCCCTACGGTAGCAATGGCCGAGGTCGTTTCAAACAGACATTCGGACAGCGGCAGCGTCTCCACCGTGCTGATGACAAACGCTCCCGTCAGCGAAAGGACGAGATACAGTGTAAAAATAGCTGCGGCATCATGGACCGCTTTTTCTTCCATCCGCCGCCCGAACATTTCGGGGCTTTTCTGCCTGTGGAATACAGCAAACGCGTTGGCGACAAGCACTGCCGCCGTTGTTGTCTTGATGCCGCCCGCCGTAGAACCCGGTGAACCGCCGATGAACATCAGCAGAATGGTAAGGCCGCGCCCGCTGCTGGACAGTGACGTATAGTCTGCCGTATTGAATCCCGCTGTTCGGGGCGTTACGGACTGGAACAGCGAGAGCAGCAGCCGCTCCCGCAGTGTGCTGCCTTTGAATTCAAAGCAGAAAAAGTATAGCGTTGGCAGCAAAATTAAGAGCGCTGTCGACGTCAGAATAACTTTGCTCTGCAGCCGATAGCGATGAAAGCAAAGCCGATTGCACCGCACGTCATCCCATGTCAGAAAGCCGATGCCGCCCACAACGATCAGGGCGGAAATCGTCAGGTTGATAACCGTGTCTGCGCGATATGCGGTCAGCGAGACAAAAGGCATGTCGGGGGTACCCATTAAATCAAAGCCCGCATTGCAGAAAGCGGAGACGGAATGAAAAACGGCTTTCCATATCCCGGAAACGCCGAAATCCCGGCAGAAAACCGGGAGCATACAAAGCGCGCCGAATCCTTCTATCATCAAAGAGGTACGGATCACAAAGCCTGTCAGCCGCACAATGCCACCCACTTTGGGGGCGGACATAGCTTCCTGCATCCGCCCGCGCTGGGACAGGGAAATGCGCCGACCTGATAAAAGCGAGAAAGACGCGCCGACTGTGATCACACCCAAGCCGCCGATTTGGATCAGCACCATCAACACGGCCTGACCGAACGCTGACCAGTGAGAAGCCGTATCCCGCACAACCAGCCCTGTGACACAGACGGCGGAGGTTGCTGTGAATAATGCCTCATGGAAAGGGGTGACGGTGCGCTCCTGCGCAGAAATCGGCAGCATCAGAAGTGCCGCCCCGATAAGGATAACCGCTGCAAACATCAGAATTATGGACTGAAAGTAATTGAGCTTACAGGCTAAACGCCGATGAAATGGCAAGAGAAATCACACTCCAGCAGAATTTTCGTACAATACAGTATAGCGCCGCCCGTTTAAAGATGGTGTTAAGCTTTTCTGCCGGAATATTAAGATTGCGTTAAGATTGCATTGCACCCGATGCTTCGGAGATGACCGTGCATTGGCTGTTTCGTCTTTGCACGAAAAATTCGCCGTTTCCTTGTGGAAACGGCGAACGATAAACGAATACTGTTTTTCTGTCTGCTTGACGGTGTGAACCTCAAAGCATTTTAAGGCTTTACTTCGGTCTTTTTGGGAGGAATGTGCAGAAGTCTCTCAAAACCCACTTATTTTCCAAGCACAACGGACAGCTTGATTTCCTTTTCCGTCTCGCTCAGGTCGAAATCGCCGCCGTCGGCGACGGTTACGCGCAGCTCATAGAGCACGCCGTCCGTCAGCTCGGTCACAGCCGCGCCGGTCTCATCGGTGATCGACCACAGCTCGGGGGCAACCTTTACCAGCTTGCCGTCTGGGCCATAGGCGTAGAGCGTCAAATCGGAGGCGCTGCCGGACAGGTTGTTCATGCGGAAGGCCACCGTGGTATTGGGGTGCACATTGCGGATGGTTGCGGTATTGCGCCAGCTTGCAACCGTACCTTCGCCGCCGTCCTGTGCAAACTGATCCTGCGCAAGCACATTTCTTGCCGCCTGATCGAGATCGACCTCGCGGTACGGAAGCTCGGGCAGGTAGACAAAGCGGTCCTGCAGGCGGAGCAGCTCCAGATAGCCGGTGGGGCAGTAGAGTGCATTTCCGCTGTTGCCGGTGTACATGCCAATGGCCATATTATTGTAGCCGTACTTGTTGGATACATCCATCGTAAAGACAGTCTCGCCGGTTGCAAAGTCGAGAATGATGTACTGCCACATACCCGTGGTCAGATCCTGCACATAGCCGTAGATATAGCCCGTTGCGGTGGAGAGCTTCATGATCGCGGTGTCGCTCAGATCGTTTCGGGTCCAGATGCTCTTCATCTCGTAGCCGCTGTCGGTTTTCACGGTGTCCACGCGCTCGACGCCGGGGGCGATCATGGCATTGCCCTTCATCAGCCAGTTCTGGTCATAAATGTTGGCGTAGCTCTGGATCGAAGAATCGTTGTTGGGGTCGGCAAGGCCTGCGTTGCCCGCGCCGAACCAGTTGCAGACAATCGTGCTGACCGTGCCCGCGCCGTCATCGTAGACGATTGCAGAGTTCTCGATTGCCACCTGATAGCCATCAGGCAGATCGTCAAGCACCGGCGCTTTTGCCACGACCTCTCCGGTCTTCATGTCGAGCGCAAGAAGATTTACGGGGTCTGCATTGTCGGTGAACATCACAAGGTTCGGCGTCAGCGTCGGCGAGCAGCCGCCGCCCCACGCAAGACCGCCGCCGGTGGTCTTGTCGCCTTCACCGCTGACCTTCGCGCCGACGCTCTCATACGGCGTACACCAGACAGCCTCGACACCGTTGTTGGCGCGCAGCAGATAGCAATTCTTATTGGTCAGAATGACCGCGCCGTCCTTGGAGGCGGCAATGCCGTTCTCCGCGCCCTCGCCGGGCGTCAGCTCGTAGACGAAAACCGCCTTCGACAGGTCGGTCTGCTCACCGTTGAGGATCGCTTCGATTGCCGAGTGGGCGATATAGCCGAGAACGCCCTGCTGCTGGCGCTCGGGATAGATGCGGAAGCCGCCGGTGGCAAACCAGAGGTTCCCGTCGTAGTCAAATACCACGGAAAGAAGATTCTGCGTCAGCTCCTTGCCGAGCGCGGCCTCTGCCGCCGCCTTGATGTCGATGTCAAGCACCTTTTCAAACTCGGGAAGGACATTGCCCTCCTCGTCCGTTGCGCGGAGCATCAGTACATGGTTGTTGCTGGTCGGGCAGACGATGCGGTTTTCAGCGTCCAGAAAAGTATAGGAGCTTTGGATCAGGTAGCTGCCGCCGTCATGCTTCTTCGGGGAAAAATAACCGAGCGTCTTTGTCTCCTCCGCATTCAGATCGCGGATGGCAATGCCGCCGAGCAGCGGAACAACCGCATGGCCGTAGCTGTCAAAGTAAATGGCGGGCGATGCATTCGGGTTTGTCGTTTCATAGGAAACATGGATCTCCGGATAGATGCCGAGCGGCAGGATCTCATCGGTTGAATCGGTGTTATAGCCGTCGTGATGGATGTTCGCATCACTCTTTGCCATGTAGGGGTTTTCCTCGACCTGCTTGGGCTGCAAGGCCTTCACGGGGAGTGCGTCGGATTCCGGCGCGGAAGGGGTCGTTTCCTCGGCAGGCGCGGCTGTGGCAGCCGGTGTTGCTGTGGCGGAAGGCGTCTGCGTGGCCTCCGCCGGTGCCTGTGCTCCGCTGCAGGCTGCCATCGACAGGGTCAATGCTCCTGCCAGCAGGAAGCTGCCTGCAGTATAAATCGGGTTTCTCTTTTTCATCGGTGATCCTCCTTGCTGTGTTGGTTGTGATCCGCTCGGGGCGAAGCAGACGGTTGTTTTTCCTCTACCCATGCATAAAGCCCATGCCGGAATGCTTCTTCCGTTATCGGCTCCAGCAGAAAGTAGTCTACGCGCAGCCGGAACGCATGCAGGGAAAAATCCAGCTCGCTGCACCAGATGATGCGCGTTTCCGGGAAAAGCGCCCGCAGGTGCTCCACTGCATTCAGCCCATCCACGCCCGGAAGGGAAATTACAGCGTTGGTCGGCGCATTTTTGCGCGCGACCTCAAAGAATACCTCCTGCCCGCGGTAGCAGTCCACCCTGGGAAACAGACCGCGCTCTGCGCAGAACCGTGAAAGCTGTTCTCTGTAAAAGGTCTCCTGCGTTTCGCTCTTTGTCAGCACGGCAATGTGGTACATAGCGCTCCGCCCCCTTTCTGCCGTCGTTGACTGTTTCTGCTTTCAGTATACGGAACGGTGCAGGCTTTTCAAGCCTTTTGGCACGAAAGCCCCAATTCCGGCACGAAATCGGGTTTTTCCGCCGTGCCGGAGTCGGAAAGTTGTGGTATAATTAACATAGAATCTTTTCCGAAGGAGCCAGTCCGGCATGAGAATAGCAATTGTGGATGATCTTGAGACCGAGCGCGCGCAGCTGAAAACGCGCCTTGCACGGCAGCTGCGCCTGTGCGGCGCCGAGGCGGAGCTATTGGAATTTGAAAGCGGCGAGAGCTTTCTCGCCGCAGAAAAAGAGCAGCGCTTTACCGCCGCGTTTCTGGATATTTACATGCACGGGATGAGCGGCATGGACGCTGCAAAGGAGCTGCGCAAAACGGACGCAGACTGCCTTTTGGTTTTTACCACGACCTCAACCGACCACGCGCTGGAGGGCTTTCAGGTCCGTGCGCTCCACTATCTCGTGAAGCCCTTTTCCGAGGAGGAGCTTTCCGCCCTGCTTGCCGAGATGCTTGCAAGACTCCCCCGCCCCGAGCCGGTCCTGACGGTGAAGGTCAGCGGCAGCGATGTCCGTCTTTGCTACCGGGACATTATCTCGGCAGAGCATTTTGCACATCTGATCAACATCCGCACGACTGCCCTGAAAACGCTGGTCACCCGCCAGAGCTTTAAGGTGTTCACCGAGCCTCTGAAAAAAGATCCCCGCTTTTTCGTCTGCGGCAGAGGCATGATCGTCAATTTAGAGCACGCCGCAGATTTTCGGGACGGTGCCTTCTGTATGACAGACGGCAGCAGCGTCTATGTCAGTCAGGAGCTTTTAAAGCCTGCCCGGCAGGCGTTTATGGAATTTCTGCTGCAAAGGGAGCGTATGAAATGAAGGATATTCTGCGTCCGATTTTGGAGCTTCTCGTCGTACTCCCCGGCCTTTTGCTTGGATATTTCCCTGTAAAAACCTATCTGAAGCAGTCCCCCGGAAGGCTGGCCGCCTGGCTTTTTCCCTTGATGGCGTGCCTGTGCATCGGCAGCGGGCTTGCCTGCTATCGGCTTGGGGCTTCTACGTTCCTTGCCCTTGCGGGGGTCGCGCTGGCTGCGATCTGCCTGTATACCAGAACGCTTACCATCTCCCTCTGGAAATCCGGCACGATTGCGCTGTCCGTCTGCGCGGTGTTCGCGTGCGTGAACAGCCTGTCCCGTGCCGTCAGCGCCGCGATCATCCGGAATCTGCAGCTGCCGCCGGACGGACCGTGGCTCTGCCTGGGCGCCTGCGTGTTCTATAACGCCGTTTGCTGGGTCATCGTGCTGGCCGCGTATTATCCTGCGACACATACGGTGCGTGCGATGGTCGAGGACGACAATTTTGCGCAGACCTGGTATGTGTTCTGGGTCCTGCCGCTGGCGTTCATCCTTTTGAACCTTTTCATGATCCCGCGCTATCAGTCAACGCTCCAGACAGGCCGCGTACTGCAGGGCTATATTGTGCTGAGCAGCGCACTTCTGGTCTTTATGTTCTGCTTCAATGCAGTTTTCCTGCTGATGGCAACCAGTCTCAACCGCAATGCGAAGCTGCAGCAGGAAAACCAGTTTCTTTCGATGCAGCAGCAGCGCTATGAAAACCTCAGGACCGCCATCGAGGAAGCGCGGCAGGCACGGCACGATATGCGCCACCAATTAAATCAAATTTCTGCGCTGGCCGAGGCAGGTGACCTGGAGAACCTGAAAAGCTACCTTGCAAAGACCGTCTCCCGCATCCCGAATCTTGATATGTGCTTTTGTGAAAACCGTGCGGCTGACAGTGTTGTCGGCTATTACTGCGCCATGGCAAAGCGCGATGAGATCCCCTTCCGTGCCAGACTCGACCTGCCGGAAACACTGCCGGTTGACGAGATCGATATGTGTCTCGTGCTTTCCAACCTGCTGGAAAATGCGCTGGAGGCGTGCTGGAGACTGCCCGAAAGCACGGAAAAGTCCATCTGCCTGCACATGAAGCAGCAGTTTCGGCGGCTGTATGTGGTGCTCGAAAACAGCTATGACGGCGAGGTGAACCGGCGCGGCAGTGCGTTCCTTTCGCGCAAGCATACGGGCAGCGGAATCGGAACCGCCTCGGTGCGCGAGCTGACTCGCCGTCTTGGCGGAACGGTGGAGTTCGAGCCGCAGGAAAGCATATTCCGCGTGGTGCTCATCCTGCCGGAACGTGCGGATGAAGAAGAATAGCGAGGAAAACACCTGCTTGGACGTAGCCCCATGTCCTATTTGTGAAACAGAACAAGAACCCGATACCGTGCTTTACACCGTATCGGGTTCTTGTCATTTTCGTTATTCGCTGCGGCTCTCGGACTTACTCCTCGTTTTTCGGCTTTTTCTTCTTCGAGGCAGTCTGCGTGCGCAGATATTGATATGCCTACTGGATGAAATACGGCGTTGCATTGAACAGATAGGTCGAGTTCAAATACGCGTCTACCAGTTCTTCAATGGTGCCCGGCCGATAGCCGTGCATTCCCCGTTCCATACGCAGGCTGTACCCATCGTGCTTCGCCTCCAGACGCATGAATTTCTTTGTGTCTCGGTTTACTTTAGCAAGGCGGTTCAAATAGTCTTTCGCCTTGTCGAACTGGTTCTGCTTATAGTACAGAATGGCCAGCGGAAGCAGCATCTGCGTTTCCTCATCGCCGCCGTACTTTTTGTGCAGCGCCAGCGCGTGCATTTCGTCCTCGATATAGGCGTACAGGTGCATCAGCTGATAGCGAACGCCAAGGTTGTCGCCCTCGCACAGCTTCAGCATCCGCTCGCCCTCGTTGATCGCGCACCGTATCATGCCGCATCGGATGAGCGCTTCAAAATAAGTATGGCATAGCCGCATATACGGTCGGGTTTCGATACATACCCAGAAATCGCCCTGATATTCCTCGAAAACACCTTCTTCGTCCAGCTGTTTCTCTTCCATCTCCATCAGACGGCGCAGCTCCGGCAGCTGCTCGTTCGGCTTATCTTCATGCTCGGTCATCAGCAGTGCGAGCTGCGCATCCATGTTTTCCGGCTCGACCTCGACTGCTTTATGCAGATATTCCATCCGCTTTTTCTTCGAGCCGGCCGCGTCCGCCAGCTCCAGATAATCGGATGCGTCTTCCGGCTCTGGTCTGGTATCCAGAAGCACAAATACCCGTTCCGCTGCAGCCAGAGAAGACTGCAGTTCACTGATGACGTTAGCCAGCTCATTGATCGGGCCGGAAAATTTCCTGGAATACAGAACAAACGAGGATAATTCTCCTAAGGTTAAGGTGAAACGCCCTCCAAACAGATACA
>ERZ772865.3157-NODE-3157-length-12967-cov-18.585502_pt1 | contig 12967 bp, 10 predicted proteins | sample MGYA00512133_ERZ772865 | MGnify/ENA primary metagenome ERZ772865 (study PRJEB29015, sample SAMEA2737722) | human gut metagenome | biome: human gut; feature: human-associated habitat; material: faeces | place: China | collected 2012 ...
ACTTTTACACTTATCCAAGATAGCGGGTATGGAATCTTGGATTACAATTAAGCAATAAGGATATAGGCAAGAAGTTTGGACTAATGGAGGTAAATAAGATGTTATGCCAATTTACAGTGAAAAATTTTAAGAGTATACGAGATGAGGTAACATTTGACATGCAGGCTGCCGCCATTTCTGAGCATGAGGACAGAATTATAAAAGATGTAGATGAGGAATTATATTTACCGGTATCTGCTGTATACGGACCAAATGGTGGAGGAAAATCTAATGTCCTTGAAGCATTGCATAGTCTGGTTACGAAAATACTGAGGCCATTATATGCGACAAGTAATAACGAGGAGATCGCGATGAAAATGAAAAAGCTTGTGATAGAGCCATTTGCTTTTGATGAGGGAACAAGAAATGAGCCAACAGAATTTGAACTGTTTTTTAGAACAACAATGGCAGAGTATCGCTATGAATTAACTGTAAAAAAAGAAGTAATCGAATACGAAAGGCTGGATCGTATAAAATTAGAAACAGGGCGGAAATCAGCACTTTTTGAACGAGATGAAGATGAAATTACTTTGAAAGGTGCATTTGCAAGATTGAAAACCAGTGATGAATTATCCGATACATTGCCGTTGTTATCGTATCTTGGAATTACTTACAGCAAAAATGAAGTGGTACAGGATGTGCTTGACTGGTTTGATGAAGAGATTGATTTCTTGAATTATGGAAATCCTATGCAGGAATTACGAATGGCTATTTCTAAGTCAGAGGATGTAAAAAGACTGATGCTTCAGATGATTCAGGAGATGGATTTGGATATTGTAGATTTCCGTGTAGAAGAAAAGGAGAATGACCGGATCGAAGTATTTACAAAACACGTAGTAGATGAATATGAAGCAGAATTGAATTTATTTGATGAATCCAGTGGAACAAAGAAATTATTTGGATTGCTCCCATTTATTGCAAAAAGTTTATTGAGAGGAACGACACTTGTGATTGATGAATTGGATGCAAAGATACATCCGGTATTACTTAAATACCTTATTATGACTTTCAGTAATATGGAAAAAAATAAAAAGGGTGCACAGTTGATTTTTACATCACATGATCTGTCTACTATGAACAGTGAAGTATTCAGAAGAGATGAAATCTGGTTTGTAGCAAAAGGAAACCGTCAGAACTCAAAATTATATTCTCTTGTAGAATTTAAAAATAAGAAAGGTGAATCTGTACGAAAGGATGCCAAGTTCGATAAACAGTATCTGGAAGGGAAATATGGTGCAGATCCATACCTCAGAAAGATTATAGATTGGGGGACGGTGAATGGCTAAAAGAGGCAGAAAAGAGAAAGACAACTGGAAGAAGAAACGTCGGCAGGAATATCTGGAAAAGAAAGAATTCCGCTATTATATTTTCTGCGAAGGACAAGCAACGGAACCTAAATATTTTCAAGGATTCAAACGGTATATTGAAGATAATCCCATTTATCGAGATATGGTTTTGATTGAAATTGAAGGCTGCCAGGCTGAGACGATGCGGGTAATCGGAAAGGCTGAAGAGTATGTGCGTGAGAATAAGATCACAAAAGGGCAGATATGGTGTGTCTATGATAAAGACAGCTTTCCATCCAGTGATGTCAATGGAGTAGTCCAGCGGGCAGAAGTATTAAATCAAAAGAATCCGGATATTCAGTATCATGAGGCGTGGAGTAACGAGTGTATCGAATTCTGGTTCATGTTACATTTTGCATATTATACGGCAAATAATCACAGATCTGAGTATAAAAAGTTTTTGAATGAGAAATTTCAGGAACTGGGAATTGGGAAGTATGAGAAGAATATGGATGACATATTTGAGACACTGATGAATGGTGGAAATCCGAAGTTGGCAATTCGATATGCGAGACGGATTATTAAAAATGGAGAAGGAAAGACACCGGCGGAGATAGCACTAGGAACGAAGGTGTATGAGTTGGGGGAGGAACTGGTGAAGTATTTGCCGGAAGAGATAAAAAAACAATTTATTTAATTGAAACTAAATGATGGGAAGATAAAATGAAGAAAACAAACATAGGAAGAAGCATTGAAAAATTATTTTTAAAGATAAAAATATATTTAGATTTTTTTACAGTAATAAGTGTTTTGGGAATATTACTTTATCGAATTGATGCTTTACGTAAGATTTGCAGAAAAATCAGTTTATATATTTCTACATGGTATTTAGATGTTAGTTTGGAATATATAAAAAACATCTATTTAAACATAGAAAGAATATTTAGAATAATTATTGTAATATTTTTGGTGACGGAAATTTTGCAATGGATGTGGGGCGTAATATGGGATTGGTGGTTGAAAAATCAGAACGGTAGAAATAGATTTGAAAATAGTCTTTTTAGATATTTACGTGATTCAAGTATACCGCGTTGTTTTTTAGTAACAGGAGAATGGGGATCAGGGAAAACATATGATGTGCAAAATTTTTTTGATCAATATTTCCGCTATTCAGGAACCAAATATTCCGTATTTCTTGTTTTGGAATTGATTCACGGAAAGAGATAATAAAGGAAATTAACAACACAATTGAACAAAATGATAAATCTTTTTATACACTTGTAATAAAGGTATTGCAATTTGTGCCTATTATAGGGAGTCCTATAGAAAAATTTTTAAAGAAAACATATGGATACGATACTATTAAAAAAGGATCAATCTTTATTTTTGATGATTTTGAAAGAATAACATCAAGATCAATAAGAAATAGAGAATCGGGTAAGTTATATAGAAAATCAACGTCTTTGCTTTCAAATGCTACGAGAGGAAGGAATACTTTTTCAGAATTTAAAGAAATAAAAGATGAATTTGAATCGGTAGGAAAAGCATTTTATAAGATAGAAGATTTTTTTACAAATAATTTAGAACAGTCAGATATTGATAAATATAATATTGTGATTGGTCTTATTAATGATATTATAGAAACATATGAGATGAAAGTAATAATAATATGTAATTCAGAAATGTTAGGTGAGAAATTTGTTCATGATATTCTGAGAAGTAAATTAAATTGTATTGAATATAAGAAAATAGTATCTCCATTGGCAAAAAGAGGGATGATAGATGAGTGCTTGAGCAATATAGTTTTTGAAGATACAGAAAAATTTAATTTAATAGGAAAATATCTAAATCAGTATGTAAAGAATAATTTGGATAATACTATATTAAGTTTACAGTTTCATAATTTACGATTATTTGGCAGTTTATTGGAAGCTTTTATATGTACAGCTAATATGTTTGATACAAGGGACCTTACAAATGAATTTATGAATTCATTGTTTAATAGTGTAATGATTACACACTGGGGGTTTTATAATGGAAATATAAGTTCCTTGGGGGAATTTCCAACGGGTGGAAATATAGAGTTTTTGATGCAATTATTTTATGGAACATCGATAGACTTAATTAGAATGAATAACACGAATGAGGATATTAAATGGATTGATATAAATATTTCAGGATATTGGATTTTAAATTTGTCGATTCCAGAAAATTCTAAAGATATTGTTGAAAAGTGGAGAACATATAAATATAACAAAACAGAAATGCTTCTTTGTGAAGGCAAAAATAATTTATTGAAAAGTCAGAAATTTAATCTTTTGCATTTTTTTTATTTTCTAAAACAGAGTGATCCAAACAAAGAAGAGTTAGAATATAAAAAATGGATTGATATTGCATTGAAACAATATGATTTAAGAAAGATAGAAGTAATACAAAATATAGTAGATACTATGGCGGAAATATTTTCAGGACGAATATATGAAAAGATGTATGCATACCTTTTTGAACAATTAATACAAGATCATGAAAATGAAGAAGTAATAGGAAATAGCTATATTCATGATATGTATAATACATATCGCAAAAAAAGAGTATTATATGATTATTAAAAAGATTAGTTGTTAAAAATTATTATTTTAGAGGAACAATTCACTTGAAAATTTTAGTTATTATTAAAGTGGTGTTCCTCTTTTATTTACAATTTGAAATTTTAATATATAATAAAAGATGTAACAGAACGATACAACTATAAGATAGTGTCAAATGATTTATGAAAAACTGAGCAAAAGAAAAAGGCTCATGTGAACCTTCAAAAATTACAAATATTTGTAGATATTTTATGTATTGGCAGTCTGGCGCCACCCTTGACAGCACGAAAAAGAACTGTTGTAGGTTAATCACCGACGGCAAAGAACTCAAGAACAGTTAGAAATTCTTCCGTCGTTTACAGCAGTGTAGCAGTTCTTTTTCGTGCCATCAAGGGCAAGCCGCGAGCGGTTGCTGGTTTTCTTATACCTCAGGCTCTGAATCTAAGAACAGTTAGAGCTTTCGCTATTCTGCAGGTTTATAATAGTCTGCTAACCGAGGAAAATAAGAAGCTGCCATTTTCCGAGCATTGTATCAGCCTGTGACAGCATTTCAACTTCGTTGAGAACCTGGTATTTATTATATTTATGCGGCCTTAAGAAGTTGTAATAGGCAACCCATAGAGCAAGGTCATAGTTGGCACCATCGATGTTATCAAAACCATTGGTCTTACGATAGGAAGCCTTGTAAGTACGGTTCAGCCGTTCAATCATCTGCTTGTAAGGGCGGAATTCTTTGGATACTTCATCACCATTGGTCAATCCGATTACCTGTGTGATATCAAATCTGAAACCGTCACCGAGTTCATGGAAAAACTGCTGGGCTGCGAGAGGATATGCGCTGTATCCATCAGCAATGAATTTAAAGTTTTTAGGCAGTTCTTTCAAATGCCGGAAAGCCATTCTCATTGCAAGGATGCAAGGTCCAACCCCACGGTTATCGGATACCTGACAGCCGATAATGGAGCGTTTAGCAGTGTCCATGATAAACCAGACATAAGTCTTAATACCTCGTATCTTGATGTATGTTTCATCAGCGGTAAATACATTGCCGGTTCCGTAATCGTAGTTATTAACGAAAGGTTTTATGCAGACTGCCGCAGTTTTGCAGTAGTTGGCAACCTGCTGGTGGGAGATGCTGATACCATGTATGTCTTTTAATGCCTGTGCAGTTTTGCGGAGTGATAATCCGAGATTTACTTTGTAGGCAAGACAAAGAGACATGACATGCTGGTCATGTTTGGTAAAACGTAAGGAAGAAGCGTTTTTAGGAAGACTGTTTAAGTCCATGCGAAAGAAATCTATCTGGAATTCGCGGTAGATGTAATGGAGCTTATATTTGTTTTTGCCATAGTCTTCGTCCAGGTCCTTTTTTAGCAACCTTTTTAAGGTTGTGCAGGTAATAAGGACATTTAGGATTTACACATTTATGGACAATGAAGTGTTTTCTGTCTTTCTTATGAACAAGGGAGTGGTCACAGTGAGGACATTTCAGGGAATATGACTTTGAAAAACGGTTCTCCTGCGGGGAAAAAGCAGTAGAGCAGACTTTGCATAAGAGCTGACCTTTTGGACCATTGTTTCTGTAAAGATAAGGCTTGGGAGCATTACAGCGCGGACAGATACAGTCATCATCAATGTCACATTCAGAACGACGGCTTACCAGTTTGATTTTCTTGTCGTACTTCCATTCGAGATAAGGGATGTAGTCTTTGTAATCCCATTTCTCGTAGTTAATGATCTTTGGAAGGCCGTCAATCTTGAACTTTTGGTACTTTGGAGAATGGGAATCATCAAAAGCCCATTGCTTAAGAGGAATATATTTACAGATAAAGCTAAGAAGCCAGCAGATTTGTTCATGTTGGTATTGAATTAATTGGATCAGATACGTTATAATGTCCATAGGTGATTACCTTTCTATATACGGATGATTGTTTTGTGGTGATTCAATTATACTAGATATTTAGGAGGTAATCACCTTTTTTGTGAAAAAATGTGAGAAATCCTTGAAAATATAAGATTTATAAAAATAAAAAGGTAGTTAGATTTGACACTACCAACTATAACAGAGAGGTAATACTATGAACATAGCAGCCTATTGCCGAGTCTCCACCGACAAAGCCGATCAGCTCAACAGTCTGGAAGCCCAAAAGGAATTTTTTTCAGAATACACAAAACGCACAGGGGACACTTTAGTAAGATTATATGCAGATGAAGGCATTTCCGGAACTAAAATTAAAAATCGAAAAGAATTTCTTCGTATGATGACTGATGCAGAGCATGGATTATTTGATATGGTTGTTGTAAAAGACATCTCTCGTTTTGCAAGAAATACTGTAGATCTTTTACAGAATGTCCGTAAGCTGAAATCATTGGGAATTGAGACACAATTCTTAACAACGAATATGACCAATATGGGAAACAGCGAGTTTGTTCTCACCATTTTTGGAGCTCTGGCACAGGAAGAAAGTGCAAATACTTCCAAGCGTGTAAAGTTCGGCAAGAAGATGAACGCAGAAAAAGGACGAGTTCCTAATATTGTATATGGATACGATAAAACAATCGGAGATTATTTTAATCTTGCAATCAATAAAGAAGAATCTAAAGTTGTACAGCAGATTTACAAGTGGTATACAGAAGAAGGTTACGGTGCGGCCAAGATTGCAAATATGTTAAATGAAAAAGGTTATAAGACAAAACGAAATTGCAAATGGAGTCAGAATGTAACGTGCCGTATTTTAACAAATGAAATATATACCGGAAAAATCATCAATGGCAAGCAAGAAGTCAGTGATTTTCTGACAGGTCAGAGAAGAGACCAGGACGAGACTGAATGGATGGTTGTGGAGCAGCCGGAACTTCGAATCATAGAAGATGAGACATTTGAAAAAGCACAGGAGATTTTAAGAGGCAGACATGATGCATTTAATCTTAGTCACGAACGGCAGAGTAATAAACATCTGTTTTCGACACTGATTAAATGCAAAGAATGTGGATGGTCCTTCCGGAGAACAGTTCGTACTTATAAGAACACGTATGTACGTTGGGTATGCTCTGGGCGAAACGGCCGGGGAGCAGATAGTTGCCCAAATAAAACGGTTGTGGACGAGGAAGAACTCATTGAAGTTTTGCAGGAGTATTTTACAAATGTATTGAAACAAAAGAAAAAAGTGATTGCTCATGTGGTAAATGAATTTCAGCGTGTATATAAAGCCAAAGACGAAAATGTAGAGTACGAAAAAGAATTAAATGCAGAACTTGCTAAATTACAAAAGTCAAGACAAAAATATATGGATATGTACACGGATGATCTAATCTCCCGTGAAGAGTTGAATGAGAAGATTGGCGGTTCTCGTCAGGAGATGGAGCGGATAGAAAATGAACTCAAGATGGTATCTTATCATTTAACCAAGGGAGAACAGTTAGAGAACATTTTAAATAATACATTTAAGGAGATTGAGGACATCACAGATGTACACCAGATGACCAATCAGCAGTTAAAACGATTGATTCAGAAGATAGAAGTAGATAAGGAGGGAAATGTAGATATTTATTTACGCTTGCTTGGTGATCTTGGGTTAGATGAGTCTGTATTAATTGAAGAAAATGAAACCGTTCTAAATTGTGACGACCAAACATATGGACGATACAGATCGCTCATTTCTGGAAGATCTTCTTCCATGGTCACCAAAGCCGCCAGAATATATCAGAAAACAAAAAGACCGTGGTTAGCGGTCTTTTAAAAGTCAAGGTACTTGGGTTGGAGCGTTTGCAAAGGATTTAGCAATACCGATTGTTGCATTTGCTAATGCAGACGGTGGAGATATTGCAATAGGTATAACCGATAAGACAAAAAGGATTGAAGGCATTGATTTTGAAACCAAGAAGTTAAATGAACTTCTAAGAGTGCCATTTGATTTTTGTAATCCGACTATTAAAGTTGGAATAGAAAAAGTACCCTGCGTCGATGAAAAGGGAAGAGAGAATCATGTACTTGTAATGCATATTGACGCAAGTCCACAGGTGCATGCAAATCAGGCAGATGATGTATTCTTAAGAGTTGGTGATAAATCTAAATTGCAGACATTTGAAGAACGCCTTCAGCTTAATTATGACAAGGGAGAACGTTACTTTGAAGACAAAGCGGTACCCGATGCTACAATAGATGATATAGATATGGACTTTGTAAAAGAATATACAGATAAGATTGATTATGGGAAAAGTCCATTGGAATATCTCAAAGAAAACAGAGGGTTCATAAAAGAAAAAGATGGCGAGATTCAAATCAGTACCGCTGCAATTTTGTTATTTGGAAAGAATCCGCAAAATTTCTTTCCTCGTGCAAGGATTCGTTTTATACGTTATGAGGGAACAGAAGAAAAATTTGGAACAGAGATGAATGTAATTAAGGATGTTATCTTTGAAGGAACACTGCTTAATATGATAAATGAGGCAATTGCATATTTGGATACACAGGTGAAGGAAAAAACATACTTGGGATCAGATGGAACATTTGTTACAGATGAGGAATATCCTAAGTTTGTCAGACAGGAATTGATTGTAAATGCGGTTACTCATCGTGCTTACAGCATTACCGGTACAGATATTCAGATAAAAATGTTTGATGACCATATAGTAGTTGAAAGCCCGGGAAAACTTCCGGGACTTGTAAGGACAGACAATATACGTTTCACACATTTTTCCAGAAATCCTAAGATTGCAGAGTTTCTAAAGAACTATAAATGTGTAAAAGAATTTGGCGAAGGTGTTAATCGTATGTGTAATGAGTTGGAGCAGGTGGGACTAAAAGATCCTGTTTATCATACAAATGCTTTTATGTTGCAGGCGGTTATTTATAATTCAAAAGTTGGAAAGACTATTGTTGAAAAAACCGCCGATTCATTTAAAAAATTGGCTGTTGCAGTCAATAAGTCGTTGATTGATTACCAAAAGCCGGCTATTGACGATAAAAAATCGGCGGTTGATATGATAAAGTCGGCGATTGAGCAACAAAAATATAATGAACCTTCGAAAGCAAATATTCTTAAGGTGTATGATGAAATAGAGAAAAATCAGATTTTTGAAACAAAAGAAATTCTTGATTGCTCACCATCCACAGCAAGAGCAGTCATGACAAAACTTAGAGACATGAAAGTTGTTAAAGCGGTGAATGGTAAAGGAAAGGGAAAGTATGTATTCATAGAATAAAAATGAGATATAGAGTATTCCTGAATGTAAAAGCTCTATGTGTGGAAGTCAGGAGAAGATAAAAACTGAATTGGTTAAAGGCACAAATTTGGTTTAAGTAACTCTTATAATGAAGATGGGGAATGTCATAGAAAATGCCGTAGAAATGTCATAGAAAATGTCATAGAAATTTTGAGAAAAATCAAGTGACTAAAATCAGAATATTCTAAGAAGAAGCTTTCTAAAGCGTGAGAGACGCTTAAAGAGTTTTCTGAAAAACGAATATTTCAAAGTTTGTCTCAACGAAGTCTCACGAGATTTGAGACTGAGGAGGTTCAAAATCATGGACATAAGCAAAAAGGATTGGAAGCTATTTCGAGAAAAATTATCAGGCTGGCAGGAAAATTATATGGAAGGTCTTGTTAAAGAGTATGCAAATTTTCTGAATGATGATAAAAAGCCTGCATCAGAGAAATTCTGGGAACTTGAAAAACGGATAAAAGAAGATAAACGTCATCCGGGAGTTGTCATGGAACTGAAAAAATCAGAGGTAATATGGGATATTGTTCGTCTTATTAGACTGAAAGTAATTACATATAATGATTTATCAGACTTTAGTGATGAATTACAGAATGAAGTAAAAAGAATACTTGAGATGAATAGATAATGACGGAAAGGGAGGTATGACAAATGCGTGATCCAATAGAGAATGTGACTAGATTGCAGAAGCAGTTGAACAATCTGCAATTGGAGAATCAGGTATTAAAGAATATATTGGATAAAGCAGGATTGTCATATCAAAATGAACTGGCAAGTATAAGGAAAAAGGATACGAAAGAGGATTTTGATCCAGAACAGGGTAAAAGGATTGTGTACCCCAAAGAGATTACAGACAGGATGGCAAAGCTCTTTTTCTCATTCTTTTGGGGAAGAACAGATGTATATGCGAAAAGAAATGTAAATAAAAACGGAGAGGCGGCATATTATCCGCAGTGTGATAATTTCTGGTCAGATAATTGCCATAGGAAATTAAATACACATATAGACTGTAAGGATTGCAAATATTGCTCGTATACAAGATTAGATTTACCAACCATATTGATGCATTTGAGGGGAAACTCTTATGCTGCAAAAGATGTAATCGGTGTATATCCATTATTTAGTGATGGAACATGTAGGTTTCTGGTGTTTGACTTTGATAATCATGAGAAGAATGCAGAAAAAAGGGACTTTGCAAATACAGATGATACATGGATTGAAGAAGTCGAAGCTATGAGAGATATCTGCACATTAAATGGGATAGAACCTTTGGTAGAACGTTCTCGTTCAGGAAAAGGTGCACATATATGGATATTCTTTGACAAGCCAATATCGGCGGCAGTGGTTCGTAAATTTGGCTTAGCACTTTTAGATAAAGGTGCAGAGCAGGTGAATTTAAAGTCATTCAATTATTATGACAGAATGTTACCAGCACAGGATTCCTTAGAAAATGTGGCAATAGGAAATCTGATTGCATTGCCATTACAGGGAAGGGCGTTGAAAGATGGCAATAGTGCATTTGTGGATAGTAACTGGAATGCTTATCCTGACCAATGGAATGCTTTATTAAGTAAACCTAAGCTTTCAGAGGAATTTCTGGAGAATAAGATAAGGGAATGGACATTTACAGCAGATGACATTGAAGCATCCAGTGATGAAGAAAATAGGGAAAAGCCATGGAATAGAATGAAAAATTTTGCAAAATTAGATGTTGATGGGAAAATGGACATCACATTATCAAATGGTATATATGTCGACAGCACGAATCTTAAGCCTGCGATGCAAAATAAGATTCGCAGAATGGCAGCCTTTAGTAACCCAGTATTTTATAAAAATCGTGCGATTGGAACATCTAATTATGATACTTCGAGGTGGATTTATCTTGGAAAAGACCATCTTGGTGGATACATACAGATTCCAAGAGGATTACAGGATGAATTAATAGCAAATATTAATAAGGCAGGAATTGAATATACTATTGATGACGAGAGGCAGCAGGGAAGAAATATTAATGTAGAATTCAATGGAGAATTACGACATGAACAGAACAAGGCGTTAAAGGAACTGACTAAGCATGATAATGGAATACTTCATGCTGCAACAGCATTTGGAAAAACAGTTGTATGCAGTGCAGTAATTGCAGAAAAGAAAGTGAATACTCTGATCCTGCTTGAATCATCTGCACTTATAGAACAGTGGAAAGATGCTCTAAACAAATTTTTAATTATAGATGAAGAACTACCCCAGTACAAAACGAAAACTGGAAGATTAAGAACTAGAAAAAGTCTGATTGGAACATTGCAGGGAGTACATGATTCGATGACAGGGATTGTTGATATTGCAATGGTCGGCTCACTTTGCAAAAAGGGAAAGTTTCATAATTTGCTGAATGATTATGGACTTGTGATAATTGATGATGAGCGCGTTATAATAAGGACAAAGTTAGAGAAACCCAGTAAAATCAAGGGGTTAGCACTAATTTAGTCCTTATTTTTATACCATTTTAGCGGTAAAGATAGGGCAGCGCTGCAATATTAAACCGAATATCCAAGTCAGCATCACAGATGTCCACAATCAGTCTGAGAGTGAATCTGTGCGCTTAGATTAGGTACAATTTTATATCAAAAACATTTAGTGAGGACTAAATTAGCACTTGAGATGGAATATTCCATCAGCTGGTTTGGTCCTCTATTTATTTGAGAGGAGTGGTCGAATGGGCAAAGTGTTAATTTGGTTCGTAATCATTATTAGTACAGTGGTTCTCTACTGTCTTATGAAAGTTAAGGCAGAGAGTGATGAACTGTATGAGGAATTAATGAGAAAGCATTTTTATGGCAGGTCTGATGATATTCCTGCATCTGACCAAACTAAGCACTTGAAAGGGTGTGGGTAATTATATGAAATTTTGCAAAACAATAATGCAGACAATACAGAAAAGGAGTGAAAGGAACATGAATAACAAGTTAGAAGTAATCGGCATTGATCATGGCTGGTCAATGATGAAAACAATCTCTCAGGTATTTGTCACAGGTGTTAAGGAGATTACAACAACTCCGGCACTTTTCGGCGATGTACTTGAGTATGAAGGAAAGTTCTATAAGGTTGGAACTGTGAGGCAGGAAGTAAAGGATACAAAGGTCGAAGATGACAGCTTTTATCTTCTCACTCTTGCAGCAGTTGCTAAGGAACTTAAAAGAAGAGGTCTTGCAGAGGCAAAGGTATTCCTTGCCGTAGGACTACCACTTACAAGGTTTGGAGCAGAGAAGAATGATTTTATCAAGTACCTGACAAAGAATAAGCGTGTAAGCTTCAAATATGAGAATGAGCCGTATTATATTGAAATGGATGATGTGGCAGTATTCCCTCAGTGTTATGCAGCAGTAGTGGACAAGATTCCTACAATGGCAAAGAAAACGCTGATAGTAGATATCGGTAGCTGGACAATCGACATTATGCCGGTAATCAACAAGTCACCGGATGAATCAAAGTGTGTGACGATTCCAAAAGGTCTTATTACCTGTATGCGTTCTATCAATGAGCAGTGTGTAAGACAGCTTAACGGAGAGGTAGACGAGTCAGAGATACAGAACATCATGCGATATGGCAGGTCAGATATTGATGATGAATACTTTGCCATTATCAAGGCAGAGATAGAGGATTTTGTTGATAAGGTATATAACTCAATCCGTGAGTTTGGGTATAACTTAAAGACTACACCGATTGTATTTGTCGGTGGCGGGGCAGTTGTGATGAAGAATTTTGGTAGTCATGATGCTAAGAACATTTCCTATAACCTTGATGTAAAGGCAAATGCAAGAGGATATGAGCAGC
>ERZ772865.3161-NODE-3161-length-12962-cov-7.099326_pt1 | contig 12962 bp, 7 predicted proteins | sample MGYA00512133_ERZ772865 | MGnify/ENA primary metagenome ERZ772865 (study PRJEB29015, sample SAMEA2737722) | human gut metagenome | biome: human gut; feature: human-associated habitat; material: faeces | place: China | collected 2012 ...
TGGGGCCAAAGCCCTGCCCGGTCAGCTCCAGCGCCCGCTGCGCTGCCTGCTCCAGCGTCAGCTCCTGCTCCGGGTCGGCGGTCTCCGGCGCACCGGCCATCACCAGCACATACTCGCCGCGCGGCTCGTTGGTCTTGTAGTGCTCCACCGCCTCGCCGAGGGTAGTCTTCCAGATATCCTCGTGCAGCTTTGTCAGCTCCCGGCACAGGGTGATGCTGCGGTCTGCGCCAAAGGCATTGGCCAGATCGTCCAGCGTGGTGCGCAGCTTGTGGGGCGCTTCGTAAAAGATGGTGGTGCGCTTTTCCTGCAAAAGCTCAACAAGGCGTTCCTTTTTCTGCTTGCGGTTCACGGGCAGAAAGCCCTCGAACACCCAGCGGGAGGTGTCCTGCCCGGACACGGCCAGCGCTGTGACGCAGGCGGAAGCCGCCGGCACCGGCACTACCTTGATGCCCCGGGCCAGTGCGTCCCGCACGATCACCTCGCCCGGGTCGGAGACGCAGGGCATGCCCGCATCACTGCACAGGGCACAGCTCTCGCCTGCTTCAATGCGGCGCAGGATGCCCTCACCCTTCTGCAGGGCGTGCTCATAGTAGCTGACCATGGGCTTTTTCAGGCCCAGAAAGTTCAGCAGCTTCATGGTCACGCGGGTGTCCTCGGCGGCAATGAAGTCTGCCGCGCCAAAGGTGGCGGCCACCCGGGGCGGCATGTCGTCCAGGTTGCCGATGGGGGTTGCCACGATGTAAAGAGTTCCTGCCATAGTTACCTCCCGTAGAGCGCCGCTCCGGCGCTGATGAGCACATCCGGCTCCACACGCAGGCCGGTCTTGCGGTTTTTCTGGGCTTCCACAAGGAAAAGCCACGGGGCTGCGTCTGCCCGGTTCTTGACGAAGGCCAGCCGCTTGGGCTCCAGCCGGTGGGCCCGCAGCACATCCAGCACTTCGGCCAACCGCTCCGGCCGGTGGCACAGTGCCAGCCGCCCGCCGTCCTTCAACAGGCGGAACGCGCAGGCACACACATCGTCCAGCGTGCAGGTGTTTTCGTGCCGGGCCAGCGCGTGGGCCGCATTCTGACTCTGAGGCCCGGCGGTAAAATAGGGCGGATTGCACGCACACACGTCAAAACTGCCCTCCCCCTGCCGGAAGGTGCGCAGGTCGGCGCAATGGGGCGTGATGTGGCCGATGCCTTGCTCGGTGACAGCACCGGCCAGCAGGGCGCTGCCCTCGGGTTGGAGCTCCAGCGCCGCACAGGGGCCGCGGTGGCCGCGGTCGTGCCACTCCAACGCCACGATGCCGCAGCCGGAGCACAGGTCGGCCGCCGTCTGGCTGCGTTTTGGCTCGCAGAAGCGGGCCAACAGCAGCGCGTCCGACCCGAACCGGTGGGCAGGGGTGCAGTAGACCTTTGTTCTATTATACAAAACTTCGGTAGAATGTTCCATAGACAGTGTGCCGATTCCTCTCAGAAAAATAACCGGAATTGCTCCCGGAATTTGTGCAAAAACAAAAAGCAGCAGACCCGCCTGAACAGGTCTGCTGCCTTGGATGCGTTATTCCGGCAATGCCGCTGATTATTCAGCGGTGATTGCACCGGTGGGGCAAGCGCCCTCGCAAGCGCCGCAATCGATGCAAGCGTCTGCGTTCACAACTGCAACGCCGTTCTCAACGGCAACTGCACCAACCGGGCAAGCGCCCTCGCAAGCGCCGCAGCCAACACATGCGTCAGAAACCTTGTGTGCCATAATAAAATCTCCTTTTATCCCCGTGCCCGTTGTAATGTATGAAGAAATGTGTCAGGCACGGCTGTACACATCTCTCCGGAATTCATATCCTTGCCTGCATTTTAACAAAGCCGAAAAGAAAAGGCAAGACTAACCGTAAGCGCCCCGCACCAAAAGGAGATTTTTTGTTGGGTTGCACAAAAGCATGGGCTAACTTATGGCCAAAATTGCCGGAGATTTTTGGCAAAAATCACGAAGAGCGGTTAGTTTTGCTTTACTAACCACTTGGATGCTCAGCCATTCTTCTCGCTGCGCTTTTTGGCGCAGCCGCCTGCACAGCGCTTGTCGTCATCGGAGGAAGCCACCACCGGGGCGGGGTTGCGCACACCGGAATAATCGTCGTCCGGGTCGGGGCGGCGGGGTGCGCGCTTGCCGCCGCTGATGTATTCGCACACGCCTACCTTGTAGTACCGGGGCGACAGGCTCTCGGTGCCGCAGCGCACCCGCAGATAGCCGGACACCGGGTTCACTTCCAGCACGGTGCCCAGACCGTCCGGGGTGCGCACGGTGCTGCCCACCATGGGCATGATGCTGTTCAGGTATTCGTAGGCGTTTTCCTCATAGGCCAGGCAGCACATCAGGCGGCCGCAGGCACCGCTGATCTTGGTGGGGTTCAGCGACAGGCCCTGCTCCTTGGCCATCTTGATGGAAACGGGCTGGAAGTCCTTGAGGAAGCGGCTGCAGCAGAAGGGCTGGCCGCAGATGCCCAGACCACCGATCATCTTGCTCTCGTCGCGCACGCCGATCTGGCGCAGCTCGATGCGGGTGTGGAAGATGCCGGCCAGGTCCTTGACCAACTCACGGAAGTCCACGCGGCCGTCGGCGGTGAAATAGAACATGATCTTGGAGCGGTCGAGGGTGTATTCGGCCTCCACCAGCTTCATTTCCAGCCCGTGGCGGGCGATGCACTCCTGGCAGGTGTGGTAGGCGCGCTTTTCGTCCTCGCGGTTCTGGCGCATCCGGCGCACATCCACGCTGTCGGCCATCCGGGTGATGGGCTTGAGGGCCTTGGGGACAGCGGAGTCGGCGATCTCCTTCACGCCCTGCACCACTTCGCCGCACTCCACGCCCCGGGCCGTCTCGACGATAACATAGTCGCCGGTCTTGATGGGGGTGTCTGCGGGGTCAAAATAATAGGTCTTGCCGTTGTCCTTGAAACGGACGGATATAACTTTCTTCATAGCATTCCTCTTTGGGGTCGTATCGAACGTATATAAGCCCGGAACATGGGCCTTATGCAGCTTGGATAGGCGCTGTGCCTGAAATTGCGATAAAATTCCATTCTGCATTCTAGTATAGCATAATCCGGCCCGTATTTCCACGAAATATGGCAAGAAAGTAGCCGGGATCTTCCCGTTGACTTCCTAAACCAAGGTGGATTAAGGAAAGTTTTGTTAAATATTAACTTCAGGACTATTGCAAGGGAGATTCCCTCGTGTATAATAGGAACGATAAGAAGCGTTCAGAGGGTGCTGCCGTGGTTGCGGCGTACCTTTTGCCGCGCGGCGGCATAAAAAAGAAATGGATAGGAAATCATGGAAAAATTCAGTGTCAAAAAGCCGTTCACCATCCTTGTTGCGGTCATCATGGTCCTGCTGCTGGGCTTCGTGTCCATCACGAACCTGCAGACGAACCTTCTGCCCGACATCAGCACGCCATACCTCATGGTGGTCACTGTCTACCCCGGTGCCAGCCCGGAGCGTGTGGAGTCAGAAGTCTCCGATGTGATGGAGAACGCGCTGGGTACAGTGTCCGGCGTCGAGAGCATCACGGCGACCTCGGCAGAAAACTACAGCCTTCTGCTCATGAAATTCGCCGAAGGCACCGACATGAACAGCGCGATGGTCAAGACCTCCAACAAGGTGGACCAGACCGCGTCCAGTCTGCCCAGCACCTGTCTGACCCCCTCCATCATCGAGTACAGCCTGAACATGAACGCCTTTATGACGGTGGCTGTCAGCCGGGAGGGCAGCGATGTCTACGATCTGTCGGACTTCGTGGATAACACCCTCGTGCCTTATGTGGGCCGCACCAGCGGCGTTTCCAGCGTGTCGGCCAACGGCCTCATCGAAAAGATGGTGCAGGTGCAGCTGAATCAGGATAAGATAGACGAAGTGAACGCCCGCCTGCTGGAACTTATCGACACCCAGCTGGCCGATGCCCGCGCCCAGCTCGATGACGCCGAGGCCCAGATCGCCGCAGGCCGTGCCGAGTACGAAAAACAGCTGAAAAACTTCGGCAACACCGTCTCCGATACGGTCATGGCCCAGATGGGTACGGAGGTGGCCGACGCCGTCACCGTCGTGCGCGACCAGGCGCAGGCTTTGCTGAGCAGCATCAACCAGCTCATCGGCGTGGTCAATGAGCCGGAGATCCAGCAGGCCCTCATCGACGTCCGCGACGGCCTGCAGCGGGTCGTGGACCAGTTCAACCAGACCGGTATGCGGGACATCGACTCCCTCATCGAGATCGTCGGCGAGCTGCGCGACATCACCGATAAGCTCACCGCCGCTCTGCAGGAGCTGCAGGGCCGTCTGGGTACCAGCGACGGCACCGTCTCCGACCTTGCCGACGAGCTGGAAGTCTCCAACAGCCTGAGCACCATTTATAAGACTCTGGACGAGGTCATCAAAGCCATGGACAATGTCCCCGGCCTGATGAACCAGTTCTCCGTCGCTCTGGGCAGCTATTCCAGCCAGCAGCTCAGCGCCTATATGCAGTTCACCGAGGCCCGGGAGAAGCTGAAGGACTACGAAAACCAGCTGGAAGACGCCAAGCAGCTCTACGAGGAGACCAAGGAAAAGGCCCTTGCCAGCGCCGATGTGGCCAAGCAGCTGGACATCAAGACCCTCGCCCAGCTCATCTACGCCCAGAACTTCTCGATGCCTGCCGGCTATGTCGCCGATAAGAGCGGCGAGTCCTGGCTGCTGAAGGTCGGCGAAGAGTACGACAGCGTTTCGGACATCGAGGGCGCACTTCTGCTCCACGTCGATGGCTTCGGCGATGTCCGCCTCTCCGATGTGGCCGACGTGGCCGTCATCGACAACGCCGAGGCCAGCTACACCCGCCTGAACGGGGAGCGGGCCGTGGTGCTGAAAATTTTCCGCAACGCCAATTCCAGCGCCAGCAGCGTCTCGGACGGCTGCCTGAATGCCTTCAAGGAGCTGCAAGCCCAGTATTCTGACCTTCACGTCGTCGTCCTGTCCAACCAGGGCAACTACATCACCATCATCGTCAACAGCATCATCAGCAGTATGCTGGTGGGCGCTGCGCTGGCCATCATCGTGCTAGCCATCTTCCTGAAGGACATCAAGCCCACCCTCGTGGTCGGCGTCAGCATCCCGCTGTCCGTCCTGTTCGCCGTCGTTCTGATGTACTTCACCGGCCTCGACATGAACATCATGACGCTGGCGGGCCTGTCGCTGGGTGTCGGTATGCTGGTGGATAACTCGGTGGTCGTCATCGAGAACATCTACCGTCTGCGGGGCCGGGGCGTACCGGCGGCCCGCGCCGCCGTGCAGGGCGCTCGTCAGGTGGGCATGTCGGTGGTGGCCTCTACCCTTACTTCGGTCTGCGTCTTCCTGCCGGTGGTGTTCGCCTCCGGCACGGTGCGCAGCCTGCTGCAGCCCATGTCCATGTGCATCGGCTACTGCCTGATGGCCTCTCTCATCGTGGCCATCACCGTCGTGCCTGCCGCTGCTTCCACTGTCCTGAAAAAGGCTGAGCCGAAGCGTCTGGTCTGGTTTGAAAAGATTCAGGATAAGTATGCCCACAGCCTTGAGTGGTGCCTGCAGCACCGCGCTCTGCCGCTGGTGGCCGCTGTCGTCCTGCTGGCCTTCTGCGGCTGGAAGGTCTTCTCCATGGGCGTCGTCCTTCTGCCCGAAATTTCCAGCAATGAGGCCACCATCGCCCTCTCCACCGACGACGGCCTGACCAAAGAGGAATCCTACGGTGTGGCCGGACAGGTCGTCGAGGCCGTCATGGCCGTGGACGGCGTGGAAGAGGTGGGCGTCACCACCGATACCACCGTGGCCGGCATCGACATCGGCCAGCTGGGCCTGCCCAGCGCTATTACCGACCTGCTGAGCGCCGCCAACAGCTACGGCAGCTACCAGTTCAACGTCATGCTGGACGAGTCACTGTCCTCTACCCGGATCGCCGCTGTGGAGCAGGCCCTGAATGATGCCGTTTCCGGCGTCGAGAACTGCACCGGCACCGTCGAGATCAGCGGTATGCAGGACCTGACCAGCCAGCTGAGCAGCGGCCTCTCTGTCAAGATCTACGGCCCCGACGCCGATACCATTACCGCACTGGGCGATAAGGTCGTCCAGATGGTCAACGACACCGAGGGCTTCGCCAATGCCGCCACCGGCCTCGGTCAGGGCGATGCGACCATCAATCTGGACATCGACCGCGACAAGGTCCGCGCCTATGGCCTGACGGTTGCGCAGGTCTACCAGCAGATCGCCGCCAAGCTCACCACCACCACCACGGCGGAGACCCCCGTCACGGTGGACGGCTCCACCATGAAAGTCCAAATCAGCGACAATCTTGACCCTGTGACCAAGGAAAACATGATGGACATGACCTTCACCACCAGCGTCATGGACGCCACCGGCACCATCACCACCGGTACCTGTACGCTGGGCGATATTGCTTCCTGGACGACGGGTACTGCCCCCGACTCCATCACCAGCGAGAACCAGACCCGCTACATCACGGTGTCTGCCGACACGCTGGACGGCTACAACACCACCGTCCAGTCCCGTGTGCTCCAGAAGACACTGGACGCCTTCGCTCTCTCCGATGAGATGCCCGAGGGCTGCTCCTTCTCGCTGGGCGGCGAGTCCTCCACCGTCAACCTGATGGTCGACGAGATGGTGCAGTGGATGGCTCTGGCCCTGCCCTTCGTCTATCTGGTCATGGTGGCTCAGTTCCAGAGCCTGCTGTCCCCCTTCATCGTCCTGTTCACCGTGCCGCTGGCCTTCACCGGCGGCCTGCTGGGTATGCTGGTCACCGGCCAGCAGCTGACCATGATCTCCCTGATGGGCTTCATCGTCCTGATGGGTACCGTCGTCAACAACGGCATCGTCTTCGTGGACTACGCCAACCAGCTGCGTCTGGGCGGTCTGGAGCGCCGTGCGGCCCTTGTCGCCACCGGCAAGACCCGTATGCGTCCTATCCTCATGACCACCCTGACCACTGTTCTGGCCATGCTGCAGATGGTGTTCAGCAATGATATGGCGAGCCAGCTCATGAGCGGCATGGCCATCGTCATCATCTGCGGCCTGAGCTATGCCACCCTGATGACCCTGTACATCGTCCCCATCCTCTACGACATCCTCTTCAAGAAGCCGCCGCTGGTGGTCGATGTGGGTGACGACGGGATGGACGACATCCCCGATGATGCCGCCGAGTATATCGCGCAGTCGAACGCCGCCGAGGCTCAGCCGGAGACGTGACCTTTACATTGAAACGCAAAAGAGACTGCCGCAGCGCGGCAGTCTCTTTTTGCGTGAGGGCAAAGCCTCTCCCTTTGGGAGAGGTGTCACCGAAGGTGACGGAGAGGGCAAGCCCGGTAAGATAGAGCCGCTATGCAGCGATAAGCAGACTTTTTGTCAGAGCGAGCCATCGCCGCGCTCGAAGTTTTTTTATCAGCGTCCTTGCCCTCTCAGGCGCTTCGCGCCAGCTCTCCCAAAGGGAGAGCCTTTTAAGATGAAAGGCGTTTTCGCAATATGTCCAAAAAATCTCTCGAAATTTTGGAAGATAAATCTAAAAGCATTCTCACACAAGTCTGGAAAACTGTGCTATAATCATAATTATGGACGAGGTCGGGGCTGCGCTGCCCTGACCGAAAATAATGAAGAAGGAGGCGAGCCTTATGGCACAGTTCCGCTCCAAGCCCTTTGGTGTGACCAAAAACGGCGATAAGGTGGATGAATACATCATCTCCAATCCCGGTGGACTTGAGATCAGCGTGCTGAACTATGGCTGTGTGATCAAAAATCTCTTCGTCCCCACCAAAACGGGTCTGGTGGATGTGGTCGTCGGACACGACACCCTCGCCGACTATGAGGCGGATTTCAACTCATCCGGCAGCACCTGCTGCGGTGCGTTCGTGGGCCGGTACGCCAACCGCATTGAAAATGCGGAATTTTCTCTCAGCGGCAAGACCTACAAGCTGGAAGCCAACAATGGCAAAAATCACCTGCACGGCACCTTCCCCCGCAAAATTTACGATGTGAAGATGTTCGGCGACACCCTTTTGATGGAGACCGAAAGCCCGGCGGGCGAAGACGGTTTCCCCGGAAATCTGAAGGTCAGTGTGCGGTATATCCTCACGCCGGACAACACCCTGCGGATGGACTACCGTGTGTCCACCGACGAGGACACCATCATCAACCTGACCAACCACACCTACTTCAACCTCGACGGCGGCGGCAATGTGCTGGGCCAGAAGCTCCGCATTTACGCTTCCAACTACCTCGAGGGCAACAATGAGACCTGCCCCACGGGCAAGATCCTGCCTGTGGACGGTACGCCGATGGACTTCCGCACCGGAAAGCCTCTGGGACGCGACCTCGACACCGGCTTCTACCAGACCACCATGGCGGGCGGCGGCTTCGACCACTGCTATGTCCTCGACCGGCCCCGGGGTGCCAGCCAGAGCCTCTGCGCATGGGCGTCCAGCGACAAGACCGGCATCAGCATGAAGATGTACACCACCCAGCCGGGCATCCAGCTCTACACCGGCAACTTCCTGCAGAACTGCCCCTCCCCTGGCAAGGGCGGCGTCCCAATGGAAAAGTACGGCGGCTTTGCCCTTGAGACCCAGCACTTCCCCTGCAGCCCCTCTCACCCGGAGTTCCCGACGACGGTGCTGCGGGCAGGCAAAGTCTTCCGGGCCAACACTACGCTCCGCTTCTTCACCGGCCGTCAGTGCGGCCGTTTGTAAGCAAATATCAGCCGCAGCAAAGGGCAGCTCTCTTGCGGGAGCTGCCCTTTGCTGTTTTTTGGGTGTCCTCTCCATGCCTTGCGGACTAAAAATCTTTGCAGTTCATCAGACCGGCTGAAAAGATGCAACAAAAATACATTTTAATAAAAGAGCCGGTACTTGATTCTCGGTGCAAAAAGCGGTATCCTTTAGGCAGGCAGAGCACAAGGGCTCTGTGCGAAGCAACATTTGGAACAAGAGAGGTACTGGACATGGCTATTTTGGTTTCCGGCGGCGCAGGCTACATCGGCAGCCACACCTGCATCGAGCTCCTGAATGCCGGCTACGACGTCGTCGTGGCGGACAACTACTATAATGCATCCCCTGTGGTCCTCGACCGCGTCAAGCAGATCACCGGCAAGGACTTCCGCTTCTATCAGGCCGATATGACCAAACACGAGGATGTGGAGAAGATCTTCGCCGAGTGTCCCGACATCACGGCGGTCATCCAGTTCGCAGCCTATAAGGCCGTCGGCGAGAGCGTGTCCAAGCCCATCGAATACTATTACAACAACCTCAACTGCACGCTGGTCATCCTGGATGTGATGCGCAGGCACAACTGCCACAACTTCGTGTTCAGCTCTTCCGCCACCGTCTACGGCGACCCCGCCAGTGTGCCGATCACCGAGGACTTCCCCGTGGGTGCCACCACCAACCCCTACGGCACCACCAAGGCCATGACCGAGCGCATCCTCACCGATGTCTGCAAGGCTGACCCCACCCTGAACGTGGCTCTGCTGCGCTACTTCAACCCCATCGGCGCCCACAAGTCCGGCCTCATCGGCGAGGACCCCAACGGCATCCCCAACAACCTCATGCCCTACATCGCCAAGGTGGCTGTGGGCAAGCTGGAAAAGGTCCATGTCTTCGGCAATGACTACCCCACCCCCGACGGCACCGGCGTCCGCGACTACATCCATGTCGTGGACCTGGCCCGCGGCCATGTCTGCGCCATCAAGAAGCTGGAAACGAACTGCGGCCTCTTCATCTGCAACCTCGGCACCGGCAAGGGTTACAGCGTGCTGGATGTCATCCACGCCTTCGAGAAGGCCTGCGGCAAGCCCATCCCCTACGTCATCGATGCCCGCCGCCCCGGCGACATCGCCGAGTGCTACGCTGACCCCACCAAGGCCAAAAACGAGCTGGGCTGGGTGGCTGAGTACGGCATCGAGGAAATGTGCGCCGACAGCTGGAATTGGCAGAAGAAAAATCCTGACGGCTACCACACCGCGAACTGAATAAAAAACGATAAGAGCCTGTACGGCGGGTACTTCCCAGGTACAGGCTCTTATTTTTTGCACTTTTTCGGATATTCGAGGAAGGCGGCATGATTTTTTTCAGAGAACCGTTCAGAACAGCCCCGTTTCTCTTGACAACGCCGGAAAGTTAGCCTATATTACTGTTGTTAATGCAAACTAACAAACGCGCTCGAGAGGAACATTCCATATGACGTTGAAAGATTTGAACATCGGCGAGACTGCCGTGGTCGGGACCGTGGGCGGCGAAGGCGCTCTGCGGCAGCATTTTCTGGATATGGGGCTGATCCCCGGTGAGGAGGTCACGCTGGTCAAATTTGCCCCGATGGGCGACCCGATGGAGCTGAGCATCCACGGCTACGAGCTGACCCTCCGGCTGGACGATGCCGCCCGCATCGGGGTCACTCTGGCCAAAGCCCCGGCGGTGAAAAAGGCGGCGGCAGAAAGTGAAAAGCCGGTGGAGCACCCAGGCCTCGGCGAAGGCGGACGCTACCACACCAAAAAGGGCGAGAACCCTCTGCCCGACGGCACGACCCTTACCTTTGCGCTGGCGGGCAACCAGAACTGCGGCAAGACGACCCTCTTCAACCAGCTCACCGGCTCCAACCAGCACGTCGGCAATTTCCCGGGTGTGACGGTGGACCGCAAGAGCGGTGCGATCCGGAATAACCCGAATACGGAGGTCACAGACCTGCCCGGCATCTACTCCATGTCGCCCTATACCAGCGAGGAGATCGTGACCCGGCAGTTCATCATCGGCGAGAAGCCCACGGGCATCATCAATATCGTGGACGCCACCAACATCGAGAGGAATCTGTACCTCACCATGCAGCTCATGGAGCTGGATACGCCGATGGTGCTGGCGCTGAACATGATGGACGAGATGCGCGGCAACGGCGGCACTGTCCGCATCAATAAGATGGAGGCCATGCTGGGCATCCCGGTCGTGCCCATCTCTGCGGCAAAGAACGAGGGCGTGGACGAGCTGGTGGATCATGCGCTCCATGTCGCAAAGTATCAGGAGCGGCCGGGCCGGATGGATTTCTGCGGCGAGGAGGATCACGGCGGCGCAGTCCACCGCTGCATCCACGGCATCATCCACCTGATCGAGGATCATGCCAGGGCCGCAGGCATCCCGGTGCGCTTTGCGGCCACAAAGCTCGTGGAGGGCGACCAGCGCATCGAGGCGGCCCTGAAGCTCGACCAGAACGAAAAAGAGATGATCGAGCACATCATCGTCCAGATGGAGCAGGAGCGGGGTCTGGACCGCGCCGCCGCCATCGCGGATATGCGGTTCCACTTCATCCACCAGCTGGTGGATCAGACCGTCGTGAAGCCCCGCCAGAGCAAGGAACAGCTTCGCTCGGCCCGGATCGACCGGTTCCTCACGGGCCGCTATACCGCCATCCCGGCCTTTGTGGGCATCATGGCGCTGGTGTTCTACCTCACCTTCGGCGTCATCGGTCTGGCGCTCCAGAACCTGCTGGAAGTGGGCATTGATGCCCTGACCGCCGCGGTGGACTCCACCCTCACGGCGTGGAACGTCAACGCAGCCGTCCACTCGCTGGTCATCGACGGCATCTTCACCGGTGTGGGCAGCGTGTTGAGCTTCCTGCCCATCATCGTGACCCTGTTCTTCTTCCTCTCTCTGCTGGAGGATACCGGATACATGGCCCGCGTGGCATTCGTGATGGATAAGCTTCTCCGCCGCATCGGCCTCTCGGGGCGCAGCATCGTGCCAATGCTCATCGGCTTCGGCTGCACCGTCCCCGGCGTCATGGCCAGCCGCACCCTGCCCTCGGAGCGCGACCGCAAAATGACCATCCTGCTCACCCCCTTTATGAGCTGCTCGGCCAAGCTGCCCATCTACAGCCTGTTTGCGGCGGCCTTCTTCCCGGAGCACGCGGCTCTGGTGATGGTCAGCCTCTATTTCCTCGGTATTGCGGTGGGCATTCTGATGGCCATCCTGCTGAAGAGCAGTGTCTTTAAGGGCGAGGCCGTCCCCTTTGTGATGGAGCTGCCCAACTACCGCCTGCCCGGCCTCAAGAATGTGGTCCAGCTGCTCTGGGAAAAGGCCCGCGATTTCCTCCAGCGCGCCTTTACGGTCATCTTTGTGGCGACCATCATCATCTGGTTCCTGCAGAGCTTCGACCTGCGGCTCAGCCTCACCGCTGACCCGCAGCAGAGCATCCTTGCATGGCTGGCCAGCGGTATCGCGCCGCTGTTTGCGCCACTGGGCTTTGCCGACTGGCGGGTGTCTACGGCCCTGATCACCGGCTTTATGGCCAAGGAGAGCGTCGTTTCGACCCTCACCATCCTCTATGGCTCCTCTGCGGCCTTTGCCGCCGCGCTGTCCCCGGCGGCGGCTGCACCCCTGCTGGTGTTCTGCCTGCTCTATACGCCCTGCATCGCGGCGGTGGCCTCGGTCAAGCGGGAGCTGGGCGGCAAGTGGGCGTTTATCATGGTGGCAAATCAGTGCATCGTAGCATGGCTGGCGGCCTTCGGCACGCGGCTCATCATGATGCTGTAAAGAAAACGGAAACACGCAAAACCTTTCGCTCCGCCTCCGCTAAGCGCCAAGCCCAACCTATAGGGTTTATGGTTTGTCTCTTCTGCCATTTATTTCTTGTCTCTTAATCTGGTAACAAATATGCTGTTTTTTTTAATTAGAAACATTATTATTAGGGAAAAAGTTTCCATCCTCTTTTATTTTTGCTACATTTACACGGAAAGCAAAGGTGTTGTCACATTGTTTTCTTAAGTATAACATTAAATCTACCATGTTATGATTACGAGTATTTTCTGGATTATCCCGTTAGCGTCTGTCCTAGCGCTAGCATTCGCCTGGTTCTTCTTCAGGCAAATGATGAAAGAGAGTGAAGGAACTGAGTTGATGAAAAAGATCGCCTCCTTTGTGCGTGAAGGGGCGATGTCGTATC
>ERZ772865.3163-NODE-3163-length-12958-cov-6.614276_pt1 | contig 12958 bp, 10 predicted proteins | sample MGYA00512133_ERZ772865 | MGnify/ENA primary metagenome ERZ772865 (study PRJEB29015, sample SAMEA2737722) | human gut metagenome | biome: human gut; feature: human-associated habitat; material: faeces | place: China | collected 2012 ...
GTAGCAGCCAATAAAACTGCTACGCTTAAAAGTCTAACTTTTTGGGGTCACATCATTTTCCCCTAATATTCCCTTTTCTTCATTTGTCATCCTTCAACTCACCACCCTTTTAATATATTATTATTTTATCCACTCTGTAACCACCTTTCTACGCTACTGCATTTGCATTTATAGTATCAATAACCTTCTTTATTCCCAACCATACTGATATGTCAGTGAATATTTCCACTACACTTCCCTGGTCGGTAAATGGTGATTCCTGTAGAACGGAAAAATCCTTCAGCATTCCATTGTGAACAATATACTCTACTATTTGATTTACAAAATAAATTTGTCTACTATCAAGACTGGTATTTGTTAAATACTCTGAAAATGCTTCCTTTGCCGCATTCATGTCAAGTCCGACAATTTCACGAACAAATTCGCCTAATGGTTTTGTGCCAAATTCATTCACGTAATCCTGCTTTGTACCTACTTCTCGCCATAATATTTCTTCTAATGTTTCAATATCAGTTGCTGTCAATGGCTGGTTCGTCTTAAGCTTTGCAATAGCAATATTGTCTTGATGTTGTCTAATATAATATTCAGCTTTTGCTTTATAATTTTTCAGTTCATCATTCTCCAGCTCAGAATCCTTCCACTCTATTGAGAGTAAATCATCCTCAAAATTAGTGTCATAACGCACAATATTCTTTGGAATATATTTTATCAAGTTGCGAAGTCTTTCTCGGATTTCTTCAAATTCTGCAATTCCTGCCTGCTCAACATAATCCGTATTTAAAATTTTATTAATAAAGTCAGCTTGTACTTGAATTTCCGGAATATTTGCTACGCTTGCAATTCCTGCTACTTTTTTATAGAGATCACTGCGAGCCTTTGTATATTTCTTTCCTACTAAATATGCAAGTTCTATTCCATACATAAGTGCATCAAATCGAATTGCATTCACCTCATCACCATCTGGTAAAATAAGTGGTGCAACCTCCTCACGCACAACCAATGTATCTTCATATGTAAGCGTCTGATAATTGGCTTCTGTTGAATATAAATCAATATATTTTAAATGTTGACGAACTGCAAAATTATCTCTCGGTAATTCTTTCACTTTTTCACTCATCTGCTGAACCAAAGCATTTCTATATGCTATTAATCTTTCATTTTGAAATGCAATATCTTGAAGTTTATATGATATTTCAAATTTAAGATTAAAAATTGCTCCTTGAAGTGCTATCATATTTGCAGAAGCCTTTCCCTTATTCATACGAAAGAATTCAAAGTTTCCACAAAAATCAAAAATATAAAATTTCTGTTTATCTTCTCCATCAATGAGTCCCGGACATAATCTTGTGCCACGCCCAATCATCTGCCAAAATTTTGCTTTACTCATAACCTTTTTAAAGAACACAAGATTCACTACTTCTGGTACATCAATACCAGTATCCAGCATGTCCACTGAAATTGCTATCTGAGGCATTTTTTTAGGGTCTGCAAATTCATCAATCGCACTCTGTGCATAAGTCATGTAATTATCAATTACTTTCGCGAAATTAGGAAGATGTGGATATTCCTTATTGAATACTTCTAATATTTTTTCTGCATGTTTATGATTCTTTGCAAAAATAATAGTCTTTCCAAGACTTTGACCATAATCAATTTTTATCCCTTCAGTCATTAAAATATTCAGTACCTGCTTTATTGTATCCTCATTAAATATCCAGGTATTCAATGCCGATGATTCAATTGCCTCCGGTATATCCCCATATTCGTCCTCAAAAGTTTCCTCATAGGCTTCCTTGTCTTCCTCTGACAATTCATCATAGACTATTCCCTGCTCTATGAATTTAAGCTTTGACTCGACTGATATATAATCAACTAGATAACCATCTTTTACCGCTTGTGCCAAATCATATCCATATGTAGGCACACCATTTTCCAATTCAAACACTCCATATGTATTCTTATCAATTTCGTCTTTAGGTGTTGCCGTAAGACCAACCAATGGAGCATCAAAATACGCAAAAATATCTTTATATTTATTGTAAATTGATCTATGCGCCTCATCACATATAACAAGGTCAAAATGTCCACAGGTAAAAAGTTTTCCAATATTATCATTTACCGTATCAATGCAGTTCATCATTGTCTGATATGTTGAGAAAACGCAATGCGCATTATAATTATCTTTCTCTTCTACTAAATTTGTGCATGACAAATTCGGAAGCATATTTACAAAGCTTCGTTTTGCCTGTGTTACAAGTGAATTTCTATCCGCTAAGAAAAGAATATTTTTTACCCATCCTGACTTTAATAAAATATCGCATAAAGCTATTACCGTTCTTGTCTTTCCCGAACCTGTTGCCATGACAAGAAGCGCTTTTCTACGATTTTTTTCATCAAAACTATTACATACCGCTTTAATTGCCGCTTCCTGATAATAACGTCCCGCAATTTTTTTATCTACCATCACATGCTTAAGACTTGTCCGCATGGTTAATAAATTAAACCACTTTTCCAAATCTCGTTTTGAATATATTGCTGCACATTTTCTTTCCGGATACTGACCATCAATAATATGAGTCTCGAATCCATTTGTCAGAAAAATCACCGGTCTTCTCTTATACTTTTCTTCTAAAATATCTGCATATAATTTTGCCTGCTGTCTTCCTTTTGAAACATCTACACAAGTTCGCTTTGCCTCTATAATAGCAAGTGGACGACTAGCATCATCATAAAGTACATAATCTGCACGACCAATTTCTGATTTATTTGGCATTCCCGGAAGTTCAACCTCATTTATCCAGTCTATACCTTCCTTCCAGCCTGCATCCATAAGCATCGCATCGATATAAAGTTTTCTTGTTTTATACTCAGATAAGTCTAATGGCTTTGGAACATATGTCTGCTGTTGTTCCTGTCTCCGAGCGGACAATTCTTCTTTCAACGAAGCGTTTTCTGCAATTAGTTTCTGTAAATCCAGTTCCTGTTGTGCAGCCTTTTCCTGTTCTTTTGCTAATTTTTCTCTTGTTGCATTAGCAGCCTCTCTCGATTCTTTTGCTTTCTCAACTCTTGAGTCAATAATAGCTTTATTAAATGCATGCTCTTCATATTTATCAGAATAGCAATATGCAATATAATCAAGATAAATAAAAAGATTTTCAAGACAAAGCATCGCCTCATCTCTTCCAAGTTTTCTATTGCTATGAGCCACACTATTTCCACAACGTCGAATATAATCCATACGTTTCCACAAATCAGGTCCAACAATCTGTCTATATTCTTCAGCATTCATCAAACTTTGTAAATTGTCCTGATATGGCATCTCTAATTCAGAATCAACAGAATACATCCACTTGATTGCAAATTCCATTGCACGGCGACTGTTTATTATGCTTGCCTCTGGATCCATAAGAATAATTTTTTCAGCTGAAATAGCGACATCAGCAAATCTTGAAAATTTAGGTTCTGCTTTTAGATAATCAAAGTTTGTTACCATACTATTACCCCCTAACATAATTTTCCATGACCTATAAATATTTATTATTTTATTTACTTGTTCTAATTTACTATATAATATCACTAAAGTGCTAATTTTAAAATATTTTTAGCACGGCAACTTTTGATTTGTCGACTTGTTTGACGAAGTCGGAAAACTGTTCCTGCAAATCCATCGGTGGAATAATAAACTCTTTTTCCTCAAGCTTCGATTTAGACAATATACCTTTTAATGCCATATTTATATCTTCCACAAGATAATCCTTGGACATCTGAAGCAGCACATACAAAAACAGAATATTGTATTGTTCAGGTACTACTGCATTAATCTGCTGGTTAAATGCCACTGTTCTATCTGTAATGCAAACTCTACCAATACTTGCTATACTTCCAGCAATACAAGCCATAAGAATAGAATCCTTTTCAACTGTACGTCCAACATTCATACCCTTTTCAGACAAACTCTCTGTCGCTTGAGTTGGATTAAGAATTCCAGAAACAATATTATCTGTCTTTATCCATTCTATATAATCACCATAATATTCTGCTATTGCTCGTGAAGGTGTATTGCCAGTAATAACTTTGCACGTATCTTTTAACATCTTCTTCTCGAATCCAAACGGATTACTTCTAGGGTCTCCAAACAACTCGACAAATCGGGCTTTGATGAGGTCATCAAGCAATTGAATCTCTTGATTTCTTTTTAATACCATTTCACTTATTCTATCAAGTATGTCTACAATTTTTCGCTGTTCTTTTAACAACGGCAACTCCATTTCAGTTTTCTTTAAGTATCCTACTGAAATATTCGGTTGTGCTCCGCCGACTCCATCTTTAACAAACTTCTCTTTTTTGCTTTTAAGGAAATAATATAAGTATTCTGGAATAACCTTCTCATTTTTCTTAAATGCTGCACATGCCTGATTTGTACATGCTGACATTTTCAAAATAGATGTTGCACCTATTGTAGCCCCATACATTGCAATCAAAACTGTATCTTTTTCATACATTTTTGCCGAAGAATTCTCCACCCCTTCTTCCGTTATAAAATCTTCAACCTCAAAAAGATATTCCGATTTCAAATCTCCAGTTTTTACCCAAGGTATATCTCCATTATAATACTCTGGATGGGACTTTGCGGGTGTTCCACCCGAACCAATTTCAAATATATCTCCAAGTTTTACTCTCATCTACATCATCCCAACAAATCCGAATTTTATATTATAATTACGCTATATATTTTTGATGAGATGTTTTAACATTATTTTGATTTACCATTGCATATTGCATGGTAGTGTCTATTTGTGAATGTCCTAACAGTCTTTGTACTTGTTCTATTGGCATTCCTTTATCAATTGCTCTAGTTGCCATTGTTCTTCGAAACTTATGTGGATGAATTCTTTCAAGGTTTAAAGTTCTTCCAATGTTTCGTAAACGTATCTCAACACCGCTGATTTTTAATCTCTCATGCGGGGCGTCCAAAGTCACAAATAAAGCCTCATTATGATCAAACCTAGTTTCAAGATATTGTTTTAAATGAACTTTAGTCTTTGCATCGAAATATACTCTCCGCTCTTTATCACCTTTTCCATAAACAATGCATTCTCTACCTTCAAAATTTATATCATCTATGTTAAGATTGACCAATTCTCCAACCCTGATTCCGGTCGAATACAATAGATCAATCATAGCCAAATCTCTTTTTTCCTTACAGCTGTCACGCAATTTTTCTATTTCTTCATCCGAGATGGTATTCTTGACAAACTTTTTCGTTTTAATTTTATGAATTCTTTTCATTGGACTTTTTAAGATATAATCTTCCTCTTCCAGCCATGAAAAGAAGCTCGAAATATTTCTACGTACATTATCAATCGTAACATTAGAACAATTATTTCGCTTTTGATAATTTGATAAATACTCCCGCATTTCCTCAGTTGTAATCTTTCGAACATTTTTCTCAGTACACGATAATAAATGTTGTACTGTCACCCTATAATAATTAATCGTTCTCTCTGAACATCCTTCAATTCTCTTTGCTGCCAAAAACATATTAAGAAAATCTTCATTCTCTATATCCACTTTTGCTGCCTCATTTTCGGCAAATGTTTTAATAATAACCTCTTGCAGTTTTTTCATTTGAGTAATTGATAAATACTCTGACATTTCATTCAATACTGTTACAATTTTTTCTTCCATGTTGGTTTCTCCTCATCTGATACCAACATCCTACAACCATATTCTTTATAATATCTTATTTTCCTTATAGCATTCAAAAATGTAATTTGGATTTTCATAATAAACACTGCTATTGTAATCATCTATCTTCGAACTGATAAACGAACTGTACACTTTTATCAATGCATCAACAATTTCAATTTTTTCATCATCTGCAACCATTTTTATAAGGCGTTTGTACACCTTACCTATATCCCAATATGAAGGCAATGCGTAACCACAATCAGACACATTATCAAATTTTCCCATGCGAATATTTGCATCCGCAATAAACTCATCACTAACGCTGTCAATATTATCGCAATGATATACATCAGCAAGTTCATAAATCTTGCTAATTCTAGTCTCTCCAAGTTTATTCACTACATCAGCACGAATATTTTTCGTTTTTCGAGAAATATATTCAATTAGACTGCAAGTAAAAAATAAATCATTATCTCTTTTATTTTCTCTTCCCTTATCAGCCACTATCGCACCTCCTCAAATCCTCTATAATTCAAACATTTTAAGGCCTCATCTGTGCAAAAAACAATCTGATGCGTTGGATATTTAAATTTTGCTAACACCCAGAACTGTTCTCTGGTAATAGTTCCGTCTATATAGTCAGATACATAATTATAAATCTGATCATCAGCCATAGCTCCAATCACAATATCATAATCATGCGGTTGTCCATTTCTGCATGCTACAATAAAATCAAGCCATTCCTCTGTCATCTCTTTAAATTCCAAAATTTTTAGTTCTGACAAAATCTTTACATCATATATTGATATAATCTTTGTACTATACCGCCTTGCCCATCTTTGTGCCTGTTCTTTTATTATTGTACAATAAAAACCTGTTCCGAAGTCCTTTGTGTTTTTATCTGCTCTTATCTCTGGCTTTTCAACTGCTTGATATCCGCCATGATATACTGTCATCAATGCCATTCTCTTCACCTCATTAATTTTGTATTACGCAAAATATTTCTGCATCAAACTGTCAAATAACATTTGAGTTTCGTCTAATGCTTTTTGCACGGCAACTTTTGATTTGTCGACTTGTTTGACGAAGTCGGCGAACTGGTTTTGAAGCTCCATTGGTGGGCAATACAGCTTAATCTGAGCCATTGCACTTAAAACCAAATCCCTATTAGCAATTCCTTTTGTTAGTCTTTGAGATTGCTCATAACAATAGGAACAATTAAGCATATTTTCAAAGAAAACACCATTTAATCTTGACTTATCAAATTTAAGTACAGCTACATGAACCCAATTTGCAAATTCTTCATCAATATCAATTAACTTTGCAATACCCGTTGTTCCACCTTTACTATAAAGCATATCCCCCTTCTCAGGATGACATTTTCTTATTGCATCAGCATAATCCTCATCCGATATATATCTGGCTGTTGAAAAGTCAATATGACCATTAACAATGTTCCTAACTGAAATAAAGGGATGCCCTCCATTTTCCTTTCCTATATCTGGTAAAGACTTATGTGGACCATCTTTAATATAAAAACATTCATCACTAATAGTAGTTTCATCCCATCCCCTTGGATTAGTAGATGGGTCCCCAAACATCTCGACAAATCGGGCTTTAATGAGATTGTCTAATAAGATTAATTCCTTCTCTCTCCTTACCGAAACTGACATTACCTTATCTAAAAAATTTACTATTGCTCGTTGCTCCTCTACTGGACAAACTTCAATCTCAACCTCTGATAAAGTCACTTTATTCAATGTTTTGCCCATAACAGCCTTGTTGCTTCCTTCATCCCAATTTTTATACTTAAACATATAGAAAATATATTCTGGCAAAATATCAACAACTTTTTTATCAAGAAAAGCCATAATTGCCTCATTTGAATACATATCTTCTGCTGTTATAGCTGTTTTACCAATTGACAACTTAAAACTCATTACAACTGTATTAGCAGGAATAACCTTAATTCCGCTTTCCTCAACCGCCTGCTCTGAAAGATACTCTTTTGTTTTTGATATATACTTACCTGTTTTTGTTAAATCAGCAATTGAAATCCACTTATAGTCCTTTGTATTCCAATAATCTGAGTTATTCCTAGATGGAGTCTTTCCCATCTGTAAATCAAATATTTCTTTAAGTTTATATCTCATCTACCTCATCCCAACAAATCCGAATTTGTCTTCCTTTCTATTTCTATCATTTCGCACTAACTGCAATCAAATAATTCACAAAAGCACTACACGACACCAACATAAATTTTGCTTCTTCAAATGTTGATGATGGTCCACCAATATTGCCAGCATGTCTTATTCCATTAGCATCTGATGTATATCCGTATAGCATATTAAAAGCCGCTTTCAGTCCTGCATGAATTACTACACCATTATCTTCTAATTTTTTTAAAAGTTTTCCCAATGAAGCCTCTTTTCCTGTTATTCCAGTAAGTATTTCACATAACGCTTCAACTGCACTAATACTTTCTTTGATAGAATTCTCGTAATCAGGAGATGTTCTATCTCCAAGCAACTTATTAGCTTTAGATAAATGCTCATATACAGGCGAATACGGATTATCCAATGCCTGTTTTACTGCTTCCAGCTCATAATCATCACTTATTGGTGTAAGTTGCTCATCTATGAATCTATATCCCACATATTCTCTTTGTAAATATGAATTGGCAATTTCATAAATAGAGCCGCTTCGATAACTATTATCATAAGCATTATAATAGTCATATCCTCTCACATCTATTAGATACGAATCCCAATACTGAATAATTGCTTCTATCAGTGTTAAAACATCATCATAATCATCCTCTTGTATGGTATTATTAATAATTTTAAACACTTCATCATCATAATAAGTCCGACTAGTATCCACCGGTTCCGAATAAATAGTTCCTATAACATATCTATAAAATTTCTGTATATATTCCTTTCCGCAATATGTATTACCATATATATCCTTATAAAACTGGCTAATCATATTTTGCAATTGTACTCTAGTTCTCTTATCAAACTCTTTTAACTGAATCTCTGTATTTTCCGGTTTAATTTTATTTCTATCGGAAAATCCACCTCGTTTACTTACTTTCGCCATAATCTCATTCTCCTAACAATCTTGCCAACTCTTCCATCTCATTCCCAATCTCAATCTCAATCTCACGAATATTAGCCATAATCTCAGATGTAGGCGGATACTCTACAGGTACATACTCCACTTCTTTATACTTGTTAATACTAAGGTCATACGCATTATCAACGATTTCCTGCTTAGACACCATAAATGACTTATCTGTACGTTTTCTATCTAACTCAGCATCACGGTTACGGAATCTTTCAATAATATCCGGAATATCATTATCAGCAATTGAAGACCGCTTGTCATCCAGACTAAATCCATCTGCCTGCATATCATAGAACCATACATTGTCTGTTCCACCATGCTCTGTCTTTGTAAAAATCAAGATAGCTGTCGATACTCCTGCATATGGTTTGAACACTCCTGATGGCATTGAGATAACTGCTTCGAGTCTCTGATTTTCCACAATTTCTTTTCGTATATCCTTATGCGCCTTGGAAGAACCAAATAATACTCCATCAGGAACGATACAGGCACATCTACCGCCAACTTTAAGCATACGAACAAACAATGCTAAAAAAAGAAGCTCTGTTTTCTTTGTTTTGCACACTTTTAACAAATCTGCTGATACAATGTCTGCATCAAGGCTTCCCTTGAAAGGTGGATTTGCAAGAATCAGCGAATATTTATCCTTATCTGGATTCTGATCGGACAAACTGTCTCTGTATTCAATAAATGGGCTTTCTACTCTATGATTCATCATGTTCATTGCTCCTATACGAAGCATAGTTCTATCCATATCATAACCATGGAACATATGATTCATAAAATGATCTTTTTTCTGTTTATCATAGAAGATTTCATCTTTCTTATTAGCCCACAGATACTCTCCTGCTTCCACCAAAAATCCCGCTGTACCACAGCTCGGATCGCAGATTACATCATCAGCTTTAGGATCCATAAGTTCTACCATCATTTTAATGATATGACGAGGCGTCCTAAACTGACCATTTACCCCTGCTGTAGCCAGCTTTGAAAGAAGGTACTCATATACATCTCCTCTGGCATCTGAATCATTCAGTTTTGCCATCTGTGTATATAAATCATCCATTGCATCTACAACCTTGGAAAGCATTAATGGTGTAGGAAGCTTAAAAATTGCATCATCCATATATTTTGAAAAAGCACTATCTTTATCAGCATGCAGATTCTTAATAAACGGGAATACCATTTCCTGCACTACAGAATACATTCTATCAGCCGGATAGTCCCTGAAAACAGACCACTTAAGTTGTGTTCCATCAATAGTCCTCTCACCAATTTTTACTTTCTCGGCAAATACACTTTCATATGGAAGACCAAGCAGAGCACTTTCTTTTGCATGTGTATTATCAGACACATCTAAATCGTGAATGAACATAAGATATGTCATCTGCTCAATTACATCTAACGGATTTGTTAGACCTCCAGTCCAGAAAATCTCCCATAAACTGTCTATTTTATTTTTTAATTCGCCTGTAAGCATTTTCTAAATCTCCTTATCCCAGTTCCACTTATACTTTGTATAGCGGCCATTTCCAATCTTTATTATCTTCCCTGCCTTAACCAAATCTGTTAGTGTCCGCTGTACTGTAGTTATACTTATTCCTGACGCTGCTTTTACAATCTCAGTCTTAGTAATTGTACCTATGTGATTCTTTATCAGTTCTTCAATTCTATCTGGCTTAGGTATTCTCTTTTCCTCAACAATCTTTGTTCTATCAAAAAAATCTCGATATGCTGCAGTAATTATCCCCAAAATATATTTCACAAAATGCTCGTAATTGTTCTCATCTTCCATCCATCCTTGCGAACTTTCCTGTAAAGCCTCATAATAACTGCTTTTTGTTCGCTCTATTAGCTTTTCCAGGCTGATATATTTTCCAACAATATAGTCATTCTGATATAGCAATAATAAAGTCAATAATCTACTCATTCTTCCATTTCCATCATTAAATGGATGAATGCATAAGAAATCTATAATAAACATCGATATTAACAAAAGCGAGTCTGCTTCGCCTTGGTTAATTGCCTCATTATATGCTGTACACAAATTTATAATTGCATCTGGAGTTTCCCATGCAGGTAAGGGTCTGAATCTAACAAACTTATTACCCTTTTCATCTTCTTCCTCAATAATATTATCGGAAGTCTTGAATCTTCCTCCATTAGAAGCATTCTCAAATTTATATAAATCTCTATGAAGCTGTAATATAAATGTATCACGAATCGGAATATGCTGAAAATTCTTGTGTATAGTATTAAGTACATCCCTGTATCCTGCTATCTCACGCTCATTTCTTGTCCTTGGCATTGTCTTATCCAAAACAATCTTTTTCAAACGTTCCTCAGAAGTATAAATACCTTCAATTTTATTAGAGCTCTCTGTACTTTGAATCTTTGCCATCTCAACAAGATTTTCCAGCACATCAGCGTGACGTTCAGCAATCAAGTACTGTTTACCTTTGTACTCATGAATTGTTGTAAGATAACTTACAATTTCTGGTGTAAGCAATTTCTTCCATTTTTCCGTATAATCGAATTGTTTCATTTTAATTGCCTCATTTCAAGTTCAACTTCGTCACATTCACAAAAATATCCTAATTGAATTATATATATAATCTTAGTCAAAATCAAGTTCAATTTAGTCATTTGTGCGAAAATGACTAAATTGAACTTATTTTGAATAAGTAATCATATTTCATAAAAGTCAGCACCCTTCTTTGATATTTTATCCTGTAGGCAAAACTCTTCATTAATTTTGATTACGAGAATTATGAACATTTTCAATAAAACAATGTAGTCATTCTGCTGTTGTTGTTCATCTAGCGAATTCGTATCATGAATATATCGATTCCGCAAATCAAGGCCATTAGAAAATTCAGCCTTATTATGAAGTAAATCATCTTCTAGTGCCATTGCAAAAGCTGCTTCTATCACATCATAAGTACCGTGTAGTGGAAATAACTGCATCCATCGCCCAGTAAGCCTATCAGTCACATTTTCACATCAAATGTCTTTATGCCAAAATTTTCGTTTTTCCAAACATATCTTCTTTATAATAATTTTATTACCGTTTACAATATTATTTATTTTTGTATCAAATCATTATCGTAGATAATGTAATTGTTCTCTGTTCCATCGAATTCTCTTAAGTACTTTTCTGATCATCCAGCTTATATGTTACCTTTTCAACAGATATAAAACCATAATTTTCAAGAAGTTCTCTATCTTTTTTCTTTAGTTCAGGAACTCCCCACACTAAAAGATATTTCGCCCTTGTGCTAGCAACATAACCAATTCTCTTTTCCTCACCACTCCCTTCAATCCAATGAGACTTCCAATGTCCTCCTTCACTTTTTGCATTCTCACTAGAGATTACTAACGTGGTATCATAAGTACATCCCTTACTTCCATGAATTGTCATTATAGGAATGTCAGTAATAAAATTTCCTTCTAAGTCATTGATTATCACATCTTTATTGCCACTACTCACCTTGAAATTATTCCCATTAACTATATTTCCAATTTTTCTTGCATCTCCTTTATCATAATTTGCAATAATATCATATTGGCTTTCTAAAATTCTATTCAATTCTTTTCTTGCATTTTCATGCCATTTTCCATATGTTTGGTTAAAATCCATTAATATTTCCAATTTTTCAATATCATTCAAAACTTTCATTAAATAGATACGCCAAGCAAAAACAGAAGTTATTTCTTGCGGACAATAGTAATTTTTCTTTGTTCTTCCACCACCAAACCACTTAGAAACCTGTAATCCTGCTAATTCTAAGGCTAAGCTCATCTTATTCTGATTTTTCTCTTTCCATAACTGCACTGCTACAATAAGAGGTTCTTTTGTGTCAAACTCATTTTTAGTAGACCGTTCTAATTGTTTACGCAAAGAATTTTGTTTTACCAATATCCTATTCTTATATGTTTTACACCCCATTCTATCTAATAAACTTGCATATTTTTCTACAGCTTCTTCTGGCGTTTTATACTCAACGTATACTAATGCCTGGTTTCCAAATTTGCTTTCAACGTTTTCACTAATACTATTTGATTTGCCAATCAATTTTTCCGAAAAAGATACTATTTCTTTGCAACTTCTAAAATTGCTGTTCAATTCATATTTTTT
>ERZ772865.3170-NODE-3170-length-12944-cov-3.620141_pt1 | contig 12944 bp, 6 predicted proteins | sample MGYA00512133_ERZ772865 | MGnify/ENA primary metagenome ERZ772865 (study PRJEB29015, sample SAMEA2737722) | human gut metagenome | biome: human gut; feature: human-associated habitat; material: faeces | place: China | collected 2012 ...
TGTAATGTCATGTATTTGTTCGAATGTTTCTGCCGAGATCCGACGCAGCCGGTGCCGGCGACTGCTGTTGCCACGGCTTCGGGCCGTGTTTGCAAGCCTGGCCCGCCCCAAATCCCTCCCGGGGGAGAGGCTTGTCGCATGCGGCCGGAATATCCCGGTAATTTTAAACCTTATATTATTCTTTCGGGTAGTCGGCGTTGTAGTGGCAGCCGACCGACTCCTTGATCTCGCGGCCCTGTTTGATTACCAGGTAGGCCACGGCGATCATGTTGCGCAGCTCGCACAATTCGCGGTTGGGCTTGGTCTTGTTATAGAGCTCCTCGGTCTCCTGCCAGAGTATCTCGAGGCGGCGCATGGCGCGTTTGAGCGAGAGGTTCGAGCGGACGATGCCCACGTAGTTGGACAGGATGGTCTGCATCTCGCGCTTGGACTGGATGATCATCAGCATCTCCTCGGTGTGCTGCGTGCCTTCGAAGTCCCAGTCGGGGATGCCCTCCTGGATGTCGACCTTGGGGAGCAGCGACGCAGCGTGGCGTGCGGCCTGGTCGGCATAGACCACCGCTTCGATCAGCGAGTTGGAAGCGAGGCGGTTGGCTCCGTGCAGCCCCGTGCAGGAGGTTTCGCCCAGCGCATAGAGCCGGCGGATGGAGGTCTCGCCGTCGGTCGAGACCTTCACCCCGCCGCAGCAGTAGTGCGCCGCGGGCGTGACGGGAATCCAGTCCTTCGTGATGTCGATACCGATCGAGAGACACTTCTCGTAGATATTGGGGAAGTGGCTGCGGATCGCGTCGGCGGGTTTGTGCGTCACGTCCAGATAGACGAACTCCTGGCCGTGCAGCTGCATCTCGCGGTAGATCGAACGCGCCACCACGTCGCGCGGCGCGAGCGACTTCATCGGATGGTACTTGTCCATGAACTCCTCGCCGTTTTGCAGGCGCAGGATGGCACCGAAGCCGCGCATCGCCTCCGTGATGAGAAACGACGGGCGTTCGCCCGGATTGTAGAGCGACGTGGGGTGGAACTGGATGTACTCCATGTTCTCCGTGATGGCCTTCGCCCGGTGGCACATGGCGATGCCGTCGCCGGTAGCCACCACGGGATTGGTCGTGGTCGAATAGACGTTGCCGCAACCGCCGGCAGCCACTACGGTGAACTTCGCCAGCACGGTTTCGATCGCATTCGTCGTCAGATCGAGCACATAGGCGCCGAAGCAGGTGACGCCCCGCGTGTGGCGCGTGACGAACTCGCCCAGGTGATGCTGCGTCAGCAGGTCGACGGCGTAGTGCCGTTCCAGCAGGGTGATGTTGGGATGACGCCGCACCGAAGCCACCAGCGCACGTTCGATCTCGGCGCCCGTCAGGTCCTCGTAGTGCAGGATGCGGTGCTCCGAGTGGCCCCCCTCGCGGTTCAGCTCGAACCGCCCGTCGGGCGTCTTGTCGAAGCGCGTGCCCCATGCGATCAGGTCGCGGATCAGCTCGGGAGCACGGCGCACCACCAGCTCCACGGCGGCCGGATCGCATTTTCCGGCGCCGCACACCAGCGTATCGCGGATGTGTTTTTCGAACGTGTCGGGGGCATACGTCACCGAACAGATACCGCCCTGCGCATAGTTGGTGTTGCACTCGTCCAATTCGCCTTTGGTGACGACGGTGACACGGCCGTGTTCGGCCGCTTTGAGCGCGAAGCTCAGACCCGCCGCACCGGAACCTATCACCAGAAAATCGGTTTGCATCTCAAAAGTACGATTAAGTGGCACAAAAGTAACGATTTTTCACGACACGCGGAAAAGACGGCGAGGTTTTTCCGTTCCGTCGCCCGTCTGGCCCTATCGCGTACCGCCGCGACCGAGCAGCTGCTCGCGCTGCATCGTCGCCAGACGCAGGGCCTCCTCCTCGCCGAAACGGCCGCCGAGCACGCACAGCGCCTCGTTGCCGCCTCCCGAAACGACCAGCACCAGTTCGGCCTCGCCCGAAGGTGCGGCCGAGTAATAGCCCGCGACCTCCACGCCCGCCTCCCGTTCGCGGAACAGCCGCCTGCGCACGGGTTCGGCCGTCAGTGCGGCCACGTCGGCGCGGAAATCGCTTTCCAGCCGCACGAAAGCCGTCGTATCGGCGGCGGGATCGAGCGTGCGCGCCAGTCCGGTCATCAGCATGATGTTGGTCATGCCGCTCACCTTGTCCAGCAGCGCCGCGGAACGCCGCAACGAATCGGGCAGCGCGGCCACGCGCAACTTCACCAGGCCGACCATCGTACTGTCGAGCCGCATGACCAGCGCACCGTCGCGGTCGGCGTATTTCCGCGCCAGCGTCTCGACCGAGGCCGACGGCTGGGCGAACGCAGCGGCGCCGAACAAGAGCGCGACCGCCGTCAGGAGTACTCGTTTCATCACGGACAGAGTTGATTGTACGGTTGCAAAGGTAGCGATTTTCGGCGACTCCGCACCGTCTGCACGTCGAAAAAGGACCGCCGGCTGCAACCGCCGCGACTTTTTTGCGGGAAAAGCCCGACGGAAAGACCCGACGGTGCGGATTAAATTGTAATTTTGCAGGCGTAAACCGCCCGAACATGGAACGCCATATCGACATCAACCAATTCGACTACGACCTGCCCGACGAGCGCATCGCCAAATTCCCGCTGGCCGAACGCTCCGCCTCCAAGCTGCTCGTCTACCGCAACGGCGCGATCTCGGAGAGCCGCTTCGACCGGCTGGGCGAAGAGCTGCCCGAGGGGGCGATGCTGGTCTTCAACAATACGAAGGTCATCCGCGCACGCATCATCATGCACAAGCCTTCGGGCGCCCGCATCGAGGTCTTCTGCCTCGAACCCCACGCGCCGGCCGACTACGAACGCGCCTTCGCCGTCAAGGGGAAGTGCGCATGGAGCTGTATCGTGGGCAATCTCAAAAAGTGGAAGGAAGGAGCGCTCGTGATCGACTTCACGCTCGACGGCACCCCGCAGCAACTGCGCGCCTACCGCACGGGCACCGGCGGCCGCGAGCAGATCGTGCGGTTCGAGTGGGAGGCCGACCTCACGTTCGGAGAGCTGCTCGAACTGCTGGGACGGATTCCGATTCCGCCCTACCTGAACCGCGACAGCCAGCAGATCGACTACACGCGCTACCAGACCGTCTACTCCAAATTCGAAGGTTCGGTGGCCGCGCCGACGGCGGGACTGCACTTCACCCCCGAACTGATCGCGTCGCTCGGCGCCGCAGGCGTCGAGTTCGAAGAGGTGACGCTCCACGTCGGAGCCGGCACCTTCCTTCCCGTCAAGGACGACGACGCCTGCCGCCACGCGATGCACACCGAACATTTCGAGATCCGCCGCACGACCGTCGAACGGCTGTTGCGCCGCTGGGGCCACATCGTCGCCGTGGGCACCACCTCGGTACGCACGCTCGAATCGCTGGCGGCGCTGGCCTGGCGCATCCGGCGCGAAGGATCGCCCGACGAAATGCGCGCGGTCGGCCAATGGGAACTCTACGACGTCCCTGCCTCCTACACCGGCCGCGAAGCGCTGGAAGAACTGCTGGCCTACATGGAGCGGAACGACCTCGGCATGCTGAAAGCCTCGACGCAGATCATGATCGCACCGCTGGGCTACCGCTGGCGCATCGTGCGGGCGATCGTCACCAATTTCCACCAGCCCAAATCGACCCTGCTGCTGCTGGTTTCGGCCTACGTCGGCGAAGATTGGCACAGAATTTATGACTATGCCCTCCGGAACGATTTCCGGTTCCTGAGCTACGGCGATTCGTCGCTGCTCGTCAACGACGCGCCGTTCGCCGGCTGAATTCCCGCCCCGCGGCCCCGATTCGGCACACGCATTGCACACGACGATGCAGAGCGCACCGCCCGGCGCTCTGTCGCCGCACGAAAAGCGCGAAAAGGTCTCCCTGTCGCACAATAAACCGGCGGACGATTCCGTTATCGAATTGATAATTAACAAATAAAACAAACGCAAAAAATAATACGACTATGCAAATTGTAGATGTACATGCACGAGAGATTCTCGACTCGCGGGGCAACCCGACCGTCGAGGTCGAAATCACGACGGCATCGGGCGCCCACGGCCGTGCGGCCGTACCCAGCGGCGCCTCGACCGGCGAACACGAAGCGCTCGAACTGCGCGACGGCGATCCCCGCCGTTACGGCGGCAAAGGGGTTCAGAAGGCCGTGGAGAACGTCAACCGGACGCTGGCTCCCCTGCTCACGGGAATGAGCGTGCTCGACCAGACCGGCATCGACCGTGCCCTGCTGGCCGCCGACCACACCCCGACCAAATCGAATCTCGGCGCCAACGCCCTGCTGGGCGTATCGCTCGCTGCGGCACATGCCGCGGCCAACTACCTCGGCGTGCCGCTCTACCGCTACATCGGCGGCGTGAACGCACACGTGCTGCCCGTGCCGATGATGAACATCATCAACGGCGGTTCGCACTCCGACGCACCGATCGCTTTCCAGGAGTTCATGATCCGGCCGATCGGCGCCCGCACCTTCCCCGAAGCGGTGCGCATGGGTGCCGAGGTGTTCCACGCCCTGAAAAAGGTGCTTCACAAACGCGGCCTCTCGACGGCCGTGGGCGACGAGGGCGGATTCGCGCCTGCGCTCAACGGTACGGAAGACGCCATCGAAACGATCATCGAGGCGATCCGCGCCGCCGGCTACCGCGCCGGCCGCTGCGACGAGCAGGGCGACGTCTCGATCGCCATGGACTGCGCCTCGTCGGAGTTCTACCGCGACGGTCTCTACGACTACACGACGTTCGAAGGCGAAAAGGGCGCCCGCCGCAACGCCGCCGAGCAGGTCGAGTATCTCGCCGCACTGGTGGAGAAGTACCCGATCGATTCGATCGAGGACGGGATGGCCGAAAACGACTGGGAGGGCTGGGAGATGCTCACCGCACGTCTGGGCGCCCGCTGCCAGCTGGTGGGAGACGACCTGTTCGTCACCAACGTCGAATTCCTGCGCAAGGGCATCGAGCGCCGCTGCGCCAACTCGATTCTGGTGAAGGTCAACCAGATCGGCACGCTCACCGAGACGCTCGACGCCATCGCCATGGCACAGCGCGCCGGCTACACGGCCGTCATCTCGCACCGCTCGGGCGAGACCGAGGACACGACGATCGCCGATCTGGCCGTAGCGACCAACGCCGGCCAGATCAAGACCGGTTCGATGTCGCGCACCGACCGCATGGCCAAATACAACCAGCTGCTCCGCATCGCCGAGGAGCTGGGCGACAAGGCCGTCTACGGAATCCCGAAATAAACCGTCTCGCAGCGGTTCCGCTGCTGTGAGAAGGGAAACGCCCCTTTGCCGAGAACTGCAAAGGGGCGTTTCCAATTTACCCGAAAGCATACCGCCGCGCAGTGCGGCTCCGCCCTATGCGATCACCAGATCGACGCCCGCCTCCTCGGCCATGGCGACCGCCTGCTCCGAAATGCGGCTGTCGGTCACAATCACGTCGATCTCTTCGAGCGAACAGATACGGCCGAAACCGCGCTGCCCGAACTTCGACGAGTCGGCCAGAATGATGATCTTCGACGCCGAGCGCATCATCACCTGTGTGAGCTTCGCCTCCTCGATCGTCGAGGTGGTGATCCCGTGTTCAAGATCGATGCCGTCGACCCCGAAGAAGAGCTTCGAGCAGCTGAAATCGCTCAGCGCCGCCTCGGCGTAACCGCCGATCGCCGACAACGACTTCTTGTGGACGCACCCGCCCAGCTGCACGACGTTGATCTCCTCGACGTCGTTGAGCAGCACCGAGGTTTTGAGGAACGTGGTCACCACGTTGAGATGCGAGCGGAACTCGCGCTTGATCGCCTCGGCGAACGCATAGATCGTCGATCCCGAAGCCATGATGATCGAATCGTTGTCGTTGAGCAGTTCGACCGCCTTCCGGGCGATGCGCTCCTTCTCCTCGCGGTTGACATTGCCCTTCACGTGGACGTCGGTATCCGCCACGTGGGGATTGGCCGAACGGGCGCTGCCGTGTACCTTGTACAACAGCCCCTTCGCTTCCAGTATCTTGACGTCCTTGCGGATCGTCACCTTCGTCACGCCCAATTCGTTGGCCACGTCGGTGATGCGCACGAAGCCGTATTTGTTCAGATGATCGAGAATGTATTTGTGTCTTTCGGCTACGCTCAACATATTCGGTTTGTTTCGATTTTAATTGCGTAAATATAGTAAATATCGACGAGTTCTGCAAAAAAGCGTTGATTTTCTCTCTTCGTTTTCTCGCCTCGGCATAGTCCGAACAAGTTCGGCTCTGCGCTCGGCTTAACGAAACGGTTCGTTTCCAACAGTCGTTTTCTTGCCATGGCATAGTCCGCGCAAGCGCGGCTCTGCCCATTTGGCTTATCGACAACGTCGCTCTGTCTCTCACGGCCGGAATCTCCGGCCGATATTTTCCGCACGGGCACCCGCACCCGCAAAAAAGCGGACGACCCAAAGGGCCGTCCGCCGCGAAAACCGCTAAAAAGAGAGGGCGTTTACTGTTTCCTGACGATCACGTCGTCGATCCAGGCACGGTCGCCCGGCGTATTGTATTTGTCGTACTCGGCCGTCGCCTTATACAGTTTGGTATAGATCTGAATCAGCGTTTTGGCCGTCACGCCTTCGATCACGACCTCGTGGTCGGTAAACTCGAAGCACTTCTTGCTGTTGGCACCGTATTCGGCCGGGAGTTTGTGCTTCACCAGAACGTCCGTCGCATTTTCCGCTGCGACGGCGACACCGTCCGCCTTGACGATCTTCGCACCGTCGGCCTCTTTCAGACGCACCCAGACGCCTTCACGGCCATCCAGGACAGCATTACCGACTTCCAGATCGCCTGTCGAAGTGTTCGGTTCGCAATAGGGCGACGACTTGAAAGTCAGCACCACGGTCGTCGGACCGGTCAACGAGGTCATATACGGAATCGGCATGTAGCCGTTGTTCTCCGTAGAACCGAATTTCAGGATACCTGCGGTCAGATACGAACGCAGCATGTAATCCTCCGTCGCCGTAGGCAGCTTCGAAGCGTCCCACTGCGAGAGGAAGAGCCGGTGGTAATCGGCCGGCACCGCGCCGCAACCGCTGTTGGGGTTGGGCATGTTCTTGACCGGCGTGCCGGACGTATAGGCCAACTGGGTCAGGTCGCCCGTCAGATCGTCCTTCTCCGTCTTGGGATACATGCCGAATGCGATGGCCGCACCGTTGCCGCCCCACCAATGTTCGTTGAAATCGGCATAGAAGAGACAGTCGGAATGATCCGCCTTCGCCGTCGTAGTGAAGGTATATTCACCCCACTCCGAATCGCCGAACTTGGAGGCGTCGGCCGAGATGCGCTGAATGCGTGCCGTGTAGGTCGTATTCGCTTTGAGACCGCCGAATACGAAGCGCGGGAATTTGTATTTGGCGCTGGGCAGCCCCCACTTCGAGAAGTTGTAGATCAGTTTCGACCCTTCGAGCAGCTGGAGCGACGTCTTGGTGTCGGACTGCTGCGCCGCGTCGATATCCCACTCGACGATGGCCATATTGTGCGTCACCTCGAATCCGTCGTAGAGATGCACGACAGGGCGGGTCAGCAACGCCGGCGTATGCACGGCGATGTCGGCCGTGAACTCCGAATTGTATTCGGGCTTGCTCTCGTAGAGCGCCTGCACCGCAACGGCATAGTCACGGTCGGGCGTCAGTTCGCCGAAGGTGCACGACAGCGCGTCGGCATCCACGCTCTGCTCCTTCACCACGGCACCGGCCTCTTTGAGCACGGCCTTGTAGCCGCTCGCGCCGCTCACCGTCTCCCAACTGATCGTCACCGCATACGACGTCGCCGAAGCGGTCGCCTCGGGCGTCTTCAACGGGCCGGCCAGGAAGCCTTCGGTACCGAGCAGGACGGAGACCTTCTCCGAATCGAACTCGGGATTCGGCTCGTAGAGCGCGACGATCTCGAAGATGTAGAATCCCGGCTGCAAGTCGGTAAATTCGTGCGAGAAAACATCGTCGACTCCCTCTGCGGCGGGAACCACCGCCTTGTTCACGAACGAGGGGTTCTCCTGCGGCACGAGGGCCACTTCATAACCCGTCGCGTCGGCGACGCCCGGCCACTCCACCTCGATCGAATTCGCTCCGCTCGTATAGAGAATCCGTTCCGCATCGACCTTCTCCAACGGTTCGGTGCGCTCCTTGACGGCGGACGACATCACCGAGATGTTGTCCAGCACGAAACGGCCCTTGCCGTCCGTCTTGGTCGACGCCCACTTGAACGACGTGGCCGAAGTGGCGCCGTTGACCACGAACGTGCAGGTCGTCCACTTGGCGTTCGCCCAGCCCGAGAAGGTCGGCAGCGAGATGTTGCCGCCGCCCTCGACCGAACCTGCGCCTTCGGCCGTGAAGAGGATCAGATCGTCGGATTTATCGTACAGCGAGATGTCGAACGACACGACGACGGTCTGCGGCGCCGAAGAGAGTTTGTCCATTTTCGGCGTCTGAATCCAACCGTTGTTGCTGCCCGTTCCGAGCTTGATGTAACCCGGGTGTTCGTAGACACGCTCTCCCTGCCAACCGACCAGATCGCGGTTGATGCGGTAGGTCTCACCCAGCGACTTGAAGGCGTCGCCCGCGCCGTCGGTTCCCACCGAGACCTCGCCGTCGGCCTCTTCGAGGCCCGTAATATCCTGACCGGAAACCTGTTTCCCGCCGGGACACTTGCCCTTCTTATTGGCCATCAGGTCGCCGCCCCAGACGAATTTGCCGAAGTCCATCGAGAAGATGAAATTCTCGGACTGGATATTGAGCGAAATCACGTCGTCGAAGATCGTCTTGCCCTCGATGGTCATTTTCATGTTGAGTTTCACCACGCCGATATCGGAGGGGGTTCCCGTGATCGGCAATTCGATCTTGCCGCTGCCCTCGCCTTCGATCGTTCCCGTGTAGTCCTTGATCGCCAGCCCGCGGTCGTCGCCGTCGAACGTAAAGGTAATCTCGACGGGTTCGCCGCCCTTCGCCTTGTCGTACTCCACGGCCAGCAGCGCATTCGATACGACATTGGCTTTCAGGTCGCCCGAAAGCACGGGTTTTTTCACCGTGAAGGTACCGTCGTCCTGCGTGACCTTCACCTCGACGGCATCGCCGCGCGTAGCGCCCACGATCGTAATCACGGCTTCGCGCTCGCCGCCGAGGTTGCGGTCGGCGATCGCCGTGATCCACTGGTAATCCTTGCCGTTGCCGACCCCTTCGGCGGGATCGAGTCGCAACCAGGCCGCCGTCTCCTGCCCTGCGGCGTCCTTACATGCCACCGATGCGGACCATGCCCCCGGCACACGGACCGAGATCCGGGCGGTCGCATCCTTATTATAAGCCACACTCACCTCGTCGGTATTGCGTGTCAATTGGCTCACCTCGTCGGTAATGTCGTCGGTACAACCGGCAACGCCAAAAGACAGGAACAGCGCGGCTGCAGCCATCCATTTCGTTAGTTTCATAAAATTCGTCGGTATTAGAGTAATACTATTGGTAAAAATAGTTTTCGGGAAGCATCCCTGCGATGCGCCCCGCCTCCAAGAAAGAATTTCAGATCAGCTTGCGAAAACAAATGTACACAATTTTTCATTGTATCCAAATTTTTCGAAAATAATATTTTTCAGTAGATATCGCCGACAATCCTAAAATAATCCAAAACGCGCCCTGAAAAACACGCTCCGGCACACGGCAGAAACCTTTCCGGAAAAGAGAGACGGCTCCGATTTCGACGCTCTTCGCCGATTTTTCCTTCGTCGCGTGTTATCGGATCTCTTCAAAAAATTATCGTATAAATTATTGCATAAAACAAATAATAAATTTACATTTGCATCTATAAAGCCATAACCCGCTCTCCAAAAGAGCACGAAACCAAACCTTAAAACACACATCAAAACAAATGAACAGAAACTAACCGAACCTTTTTCATCCCTCCCGGAACAGTTTAGATCGGATCAGTCTGCAACGTGAGGATTCCCGTACCGGACTTTCATATTTTAAATAATTTAAAAATCCGACACGGATGTCCGAACCCAACCGAATGTTAACTTAAACTGTTTTAACAATGAAACAATGTCCTACTCAGAGAGGAGTCCGCACGCTCGCGAACCGCTGCCGGCGTATGGGATTCTTCGTGGTCGCACTTGTTTTGACTGCCCTGACAACCAGCGCTTTCGCACAAGGGGGGGGGAAATATCACCGGCACAGTCAAGGACAAGAGCGGTAATCCCATCATAGGTGCAGCCGTCACGATCCCCAACACGGCGCGCGGCACCTCTACCGACATCGACGGTCGCTACACCATCAAAGCCTCAGCCAATGAGTCGCTGAATTTCAGCTATATCGGCTACCAATCCCAACTCATCCAAATCAACAACCGAACGACGATCGACGTCGTACTGACCGAAGACAACACCTCGCTCGAAGAGGTCGTGGTCGTAGGTTACGGCGTGCAGAAGAAGCGCGACATCGTAGGCGCTGTCGAACAGATATCCAGCAAGGATATCGCCGACCGCATCGGCTCCTATCAGAACGTGTCGCGTTCGTTGCAGGGAGCCATCCCCGGTCTGACGGTCACCTTCTCCGACGGTAAGCCCACGCGCGGCGCAGGCATCCAGGTGCGCGGCGCCAACTCGATCGGCTCGGGCGGTTCGGCCCTCATTCTCGTCGACGGCGTGGAGACCGACATCACGACGGTCAACTCCGAGGACATCGCGAGCATCTCCGTCCTGAAGGATGCCTCGTCGACGGCCGTCTACGGTTCGCGCGGTACGTTCGGCGTCATCCTCATCACCACCAAACGCCCCGAAAAAGGCCAGATGAAGATCACCTACAACGGTTCGTACAACTTCTACAAGCGTACCGTGACGCCCGAACTGATCGACAACGGCTATGACTGGACCACCTCCTACCTCGAATCCTACATCAACAACAAGGCTTCCGACCCGACCAATATCAACAACGTCTTCCGGTTCAGCCGCGCATGGTACAGCGAACTGGAACGCCGCAACAGCGACCCCTCGTATGAGAAATGGCGCGTCAACAACCGCAACGTCTACGAATACTTCGGCAACACCAACTGGTACGACGTATTCTACAAGGACTATACGACCGGACACCAGCACAACATCAGCGTGACAGGCGGCGGTGACGTGGCATCGTACTACGTCTCGGGCCGTATGTTCGAGCAGGACGGCATCTACAACGCCGGCGACGAGAAATACCAGCAGTTCAACGTCAAAGCCAAAGGCATCGTCAACGTAAAGCCGTGGCTGCGCGTGGAGAACACCACCGACTTCATGTACCGCTATTCGCACCAGCCGACGAGCCACACGGGCATCTCCACAACGCCGATGACGGTATCGCGCATGCTCAACCACCAGGCTTACCCCGTAGCCCTGGTCACCAATCCCGACGGCACGTGGACGGAAGCGGCCGTATACACGGGCTGGGCAGGCTTCGTCGAGGGCAACTCGTGGCGTAAAGACCGCAAGTTCGACATGAACAACCGCACGGCGGTCACGATCGACCTGTTGAAGGACGTGCTGGTCGCCGCCGCCGACGTGAGCTTCTATTTCAACCAGACCGACCGCCGGCAGGCCGTGAACAGCTACACCTACTACACGGGGCCCGACAGTTCGGGCGAACGCCCCTCGGGCTCGCTCTACGAAGAGCGCTCCTACAACCGCCAGAAAGTCGCTTCGAGCGCCACGCTGACCTACACGCCCCGCCTGGGCGACAACCACTCGCTGAGTATCATGGGCGGTTGGAACATCGAAGATTATACCTACAAGAGCAACCTGATGAGCCGCGAAGGCATCATCATCCCCGGCAAGCCCAATTTCAGCCTGCTGGAAGGCGAAGCGATGACCCTGAAGGACAACGGCAGCTACGACTGGGGACTGGTCGGCGCATTCTACCGCGTAAGCTACTCGTACAAAGGGAAATACCTATTGGAAGCCAGCGGCCGTTACGACGGCAACTCCAAGTTCCCGTCCAACCAGCGTTGGGGATTCTTCCCCTCGGGTTCGGTGGGATGGCGCATCTCGGAAGAGAACTTCATGAAAAACGCCAACTGGCTCGACAACCTGAAGATCCGCGCATCGGTCGGTTCGGCGGGCAACGGCCTCATCAGCGATGCCTACGCCTACCTCTCCACGATGTCGATCGCACAGTCGAGCCTGCTGAACAACGGTTCGGTGTTCAACTACACGCAGGCACCCTCCCCGATTCCCAAGAGCCTGACATGGGAAAAGGCCACGACCTATGACCTCGGCCTGGATTTCGAGGCATTCAACGGCCGCCTGAACTTCTCGGCCGACATCTACCGCAAGAAGACAACCGACATGTATGTGGTGGGCGAAGAGCTGCCCGCCGTATTCGGCAACAGCGCCCCCAAGGGTAACTACGCCGACATGCGCACCGACGGGTGGGAGGCCAGCCTGTCGTGGCGCGACAGCCACAAGGTTGCGGGCAAGACCCTGAGCTACAATATTAAAGTCGCCGTATGGGACAACACCAGCAAGATCACCCGCTATACGGCCAAAACTGGCACGCTCCCGACCAACTACTCGATCAACTATTACGAGGGGATGACCCTCGGCGAAATGTGGGGCTACAAGTGCGACGGGCTGTTCCAGAGCGACGAAGAGGCGCAGACATGGGCCAACTATTCGAAGTTCACCAACCGTTCGGCGACCTGGCAGGCCGGCGACCCGCGCTACCTCGACCTGAACGGCGACGGATACGTCAACAACGGCAACAACACGATCTACGACCACGGCGACCTGGTGAAGATCGGCAACACCACGCCCCGCTACAGTTACAGCATCCAGGGCGGCGTGCGCTGGAACGGCATCGGCATCAGCATGATGTGGCAGGGCGTCGGCAAACGCGACTGGTATCCGGCCAAGGAGTCGGGTTATTTCTGGGGACAGTACGGCC
>ERZ772865.3180-NODE-3180-length-12901-cov-2.688541_pt1 | contig 12901 bp, 10 predicted proteins | sample MGYA00512133_ERZ772865 | MGnify/ENA primary metagenome ERZ772865 (study PRJEB29015, sample SAMEA2737722) | human gut metagenome | biome: human gut; feature: human-associated habitat; material: faeces | place: China | collected 2012 ...
CATCGTTTCCAACAACGAAGCTGCCCAGAAGAAATTCCAGGCATTGGTAGATGCACGCCGTCTTGTGCCCGATCTGCCAGTCTCCGTCCATCTCATTGCCCAGACACCAGGTCCGGATGCCGTACGGCTTTTCATGTCCATTTGCCGCCCGGAGATCACTGTAGTATGTGCCGGTCTCCATATTACAATATTCCAGCACCGCAAGCGCTTCCTCGATTCCCTTGGTTCCAAGATTCACTGCATAGATCGGTGCAACCTCTGCCGCGTCCGCCCACTTCATAAATTCATCCAGACCGACCTCGTTTGTCTCAATACTTTTCCACGCCAGATCCCGCTTCCTCGGGCGTTTCTCCACAGGTCCGATCCCGTCCCGCCAGTCATAGTTGGAGACAAAATTGCCCCCAGGATAGCGCACCGCCGTGACCCCCATCTGCCTTACCTTCTGCAGCACATCGCCCCGGAATCCGTTTTCATCTGCAGTCTTATGCAACGGCTCGTAGATGCCGGTGTACACCACTCTTCCCATGTGCTCCACGAAGGAGCCGTAGATACGGTCGTCAATCCTGCCTTTTGTAAATGCCGTATCAGCTTTAATTGTTACATGTCTCATCTTCTCTCTCCTCTGCCTCTATTCTTTCATTCCCGATGTTGCGATTCCTTCCATGAAAAACTTCTGTCCGAACAAAAACAGCAGTAACAGCGGCAGAATCGCAATCACCGTAGCAGCAAGTGTCGGACCATATTTGATCGAATTACTTCCAACCAGAATTGCAAGTCCTGCTGACAACGTCCGCATTTCCACCGAACTTGTCAGCATCATCGGATAGAGCAGATCGTTCCAGTTATTCATGAAATGATAGATTCCCAGTGTCACAAGTGCCGGCTTTGCAAGCGGCAGAATGATTTTCAGATATATTTTCCACTCTCCCATACCATCAATTTTCGCAGCCTCATCCAGCGATTTCGGTATGCCCGAGAAGAAGGAGGTCAGCATGAAAATACCGTAGGCACTCGCTGCGCGTGGCAGAATCAGTCCTAAGAACGTATTTAAAATTCCAAGCTTATATTCTTCCATATAGAGTGGAATCATCACCACCTGAAACGGAATCATCATCGTGAGCAGGATGATTCCAAAGAGCAGTTTTCTTCCTGTAAATTTCATTCGGGCAAATGCATATGCTGCCATAGAATCAAAAAACAGACTGATGATGGTGACACCCCCTGCAAACACAACCGTGTTAAGCAGCATTCTGGCAATCGGGAGCACTTTCCACACATAGGCAAACTGTGTTGTGACCCACTCTGTCGGGAAAAAGATTGGCGGCCACTTGATAACGTCCGCATCCGACTTGAAGGCGGATACGCCGAGCCAGAACAGTGGAAGCAGCACCAGCGCTGCAAACAGCAGAAGTACCAATGTTCCGATCACCCGCTGCGCACTTATTTTTCTCATGTCTCGTCACCTCCCTGAGGGAAAGCATATTTTCTTAAGATCACGGTTATAATCGCAATCATGCAGAACAGATAAACGGCGATTGCTGACGCATATCCGAGATCATACGGCGCTGTCTGAAATCCCCGGTTGTAGATATAACCCACGAGCGTCTCGGTCGCGTACTGCGGGCCGCCTCCCGTCATGACGTAGATCTGATCGAATACCTGCAGCGCCATAATTAACGTCGTCACCACGCAAAAACCGATCGTATCCCGTATGCCGGGTATTGTGACATAGAAAAATTTCTGCAGCCCGGTCGCGCCGTCAATCTCCGCCGCCTCATATAACGACTCAGAGACGCCGAGCGCCGCCGCCGAAAGGATGGTAAGCGTATATCCGAACCCTTTCCACACCGTAACAAAAATCACCGTAGGCATCGCCCATGTCGTGCTCGAGAGCATATTTGGCATCGTGATACCGATTTTTCCAAGCAGATATGGCAGCATTCCGTAGTGCGTATTGAGCAGCATCGACCACATGATGCTGACTGCCGTCATAGAACACACATAGGGCAGGTAAAATACGGTTCTCAAAAGCTTGTGCAGTTTTGTATTGCGCAGCATAAACATGAGCAGCAGCAACGCCACGATCATCTGGAGGGGCACCTCAAGCAGTGCGAAATAAAATGTATGAAACGTAGCATTTGCCACACGCTCATCCTGAAACATTTTAATGTAGTTGGCAATTCCGGCGAACGAGATATTTTTCATATAAATATCAATATTCATCAGACTGATCCCGATCGCTCCCGCCAGCGGTATAAATACAAATACGGTAAGTATGAGCAGGGAAGGCGCGATAAACGCATACGCCTTCACCTGATGCTCCATACGGTGTTGTCTCTTTTTTACTTTCATAATTTCCATCCTTTACGGCTTGCAGCTATTTTTGCGTCAGTGACCGTCAGACATCAGTCGGAGATTACCGCGTCCAGCGCGTCCGAAGCCTCCTGTACACTCTGCGTCACGTCTGCCCCGGATAAAATTTTCTCCATCATCGGTTTCATGACATCATTGTCAATCATGCTTCCGCATTCCAGTCCCAGATGCCAGTCACGTCCGATCTCGGATGCCTTGGATACTGCACTTAAGATCTCGTTGTTCTGAATGTCCGCATCCTCAAGAACAGAGTAAGACCATACCGGGAAGCCGTTCCGGTTCGACCACTCTTTTAACACATCATCAGACAGCCAGTATGCCATAAATTTATACACTGCCTCTTTGGTCTGTTCGTCGGCCCCTTTCGTCAGCATGTAAGAGCATCCGCCCTCCGGGGAGTACGCGCCGTCGCTTCCGCCCGGGATCGCCGTGATTCCATAATTCAAACCAAGCTGTGTCAGCCCGTTGATGTTCCATGGACCGCTGGTATACATTGCAAGCTGGCCGGACTGGAACATCGTGTCCGCATCCGCTGCGGTGAGTCCCTCCGGGGATACCCCATCCTCCGTCGCAAGCTTCTGAATCCACTCCAGGGTTGCAATATTTTCTTCGGAATTTAAAAGGTTCTGTGTTGCATCCTCATTGATGACATCTCCGCCGTTCGCCCACAGGTACTCGCAGTAATAACCGTAATCGGTCGGAAGTCCCAGTCCATACTGGTTCTTAGACGGATCGGTGCAGGCGATCGCCGCCTCGCGCAGTTCATCGAGCGTGGTCGGCGGGTTCTCCGGATCAAGACCTGCCTCCGTGAAAAGATCCTTGTTGTAATACAGATACTGCACATTGTACTGCATTGGTACGCCGTAGAGCGCATCGTCTATGTAGGATTTTGCAAGTACATTTTCATAGAAATTACTCTTGTCAATGCCCATCGTATCCCAGAAATCGCTGATATCCTCGATCAGTCCATTCTCCTCATACTGATGAAGATACTCAATGCCCACCAGCACAAACGACGGTCCTGTACCGGTCGATACTGCCGTTGCAAATTTTGTCTGCAAGGTATCATTGTCCATAATATCAATCTGCACCGTAATATTGTCCGTATTGGTTTCATTGTAGTTGTCGATGATTTCACGCAGCACATCTCCGTCTGATCCGGTAAATGGTGCCCACACAGTCAATGTGATTCCTTCTCCCGCAGCACTTCCGCTGTCTTTTTCTGTCTTTGCTGCCTCTGTTGCCGTGCCTGCACTCCCCTGTGCATCCGCTGTCTGGCTGTCTGCTGCTGTGCTGCCGCACCCTGCAAACATGGTCGCTGCCATTGTCATTGCCAGTAATCCCGCCATTGCTCTTCTTTTCATGTTATCCTCCATTCTGCAGACACTTTGTGTCGAGGCAACCGCAGATGCAACCTCTGATTTGCACGGGCAATGAATCTGCACCCGTAACGTGTCTTCCATCTCGTTTGCTCTGCGATAAGGGCTCATTTTGTGGTGTCTGCCGCATCAAACAGCCCTGTGCAAAATGCAGTATCATCCGCATTTTTGCACTACTTCCTCCCCATACATTGTTTCGTTGTGATTTTTTCTGTTTTGCGTACACGTGTACATTTTTGTGTAAAAATATCGTCCGCGCATTTGCGGACGCGTGTACTCAACACACTATTTATTATAGCAACAGCATAGTTTCTGTCAATTATATATTTTTCATGTATTTGGTCTATAAATTTTGTGAAATATTACTGATACGGAACGCTCACAAATCGCCAGACACTTCTACGCTCCCCTGACATCCTCCCGCACCTCATAATATCCCTGTGGATAGTGACATGCCGGGCACATCTTCGGTGCACTGGTTCCAACCACAATATGTCCGCAGTTCCGGCACTCCCACACTTTCACACTGCTTTTCTCAAATACCGCATGTTCCTGCACATTCCGAAACAGTTCCCGGTAGCGTTCTTCATGCATTTTCTCAATCGCTCCGACCATGCGAAATCGCGCTGCAAGCGCCGCAAAGCCTTCCTGCTCCGCCGTTTTTGCAAAATCCTCATACATGTCTGTCCACTCATAGTTCTCCCCGTGGGCTGCGGCATCCAGATTCTTTCCCGTATCGCCGATCAGTCCCAATTCCTCGCCCCACATCTGCGCATGTGCGCGCTCGTTATCCGCCGTCTTCTCAAAAATCGCGGCAATCTGCTCATAGCCTTCCTTTTTTGCGATCTCCGCAAAAAAAGTATAGCTGTTTCTCGCCTGTGATTCCCCTGCAAATGCTGCTTTCAAATTCTTTTCCGTCTGTGTTCCTGCATACTTGTTCATAGAACCCTCCATTTTTCACACGATCTCTCGCTCCAACTCTTTGCTCCAACTTCTGGCTTCAGCTTTTTGTTCTTGCCTTGCCTTATTACGCTAGTATGCCCGATCCGTCGAAATTTATTTATCCTGCCGGTAACCTTTTTGACGGCTTTTTTCTATTCCCACAAACCTGTTCTTCAAATATTTCTGGGGTCTTCCCTGCCTGCATAGCAATGTGCGGGTCTGACACGGCTTTTTTTCTCTCTCAGACCCGCAATAGCATATTTTTTTGCGTTATGTAAACTTATTTTCCTCCTGTTCGGGTCTGATTCGTGAAAATCAACTTTCCAGACCCGTTTTTCTGCTTTTTCGGGTCTGGCACAGCTTTTTCTTCCTCCCAGACCCGCAAGAGCTGATTTTTCGTTTCTTTTTCCCTCTTGCAATGGCATTTTCGGGTCCCGCAAGTCTTTTTTCCTTCTGAGGACCCGCAGTAGACTGACAAGCTCCTCCATACTTCCATTGACCCGAAAAACGTCAAAAACAGGTTATCTATCAAACTGTAAAAAAATTGCATCCGATAGACTGTAAAAAATTTGCACCTGGCAGGCAGAAAAAACAGCCGGTGCATTCTGCGCCGGCTGTCCGTACATTTCCCATTTCAAAGTTTTATTTTTTCTGCAGACTTCTTTTCTTTCTGCACTGTGGCTGTCTGCACTGCCGCCACGGCAAGTCCAAAAACGATCCGCTGTTCCCGATCCGGACTCACTCCCTAAGATCAGCGCTTTACATTGAATGCCGCCATGCCGGGATATACCGCAGCATCGCCCAGCTCCTCCTCGATGCGCAGAAGCTGGTTGTATTTTGCCACACGCTCGGTTCTGCTCGGTGCGCCGGTCTTGATCTGGCAGGTGTTTAATGCCACCGCAAGATCTGCGATCGTCGTGTCCTCCGTCTCGCCGGAGCGGTGGGAGGAAATCGCCGTATAGCCTGCCTTATGTGCCATCTTGATTGCCTCCAGTGTCTCTGACACAGAGCCGATCTGATTTAATTTAATCAGGATTGCATTTCCGCATCCACTGTCAATTCCTTTCTTGAGACGCTCGGTGTTCGTTACAAAAAGATCATCGCCGACAAGCTGCACCTTATCGCCCAGCTCCTTCGTCAGCTTCTGCCAGCCTTCCCAGTCCTCCTCATCCAGCGCATCCTCGATGGAAATGATCGGATACTTCTCCACCAGCTTCTTCCAGTGCTCGATCAGTTCCTCAGAAGTAAACTTCGTGCCTGCTTTCGGCAATATGTACTCACCTTTCTTTGTGCCTTTCCACTCGGAGGACGCCGCATCCATGGCAATCATGAAATCTTTGCCCGGCTCATAGCCAGCATTTTTCACTGCCTGTAAAATGTACTCGATCGCCTCTTCATCGCTGGCAAGATCCGGTGCAAAACCACCCTCATCGCCGACGGAGGTTGCAAGGCCTTTGCTCTTTAACAGGGCTGCCAGTGCATGGAATACCTCTGCACACCAGCGGAGCGCCTCCTTGAAGCTTCCCGCGCCGACCGGCATAATCATGAACTCCTGCACATCCACCGTATTGGCTGCGTGTGCACCGCCGTTTAAAATATTCATCATCGGAACCGGAAGTCTGTTGCCGGAGATTCCGCCAAGGAAACGGTACAGCGGGATATCCAGCGCGATCGCCGCCGCTCTTGCCGCTGCAATTGATACCGCAAGGATGGCATTTGCGCCAAGCTTTGACTTGTCCTTCGTTCCATCCGCAGCAATCATTGCCGCATCCAGCGCGTAAATATCGCTTGCGTTCATGCCGCAGATTGTATCGTTAATGACCGTGTTAATATTCTCCACTGCCTTTGTGACACCCTTTCCAAGGTATCTCGCTTTATCTCCATCACGAAGCTCCAGTGCCTCAAACTCTCCCGTCGAAGCGCCTGACGGTGCCATGCCTCTTCCCACGGTGCCATCCGCAAGCGTGACCTCCGCCTCAACGGTAGGATTGCCTCTGGAATCCAGTATCTCTCTTCCGATTACCTTTTCAATCTCCAAAAAATTCATGCTTCGTTCTCCTTCCCTCTCGCCATCCGGACTCCGTCTTCCGGAAAACACACCGGTCGGCGTTCGTTACATAGGATGGAACGCGTCCCGGTGCAGCTGTTTTCCGGCAGGAAACGGATTCAGCAGCTCCGCACCTGTAAGAAGTCCTAAAATGATTTACACTATAGTTAGTTGCACCTAACTGTCGTCATTATAACGGTTGGAGAAAAAGATTGCAACCCCGGATGATGATACTTTTTCTCATTGTGGATTCTCCGCCGGATAAGAACGCCCTTTCCCTTACTGCACCGCTGCTCCGTCGTGCGTCATCATCTGCCAGCCTTCCGCACGCTCTCTCGCCTCGATAAATCTGCGGTAGGTTCCCTCTTTTTTAAGCAGCTCCTGATGCGTGCCGCACTCAGCGATCCTGCCGTCTGCCACCACAAGGATCTGGTCGGCATTCTCGATCGTCGCCAGCCGGTGCGCGATCGTGATGATCGTCTTGCCTCTGGTCAATTCCGATAGGGCCGCCTGGATCAGATGCTCGTTCTCCGGATCGACGCTCGCTGTCGCCTCATCCAGAATGATGATCGGCGCGTCCTTTAACATCGCGCGTGCGATGGAAAGCCGCTGCTTCTGCCCTCCGGAAAGCGTGTCGCCGCCCTCTCCGATCATCGTGTCATAGCCCTGCGGCAGTTCCATAATGAAATCATGGCACTGTGCCGCGCGCGCTGCGGCGATCATCTCCTCCTCGGTGGCATCCGGTTTTCCAAAACAGATATTGGCGCGGATGGTATCGTGGAACAGATACACATTCTGAAATACCATCGCCATATTGGACAGCAGGCTGTCGCAGGTAAATTCCCTGACGTCGTGTCCGCCCACCGTGATGCTGCCGCTGTTCACATCGTAAAAACGCGCGAGCAGGTTGCAGATCGTCGTCTTGCCGGAACCGCTCGGTCCCACAATCGCCGTCGTCGTGTGCTCCGGAATCCGAAAGCTTACTCCCTTTAAGATCGTTCGGCTGTCATACCCAAAGCTCACATCTGAAAATGCAATATCATAATTTGTAAGCGGAATATCCGTTCCGTTCTCATCGATAAAATGATCCTGCTTTAATTCGTCAAGCTGATCCATCGCCTCGTCGATCACACCGAGGACATGCGCGCTGTCGCTGATCGGCTCTAAGCTGCCAAAAATTCCAAAAGAGAAAAAGACAAACATCAGCATCACCGGGAACTCCATCTCTCCCCGGAAGCCGAGAAAACACGCCTCTGCCGCCAGCGCCACCGACGCGCATTTTAGGGCGAGCAGATGCAGACAGTTTGCAGGCGTAAAGCCCCACTCAATGGCGAGGCGGATGTCCCTGCTGTCGCGGCACGCCTTTTGCATCGCCTCCATGGACGCCCCACTCTTGCCAAACGACTTCACCACGGAGATTCCGCGCGCATACTCGAGCACCGCCCCGGCAAGATTTCTTCCCGCCTCCGCCTCAGCGGGCGCATGCTTCACGCTGTGCTTCGACACCAGAAGCAGACACAGAAACGACGCAAACGCACCTGCCAGCGCAATCAGAGACACCACCGGGTTAAAAAACAGCAGAAACAGAAAGATACACAAAAAGTTCAGATAGCCGCCCACAAAATTGTCAATCATGCGAATTCCCATGCTCTCTAACGTTCCCAGCCCCGTTGTGATGGAATTTAAAATATTTCCCGTATTCATCTGCGCAAAATAGCCAAGCGACACGCGTTTTAGGGCATCTCCGACCGCCAGTCTGTCCCTTGCGATCAGCTCATAACTGATTGCCTCCTGGCACCGCGCCCGCAGATAGTCAAACAAGAACCGCAGAAAGACAAACACTCCCATGATAACAAGACTCTTCCAGATCCACGCGCGGTCAAATGTCCCGGCGCCGCGCCCGGCATCTAAGAGCATTCCGATGGTGTACGCTGCCACCATGACCGGCATTGCCGCGAACCAGTAGGAAAAGAACGAGAAAATAAAACCCAGATATAATTTTCCTTTAAATTCCCCGCACCAGTCGATGATGCGCTTCACTGTCTTAAACATAGGACACATCCTCCTTTCTGCCCTGGGATACCGCCCAGTGCTTTGCCCCGATATGAAGCTTCCACATCTTCTGATACAGCGGGCAGTTCACAAGCAGTTCCTCCTGTGTTCCCTTTGCCAGAATCTCTCCTGCCTGCAGCACGACAATCTGATCCGCCGTCTGAATCGTCGACAGCCGGTGCGCAATCACAAGCAGCGTCTTTCCTTTTGTGAGCGCCGCAATGCTCTGCTGCAGTTTTTCCTCGTTCTCCGGATCCGTAAATGCCGTCGCCTCGTCCATAATCACAATCGGCGCATTTTTTAACATCATGCGCGCGATCGCCACGCGCTGCTTCTCACCGCCGGAGAGCCGCTTTCCTGCCTCCCCCGCCGGCGTGTCATAACCTTGCGGCAGTTTCAGGATAAACTCCTCGCACTGCGCCGCGCGCGCCGCCGCTTTCACTTCCTCGTCCGACGCTGCCGGATTGCCGAGCCGGATATTTTCCAGTATCGAGCAGCGGAACAGGAAATTATCCTGCGTCACAAAGCTGACATGCTCTGCGAGCTGTTCCACCGGAATCCTGCGGATATCCACACCGCCGATGCAGATTGTCCCCTCCGTCACATCCCAGAAACGCGCAATCAGTTTCGCCACGGTGGATTTTCCGCCTCCGGACGGCCCCACAAGCGCCGTATAACTTCCCTCCGGGAGTGTCAGATCAATGCCGTGCAGCACTTCGTCCTTTTTCTCCCCGCTGTAGGAAAAATGCACGTTTTTCAGCTCGACATCGTGATGTTTTATCGTAGTCTCGCACTCCGGTTCCGGAAGATTTGGCATGGTGAGGTAGGCATCCAGCTGTTCTACCGTCATCTTCATCTGACGGGTATTTTCAGAAAATACTTCGAGCTTTGCCAGCGATCCAACCATCGACATCGAGAGCATCACTGCAAGCGCCGCCTGTGCCCCGGTAATGCTGCCGCGGTCCGCCAGATACAGGCTGACCGGAAGCGTGCCGAGCAGTGTGGACGGGAACAGGGCAAATGCCAGCTTCATCGTCACCCATGTGGAGGAAAGCCACTTCACCACAAACGTTCTGAAATCCGTGATTGCCTTCGCATATTTTTCATAGGACACACCCGCACGTCCGAACGCCTTGATGACCTCGATTCCCTCTATGTATTCCACGATGGCGCTGTTCATGCGCTCGTTCGACGCATTGTAGATCTCAAAGCTTTTTCCGCTGATGATAAACGTGAGCACCATGCACACCATGGCGAGCGGCAGCGTCACAAGCGAGGCAAGCGCCAGCCGCCAGTCCAGTACCGCAAGCGCCGCCAGACTGACCACCGGAAGCACCAGATGTCCGGCTCCCTCCGGGATCATGTGAGCGAGCGGCGGCTCCATATTCTCGATCTTGTCTACCATGACCGCTTTGATCTCCCCGATCGAGTGCGCCTGCACTTCCCCGAGCGGGGCATGCAAAAACCGGTCTGCCACGCGAAGTCTGAGCTGCTCTAAAATGTGATAGGCAACCGAGTGCGCCAGTCCCGTGGACCATCCGAAGCAGAGAATTTTTACCGCATAAAAAACGAGCGCCGCAAGACACCAGTATGCAATCACACTCTCCGTCACCGTCCCGTTCACAAATGCCTCAATGACGCGGTACAGGCAGAAATACGGCAGAATCCCCGCCACGATGCTGACCACTGAAAGCAGCACCGAAAGTGCCAGTTTTCCTCTTCTCCCCTCCGTGTAGGAGAACACAATCGAAAGCCATCCCTTTTTTTCTGTTTTATCTACTTTTTCCACATAAATCTCCTTTCTCTGATGCCGCCGGGTGCCGCAGTTCTCCTGCCAGGTCCGCCATTTCCATTTCCACGTCCCCGGCATCTCCCCGGCATCCGTCTTTACCGGATTGCGTTCCGGTACTCCACCGGCGACATCTGCATCACTCTCTTAAATGCCATGGCAAACTTGCTCGGGCTGTCGTAGCCGACCATCCCCGCAATCTCTGCCACATTTTTCTCCCTGTCCTCCCGAAGCAGCACCGCCGCACGGTTCATGCGGTATTTTAACATCCAGTCTCCGATGGAAGTTCCGTACACGGACTTAAAACACTGTTTCATGCCGGTCTGCGGAATGTCAAACCGCTCCGACAGTTCCCGCTGGGTGATGTTCTCATCCATGTGCTCTGTCAGATAGTGTCCGATCGCCTTGACTTTCTCCACCTGCGTCCGGTAAAAGTACGCCGGTTCGTCGATGCGCCGGGGAAGCTCCGCCGCCTTCAGAAACAGCAAAAGTTCCATCACTTTTAACTTGAAATACGGAATTCTGATCTGCTCCGGAACCGCATAAAGTTCACTGAAAATATGCTCGACTGCCGGATGTCCGTGCAGCACTCTCGGATATTTTCCCTCGCAGAATTTCCGGCAGATGACCGCAGCGCTCACCGGGAACCCCTTCATCTGCGTGGCAAGTCCCGCATCCGCGGTTTCCAGATCAAAACAGATCATGGCTCCGTGGTAATGTGCCAGCGGAAATTCAAAATGTCCCGTGTGCGTCAGGCGGCGGTCCAGCTTTAAATCTCCCGCCTCCACATAGGCGTAGGCATCCTCATCCGCCACATACTGCATCCGCCCCTCCCTGCAATGGTCGATACAAAAAACATGCTTCTGTGGCACAAATTCCGAATCAAAATAATCCATATGAAAATTGTTGAACCCGAGCATGACACCCGGGAACAGTTCATACATCGCAATCGTTCCCTCGCCGGTGGCATTTTCCATCCGAAAGACACTGCATCCTTCGCTCTTCGCCAGACACTGCATCTGCTCCTCATTCCGGTAAGTCTCCATCGTCCCTCTCCTTTTTACCGTGTGCGGCATGGCTGCCCTCTGCGCCAGAACAGGAATACCATAACAAACAGCAACTCATAAAATACGCCCTGCCCGGGATTCCTCATAAATAAAGCTCCGGTTTCACACCTTCGCACCTATTCATTAAACGGAATACCCCAGACAGGGCGCTCTATCCAGACATCCTTTTCCTCCTCTTCTGGTTAGTTCTTTCTAACACGTTTTTATCCTAGCGGAGAACGGAGAAAAAATCTGTCCCATTTCGTCGTTTTTGTTCCGATTGGACAACATCATGTCCGGATGTCTTAATCTATCCTTTTTCTTACTTTTCGTGACGGAATGCGGAAAAAAGCCCCTTCTTTTCGTAAGGTTCTCTCGTCACAGTTCCCATCTCATAGCCGGTCTTGTCAATGACTTCCTTTAACTTTGCATCATCGATGTCCTGTTCGGTCAGAATGACTGTCTCCCCTTTTGCATGGGAAGAGGTTACCTTCTTCACCGGAAACGCAGCCCTCACTGCCTCATTCACATGTGCCTCGCACATTCCACACTGCATGCCATCCACTTTTACCACAATTTTTTCCATTGCTGTTCTTCCTCCGTATTACTTCTGTCTGCATATATCCTCTATCAGTTCCACCCACTCCTTCGGGTGCACTGCAAGAAGTTCCTCATGCTGCATGTCCAGTTCATGCAGTACCGGGTGCGCAAAATGCCTGTGATAACGCGCCCTATATTTTTCGCCCATCTTTAAGGCATATAAAATGTGGATCTCGGTGCCCGCCGGATTGATCGCATCCGCCAGCGGCGTAATCAGATCGGAATAGAACTGATTGCGCAGACTCTCCTTTGTGATAAAGGAGAGATCTACACCGGCGCCGCGCATCATGCCGATAAACGCATCCACATATCCGTCTCCCGCCTTGCGCCACTTCTCCAGCTTACGGTTTAAAAACGGAAGCCGGAATCTGCCGGTCGTAAGAAACGGATAAATCATCGGCAGCATCAGGGCTGTCATCAGCTTCGCCGGCAGTTTTGCAGACTGATCCAGATCCGAACCGCCGAGAATGCCATAATCCATATGAATCACTCCGCGTGCCGCCATAAGTCCAACGAATGACCCGCCGAGTGAGCAGCCGTACGCCGCACAGATTTTCCCGTCATAGTGTTCCTTAATATATTCCTCGATCTTCGCCGTCTCCTCGATCATCGTGGGAAACTGCGTCTGTTCCGTCTCGTCAAATCCGTCGTAAGAGACGCACGCCACCCGGAA
>ERZ772865.3188-NODE-3188-length-12846-cov-3.731217_pt1 | contig 12846 bp, 16 predicted proteins | sample MGYA00512133_ERZ772865 | MGnify/ENA primary metagenome ERZ772865 (study PRJEB29015, sample SAMEA2737722) | human gut metagenome | biome: human gut; feature: human-associated habitat; material: faeces | place: China | collected 2012 ...
ACCGATATTATCATCAAGTGCTAAATTTCCATACTTTTCATAATTTCTGCGACCTCAGCATCCATTGCATCAAGTTCAGCAGCTCTATCTGCATCATTTATGCTGCTTTTACCGATGCCAAGATTCTCTCTCATCTCATCATCTTTTTCGTTATCTGTATGATAGTCTTTCTTTCCGTCATCAGTCAAATCATTAATAGGTTCTTCTAAATTTTCCTCACTGCCCCTTAAGCTCCTTAATATTTCAAGTTTTTCACGAGCACCTTCATAATCTCCCTGATTTCTACACTTATAATACTCTTTTATTACCTCTTCTATATTTGCAGAGGTAGTTTCTAAAGAATCTTCTGTTTTTTCTTTTATTATATTGTTATTTTTTTCTTCTTTTTGTTCATTTCCTGTACTAGTTTTTGCAATAGGAGTATTAGAAGTTTCCTTACTTACTCCAAATTCTTTACCATCAATCTCTTCTTGCCTATCATCCCTATTTATATTTTCAATTAAAACATCTGGGCTAGATTTCATACTGGCTAGCTCTTTATCCTTTTCATATAACTCATTTTGAAGATTTTGAAATTTTTCTTTATCAAAAGTTGAAGGATTAGCCGCCATCCAAGCCATTTCCTCTTCTATTTCAGATTTTTCATTATAAAGTAAAACAATTCTTGATATATCTTCTTCTCTTTTTTTCTCCTTAGCTTCTTCCTCTTTATTATGTTCATCTTTAATATCTTTTTGTTTAGCCGCAATTTTCTTATCATTTTCTATAGCTTTATGGCTAGGTAAAATAGAAGAATATTGCTTACCTAACTTTTGAAGATATACCTCATACATTCTATTTTCTGCGGCAAGTCTATCCTCCAAAGCAAAATCCCCATCTCTTCTTCTTACAATATCTGCGTGCTTCATAATTTCTTTTCTGTTTTTTTCATATTTTTCTAAAGTAGCTTTATATATTGCTTTTATTGTTGCAGCTTTAACTATACTTTTAACATCTTTACTTGTAATATCTTTTTCTTCTTCAGTCATTTCTGCTAGTTCTTGCATAATTCCTTCTTTATCAATTTTATCTGAAGGCATTCTGCTTTTATCTATTTGTTCATTAACTGATTTTTCTAAATCTTCTTTTACAATGTCTTTACCTTCATCTTTTTGTTTATCATCATTTCTATCATGATTTAACTCACTTAATAACGATTCGTATGAAGAGTCAGATAAATTTTGAAGAGTTGTCTTTTGAAAATCTATATTATTTGTCCTGTTATAATAATCAAGTACATCTTTCATATTTAAATACTGATTATCAATTTTAGCATTTCCAGTTTCCACCATATATGTCTTTTTTATTATTTTATTTAGATTATTTATTATTTCATTTTTCTCATTATCATTAAATTTCATTACATCAACTCCTATGTATATATTACTACATCAACAAACTAATTTCAATACATTTTTTAAAATTCAATATCTAGTTCTACAGGACAATGATCACTTCCAAAAATCTCACTATGAATTTTTGCATCTTTTATTTTATTTTTTATATCTTCTGATGTAATAAAATAATCAATTCTCCAACCAATATTTTTTTCTCTTGCATTTCTCATATATGACCACCAAGAATATGCATCTGTTTTATCTGGATAGACATATCTAAAACTATCAACGAATCCTGAAGATAGTAATTCTGTCATTTTCCCTCTTTCTTCATTAGTAAATCCTGCATTTCCAACATTAGATTTTGCATTTTTTATATCAATTTCATTATGTGCAACATTTAAGTCACCACATAAAATTACTGGTTTTGTTTTATTTAAATTTAATAGATAATCTCTAAAATCATCTTCCCATTTCATTCTGTATTCAAGCCTTGATAAATCTCTTTTTACATTTGGAGTATAACAATCTACAAAGAAAAAATTATCGTATTCTAACGTAATAACTCTTCCCTCATTATCATGCTCTTCTATTCCAATTCCATACGTCACATTTAAAGGTTTTTCTTTTGAAAATACCGCTGTTCCAGAATACCCTTTTTTTATGGCACTATTAAAGAATATGTTATATCCTTCAAAAATGCTTTTTGTGATTAAATCAAGTTGTTCTTCCTGCATTTTAGTTTCTTGAATACAAAAAATATCAGCGTCACATTTTTTAAAAAAATCAGCAAACCCTTTTGTAATGCAAGCTCTTAATCCATTTACGTTCCACGAAATAAATTTCATAAATCCTCCTTATTACCTTATACAAACTTTTTGCAAAAACTTGGTCTATGTATTGGCGTAAGTCCATATTTTTTTATAGCTTCAATATGAGCCTTAGTTCCATACCCTTTATGTTTTGCAAATCCATATTCTGGATATTTTTTATCATATTCTATAAGTAATCTATCCCTTGTAACTTTGGCAATAATTGACGCTGCCGCAATGGATTCAGATTTAGAATCTCCTTTTACTACAGTTTCAAGTGGAATATCTGTGTCTATTTTTTGATTACCATCAACAAGCACATATTCTGGATTTACTTTTAAATTAGAAATAGCCTGTAGCATTGCCTTTTTAGTTGCATTAAGTATGTTTACTTCTTCTATGATATCTACATCAGATACGCCCACACCAACTGAGACTGCATTTTGCATAATATCATCGTATAATTTTTCACGCCTTTTTTCTGTTAATTTTTTTGAATCATTTACGCCTTCAATATGTGCATCTTTTGGAAGAATTACAGCTGCTGCAACCACAGGGCCACACAACGGTCCTCTTCCTGCTTCATCCACACCACATACAAGTTCATATCCTTTTTTATTTAATTCATGTTCAATTTTAAGCATATTATCAAGTCTTGTTATTTCTTTTTCATTCATATCTTTTACCTCTTTATATATCCAAACATTCTTTATACACTACATCTTTATTTACACCTTTTAGTTTTGCAACTTTTTTTATAGCATCTTTTTTAGTATCACCATTTTTCATATACTCTTTTACTAGTTCTAATGAGTTTATTTGTTCTATTTCTTTATTTTTTTCTTCATTTATTTTATCCTCACTTGCTCCTGAAATCACTAAAACTATTTCACCTTTTATCCCATTTTCTTCAATATTTATAATTGCATCTTTAAAATTAGTATATCTATATTCTTCATGTATCTTTGTAAGTTCTCTTGCAATACATATATCTCTATTTCCAAAATACTCATACATATCTTTAAGAGTTGAAAGTATCTTATGTGGTGCTTCATAAAAAATCATTGTCCTTGTCTCATTTACAAGAGATTTTAATCTTTCTTTTCTTTGCTTTTTATTTACAGACAAAAAGCCCTCAAAAGTAAATCTTGTTGAATCAAGTCCAGATTTAACAATTGCAGTTATAAGAGCTGTAACACCTGGAACTACTTCAATATCGTAATTATTTTTTACTAAATATTTAACTAAATTTTGACCAGGGTCAGATATTATCGGCATTCCAGCATCTGAGACTAACGCAAGATTTTTTCCTGAATTTAAAATTTCAACAATTTTTTCTATCTTATCATCTTCATTATGTCTATGATAACTTATCATATGTTTTGAAATTTCAAAATGATTTAAAAGTTTTAGAGTTTGTCTTGTATCTTCTGCAAGTATAACATCAACATTTCTTAGGGTATTTACCGCTCTTATTGTTATATCATCTAAATTTCCTATAGGTGTTCCAACTATATATAATTTTCCTTTATTTTTATCAATCATATGTACTTCCTTTCAATATTTGTATTATATATCATTTACACCATTTTTTCAATTAAGAAAGAAAAAATTTTAAAATAACCTACATCTATATCTTTTTATGTAATTATTTTATAAAAATATTTTAAGAAAAGTATCTTTCTTACTGCAATATCTATTCTTGTATGAGTATCTAAATTATTACAACATTCTGGAAAGTGTTTCATAAAAGAAAAGAAAAAAGCTATAAATAACAAATATGTCATTTATAGCTTAGGAACTTAGACTTCAACTTTATTTTGAAGCAAAAGAACTGAAACATCACCAAAGCCCTTTGAAACTGTATAACGAAGTACGTAATCATTGCATATAGATAAATCTACACCTTCATTAATAAATTTTTCAACAATTTCTTTATCATTATTTAAACAAGCTGAAATAAGTTCAATTTGTTTAGGATTATATTTTTCCTTTAATTCTTCAATTTTACTTTTAGAAAGTTTTCCAGTTTCAGCAAGCTTTACAATATTTTTTACTTCTGGCTTAATAACATTAATCATAAATTTTCACTCCTATAAAAAATTTTACCTGGAAATATTTAAGCTGATATTTTCATCATATATCCCCCGCGATGGTTTGTATTCCATACCAGGAATAAGTTTTAACTTATTCATAGGAATTTTTGAGGTAAGGACAAAATATCCCATTATAGAATATTCCAGATATATATTGCCTGGATTTAATTTTAGCATTGCCAAATATCTTTCTTCACTTCCTGTTAAAGAAAACTCACTGCTCTTTTTGAATTTTTTCTTGTTTAATTTAACATTTGGTTTTACCTTAAGACAAAAGCCATTATCTTTATCGTAAAATCCAAATGCAAGTTCTTTGTTAGCTTTAAGAATACCTAACATTTCTTTTCCAGTTAACATTCACATAGCCCTCCTAAAATATTTATTTATAGATTAATTACAGATCAAATTTATTATACCATATTTTCTATTCAAATTCAAGTTTTAATTGACACTTTGTCAACACTTACCATTAATACCATAAATTCTATATATTTCATCAGTGTAACTCATATCATCATTATACTCAATTAGTGGTTCTAAGACTTTAGTTTCATTTCCTCCATCTTTTCTATATGATATAAGTACAATAGATGGCTTTTTATTTATCTTAGGATATACAAATCTTATTTCTTTTGCTTCTAAATTATACTTTCTTCCAAAGTAAATTAAATCACTTAATCTTTCTGGTTTATGTACAAGATATAACTTACCTCCCTTTCCAAGCAATTTTGATGAAGTAATAAATATATCTTCTAAATTACACATTACCTCACATTTTGCAATTGTTTTTACATCATGATTTGTTGTAAGTCCAGTACCAATCTCTTTATATGGTGGATTACAAGTAATTATATCAATTTTGTCTTTTTCCATTATGCTTGTTATTTTCTTCCTTATATCTTTTATGTTTTTTACATTTTCATTAATAGAAATTATACTATCTTCTAAATTATTTATTTTTATATTTCTATCAAATAAATCATACATTTCACTTTGAAGTTCAACTCCAAATATCTTTTTATATTTCTTTTTAGCAGATAATATAATAGGAATAACACCACTTCCGCTACAAAGATCTAATATAACATTATTTGAATTTTCTGATTTTACAAAATTAGCAAGCAGGACACTATCAGTCCCAAAGCAAAAATATTCTTTATTTTGAATTATTTTAAGGTCATTTATACCAAGGTCATCTATTCTCTCATTTTTTCTAATTTTCACATTAAAAATCCTTTCTGTTTTACACTATGACTATTATATCATAACTTACTGTTGACTTCAAATGATATAATAATTATACAGGTGAATTTTAAATGAAATTAAGATACGTTATATCAGAGAATGATTCAAATAAAACATTAAAAGAAGTTTTAAAGAAAAAATTATATATATCGAATATTTTACTCAATAAACTAAAATATACAAATTCTATATTTGTAAATGGTAATTTAGAATTTGTCAATTATAAAGTAAATATAAATGATGAAATTATTGTAGATTTTGAACACATGAACTATGTTATATATAACGATAAAGAAAATATGTATTATGTAGAAAATAAATATTTAGATAGATACAAAAAATATGACTTTGACATTGATATATTATATGAAGATGATTATTTGCTAATTATAAATAAAAAAGCTGGTATGGCAATTCATCCATCGTGTGCAAATTATGAAAAAACTCTATCTAATGCTGTTGCTACATATTTAGAAAGTAAAAAAATATATAGTGTACACATAGTTACAAGACTTGATAAAAATACCTCTGGTATTTGCATATTTGCAAAAAATGAATATATTCAAGAACTATTTATAAGAAAAAAAGATAGAATCAAATTAAAGAAAGAATATATAGCCATTGTAAATGGAATTGTAAACGACAAGCATGGTGTAATTGAAAAACCTATTTCAAGAAAAAATGACTCTATTATACTTCGTGAAGTAAACAAAGATGGTGAATATGCTAAAACTGAGTATTTTCTTTATAAAAATAATTATAGCAAAAACTATTCTGTTTTAAATGTAATATTACATACTGGTAGAACTCATCAAATAAGAGTTCATATGGCAAGTATAGGTCATGTTTTACTTGGAGATACATTATATGCTGAAGAATTTGAGTTAAAAGATATAAATAAACTAATCAAAAGACAAGCACTACATTCGTATAAAATTTCTTTTTATCATCCAATAAGTAATAAGTATATTTCACTTACTTGTAACGTTCCAGATGATATGAAAAATTTAATGTAATATAATTTTAGTATATAAAAATGAACTTTAATCAAAATGATTAAAGTTCATTATCTTTATTTATAGGTAATTTTACTCAAAATCTTTATCGTACTCGTCAAAAATATTTCCAACAATTTCTTCTAAAGCATCTTCCATAGTAACAATACCTGTTACATTTCCACCTTCATCAATGACAATACTAATTGCTTCCCTTGCCTTTTGCATATTTCTGAAAATATCATCAATTTTATCAGATTCATTTACAAAGTAAGCTTTATGAAGTATTTTATCTAATGTAAACCTTTGGTCTTTAACATATGATAAAATAATATCCTTAGTATTTAAGATACCAATAATGTTATTTATTGTATTATCATATACTGGAATTCTGGTGTATTTATTATCTTTAATAACCCTTCTAAGCTCAGTATTAGAAATATTTTTTTCTATTGCAACAACTTTACCAACAGGAGTCATAACACTTTTTACTTCAGTGTCATTAAAATTGAAGATATTAAAAATATATTCTCCTTCTTGTGGCTCGATTGCGCCAGAATCTTTACCTTCAGCAATCATAAGCCTTATTCCTTCTTCAGTTATTTTATTTTCTTCATTTTCACCTTTTATTCCAAGAACTTTTGATACCAAATTAGTAGAATTTGTAAGTATCCATACAAATGGATATGTTATTTTCATGATAACTGATATCATTCCAACCATTCTATATGCTATCTTTTCTGGATATCTCATTGCAAGTCGCTTTGGAACAAGTTCCCCAAAAACTAAGGTAAAATATGAAAGTATGATAGTAACAATAATAAGGAAAATGGTACTTAATACTGATGTTGATACTCCAATATCAGGAATAACCGAAACAATCTCGCTTACAAACGCTTCTGCCGCAGAAGCACTTGCAAGAAATCCTGCAAGAGTAATTCCTATTTGGATCGTTGCAAGAAATCTACTAGGATTATCAATCAGTTTTTGTACCTTTTGTGCTTTCTTATTTCTAGCTTTTATATCCATTTTAAGTTTTGTTTTATTAACAGATAAAAAAGCTATTTCTGATGCTGCAAAGACTCCATTTAAAAAAATAAGTAAAATTAAAAAAATAATTTGTATAAACATTAAATCCTCCGACATAATAAATTATATTGTCTTTGTACCTTTTATATAATATAATGATAAAGAAATTTAAAATCTATCATTACAACACTTTAAATACTTCATACATGTTTTTTATACAAGTTATATTTTTTAAGTGAAGTTTAGATAAAATTCCATTTCCAACATTAATATATTTGGTACATTTAGGACAATTCCTGTAATCATCCCAATAATTATCACCTAGTAAATACTCTGGATTAGCTTCTTTTAAAAACTTGCCCTTATTCTTAGTATAAATGATATCATACATGTTAAGCTCAGCGGCAAATCTATTATTAGTAAGTATCCTAAAAGTATAGCCTTTATTTTCCAATCCCTTAATCATCCATATTTTCCTTTTATACTTTTTGTATACAAGATTTTTGTACATGGATTCATAATTTGTAAAAATTTCAGAGTATGAAATATGGTTTCTAAAGCCTGATAAAATAGAATATACTATAAACCGAAGTTTAAGTCCTCCCATAGAATTACCTATTATTCCAAGGGAGTTTACATACCATAAAATATTATCGATAAATAGTATAAGCGGATGCTTTTCGAAAATTGTTGCTATTATTTTATTATCCACTTCTTTGAAGTTAAAAAACGTCATGTCAAAATCAGAAATCACAAGATTTTTAACAGCAGTTTTCATTAGTTTCACTCCTTTGAAAAAAATTCTATTCTATTATACCACTTTTCTTTATAAATTTCAAATATTCAAAGATAAAGCCATCAATTTTACCGTCCATAACTGCCTGAACATTTCCAACTTCATAACCAGTTCTATGATCTTTTACAAGAGTATAAGGACAAAATACATATGATCTTATTTGAGATCCCCATGCATTATCAGCGCTCTCTCCTTTTATTTCTTTTAACATTTTATTATGTTCTTCCATTTGTTTGGAGTATAACTTTGACTTTAACATTTTCATTGCATTCTCCCTATTTTGAAGCTGAGACCTTTCCGTTTGACATGTAACTACTATACCACTTGGAATATGTTTAAGTCTAACAGCAGAGGAAGTTTTATTAACATGCTGGCCTCCTGCTCCACTTGCTCTATATACATCCATTTGTATATCCTCCGGCCTAATTTCAAGTTGTATATCATCAGATATTTCAGGCATCACTTCTACAGCTGCAAATGAAGTATGTCTTCTACTATTGGCATCAAATGGTGAAATTCTAACAAGTCTATGTACCCCATTTTCACTTTTTAAATACCCATATGCATTTTCTCCCTTTACAAGAAACGATACACTTTTTATACCAGCTTCTTCACCTTCTTGCATATCCAGTACTTCAATTTGAAATTTAGATTTTGAAGCCCATTTCATATACATTCTATATAACATAAGGGCCCAGTCATGAGATTCAGTTCCACCAGCTCCTGGATGAATTGTTATAATTGCATTATTAAAATCATATTCACCTGAAAGTAATGTTTCAATATTTAATTTTTCTGTACTCTCTTTTAACTTATTAACTAAATTTTGTGATTCTTTAAAACTTAAATTATCATTTAATTCTTCAGCAAGCTCAAAATATCCTTTGGCATCAGAAAGTTCTCTTACAATTTCATCTATTTTTTGGATAATATTTTTTATATTCTTCATTTTTGTTACAACTTTTGTAGAATTTTCTTTATTATCCCAAAATCCAGGAAGTAGAGTTTCCTCTTCTAATTTTTTTATTTCTTTAAGCTTATTTTCATACCCTAAAGCTTCTTTTATTTTTTCAATACTTTTAGAAAGTTCATTTATTTCAATTTTTAAAGTATCAAAATCCATATTTTAACATTCCTCCCATATTTTATCATGATTTTTTAGTTGTGTTGGATAGTATGTAAATTCAAGATACTCATCTTTTGTTGGATGAAAAAAAGATAAATAATATGACCATAAAGCTAAATTTTGTCCAACTTTATTTATTTTATTACCATATTTAATATCTCCATATAATGGATGCAAAATATTTGCAAATTGAACCCTTATTTGATGATGTCTGCCTGTTTTTAAATTTATATCAACTTTAGTATAATCTTTACCTTTAAAATTGAAATTATTTAAAACAGAATATTCAAGTATAGCTTCTTTTGCGCCTTTAGTGTTTTTATCACATACTCTACTCATATTTAATCTTTGATTTTTTACAAGATAATTATGCAATGTTACACTTTTATTTGTTTTTTCAATTTTACCATTTATTATAGCTAAATACCTTTTCTTAAAATTTTTCTCTCTAATGTAGTTAGATATCCTAGATGCTGCCTTTGAAGTTTTGGCAAACACCATAACTCCCCCTACCATTCTATCTAATCTATGTACTAATCCTAAATACACTTCACCTGGTTTGTTATATTTTTCCTTTATATATTTTTTTATAATAGTAAGCATATCAATATCTCCTGATTTATCCTGTTGCACAGGGATGCCTACAGGTTTTACTACTACAATAATATGATTATCTTCATATATTATATTCAGATCATTAATATCAAAATTCATAAACTTCTCCTTTATATACAAGAAAAAAACTCCACAAAGTGGAGCTATAATTTTTTAGTTATTTTCTTTTTTCTCTTCTTTAGTTTTTATTTCAACAGCTTGTTTTTTGTTGTAATATCCACAAGAAGGACATGCTTTATGTGAAAGAACAGGTTCTCCACAATTAGAACATACTGATAAATTTTTATTCTCTAATTTCCAATTAGCACGTCTTAAATGAGTTCTTTCTTTAGACCATCTTCTTTTTGGTTGTGCCATTTTATATTCCCTCCTTAAAAAGCAATTCATATATGTAAATATGTTACTTCTCTTTCAATTTGTTACTAATATATTATATACTACCTAAAACTCTTTGTCAAGAAATATATATAAAATTTTAAATGAAATTTGTCTTTTTACTTAAAATTAGTAATAAAATTTGACATTCATGATATAATAGTATTAAAGTTATACATAAAAGCTCAACTATAATAAGGAGGTGATGGTGTGAATGAAAATTTATTCAACACATTATTTGATAGAGAAATTCACAACTTTGATTATTTAAGAGGACGGGTTGCATGTTGTATAAAACCTATTTCCGACGAAATTGCAAAGAATCCAAGCAACTGTTATGTAAGATCTTTCTATGAAGCAACAATGTTATATATTCAAAAATTGATAAACTATTTTGGTGCTGAATATTTAAATGAGACTCATAACGATTTAATTAATTTTAAGAAATTCTTATTTAATTTAATTAACTCTGATGATATATATAGAGAGTTATCAAGTAAGTATACAGACTTTCTTTCATCATATTATGAACTTGCAAAATATGTAGGATATGTTAAAAGAAGTAGAATATTACGTAGATACAGAAACTTTAAAAAAATATCGTCAAACTTTTTAAAAGGAAAAATCTCTATTATAGACTATAAAAAAGAAATTGAAAATCATTTTTCATTTTTCTCAGAAATGACTCAAAAGTTTGAAAATGTTGATCCAAATGACATAGCTATATATTATTTCGTATACGATATAAGAGCAGCTGATGGCGTTAGGAAATTAAAGCATCAAACTCCAAAATCACTTATTCATTAAGACAGGTAAACTTATTTACCTGTCTTAAGCTATATATATTAAACATTTGCTTTTTTCTATAAATTATAGTAATATTATAGAAGGTGATAAAAATGAATATGTACGTACTAGGACTTGTAATATACTTCTCTATAATAAATTTATTTGCAATTTTTTTAATGAAATATGATAAAGTAAAAGCAATTAATAACCAATATAGAGTAAGGAACAAAAGTGACTTCGTCACTCCCCCCTATCTACAAAAGTAGTTAGGGGATTTTTTAAAGATGTTGTATTTAAGTTTCCACCTATCTCTAGGCCACTCTTTTCTTTAACGGTCGTTGTTCTCGACCATTATCCATCGCAATTTCTTGGTTTGGACTACTTTTTTTATATATTTTCTTAATATATTTAAACTTCCATTTATATCTGCATTTATTTTTATTCCTCTATTTGTTACAAATATTCCTCTACTTATTCTTCTCTTTTTATTATAATTTTCTTTTATAATATCTTCTCTATCTAATGCACTTACTCCTGACGTATATTTCTCACTTATTTTTTCTACTTTTATTCCTTCTAATTTTGCTTTATATTCTATTTTTTGTACCAATTTATATAATGGTATTTGTACAAAATTTTTGTTATAATTCATCCCCTGTTTTATATCTTTTAAATCTCCTATTACAATTACTCCACACTTATTTACTTTTGCATATTCTATTACAATTTTTGATACTTTATGCATGTATGTATTCATATAATTTTTTCTATACTCATATAACTTCTTTATCTGTTTCGTATTTTTATATTTTTTACTTGTTTTTTTCATTTTCATCTCGATTTGTTGTAATTTTTTTATTTTCTCATTTATGTATTTATTTTTACTTTTAGCTTCCTTTCCTGATATTAATATACTATTTGAATTTTCTTTATTTGTACATCCTACTATATTATTTAATCCTAAATCTATTGACATTATATTTGTATTTCCTTCTATTGCCTTTTTTTCTTCCCTCTCATATATTACATTTATTTCTATATTTTTCACTTCTTGTTTTATCTTTATCATCTTTACTCTAGAAAAATCTACTAGCTTTCTTAATTTTCTTGGTATTAAGAAATTTAAACTTTTTACTTCATATTTTTCCTGCATTCTTTTTGATAATGATAACTTTATTTTATTTCCTTCTATTCTTATTGCATATTTTGTAAATATTATTTCTTGTACTATATTTTCCTTCTTAAATCTTGGAAATCTAGGCTGTCCTCTTAATGAATTTTTATTCTTTTCATACATATTACATAAACTTATATATGATTTATAACTTCCTATAACTCCTATTATTGCTTCTTGTAACATATGTGAATGTAAATAATTGCTATGCCAATTATTTTTTCGATAATCCTTATATATCTTACTTGATATTATATTTAAATTTTTATTTACGTCTATTTTCTCTTTTCCTTCACGTATATCATATAATAGCATATTACATACTTTCTTTACATGCCACTGTAAATCTTTTATTATATCAAGATTTTTATTTCCTATTTTTGTTATCATATATTTAAAACTTAGTTTCACTTATCTA
>ERZ772865.3190-NODE-3190-length-12830-cov-8.334795_pt1 | contig 12830 bp, 10 predicted proteins | sample MGYA00512133_ERZ772865 | MGnify/ENA primary metagenome ERZ772865 (study PRJEB29015, sample SAMEA2737722) | human gut metagenome | biome: human gut; feature: human-associated habitat; material: faeces | place: China | collected 2012 ...
AGGCCCATGGGAATGCCCATGCTGCACAGCTTTGCGCAGTGGGTCAGGCTGAAACAGCCCTCTTCCCTGCTCCAGCGCAGCTCCGGGTAGTGGCGCAGGATGTACAAAAGACTGCCCAGACCCGCCACAGCCTGACTGACCACAGTGGCAAATGCCGCACCGAATGCCCCCATATGGAACATGATGATGCACACCAGATCCAGCCCGATGTTCAAAAAGCTTGCCACCAGCAGGAAATACAGCGGGCGCTTGCTGTCGCCCAGCGCACGCATCAGTGCGCTGGTAACATTATAAAGCAGGGTGAAGGGGATGCCCCAGAAGATGGTGCGGATGTAGATATCCGCAAGGTCGATGATGTTTTCCGGGGTGTTCGTCCACACCAGCACCGAGCGGGTCAGCGCCACAGTGACAATGGTCAGCACCACCGCAAAGAAGATGGAAAGCCACACGGTGTTGGCGGTGTAGCGGCGCATCTCCTTGTAGTCCTTTGCGCCGAAAGTCCACGAGATGGGGATGGAAAAGCCGCAGGCGATGCCGTTCACAAAGCCCAGCACCAGATAGTTCAAACCGCCCACGCTGCCCACAGCGGCCAGCGCTTCCACGCCCACAAAGCGGCCCACGATGATGGTATCGGCCAGATTGTAGAACTGCTGGAACAGGCTGCCCAGCATCAGCGGCACAGCAAAGGCAAGCAGCAGCTTCAGCGGGCTGCCCTGCGTCATATCTTTGGTCATGGAAATATACCTCCTGCCCACACAAAAAAGATGGATGTTCGCATTTTTGCCGTGAAAAACGCCCTGCCGGAAAAGCGGCAGGACGTTGATAAAGATTCATGAGTGGTATTATAGCGGAGCAGCGCCAGTTTTACAAGACTTGGTTTGCATCAACATTTCCATTTTTTTGCCCAAAGAATTGGTGATTTTGCTCATTCCGCGTAGTGTGCCAAGAACTGTTTGGTGCGCTGTTCCCGCGGGTGGTCGATCAGCTGCTTTGCAGGGCCTTCCTCCACCACCACGCCGCCGTCCATAAACAGGATGCGGTCGGCCACATCCCGGGCAAAGTGCATCTCGTGGGTCACGATGATCATGGTGGTCTTGCGGTCGGCCAGCTCCCGCAGCACCCGCAGCACCTCGCCGGTCAGTTCCGGGTCAAGGGCGCTGGTGGGCTCGTCAAAGCAGAGGATGTCCGGGTGCAGCGCCAGCGCCCGGGCAATGGCCACCCGCTGCTGCTGCCCGCCGGAAAGCTGGTGCGGGTAGTGGTCTGCCCGCTCCGAAAGCCCCATCTGCGCCAGCAGTTCCCGCGCCTGCTGTTCCAGCTGGGCGTGCATCGCCTTTTTGTTGGCGCGGTAGTCCGGACGCTCCTTTGCCAGCAGCTCCCCTGCCAGCATCACGTTCTGTAAGGCGGTATACTGCGGGAAGAGGTTGAAGTTCTGGAACACCAGCCCGAAGTGCAGTCGCTTTTTGCGGATCTCTCTCTCCCGCTGGGTGGCGGGGTCGGCGGCGTCCCACATGGTCTCGCCGTTCACCCGGATGCAGCCGGTGTCCGGCCGCTCCAGAAAGTTCAGGCAGCGCAGCAGGGTGGTCTTGCCGGAACCGGACGAACCGATGATGGCCAGCGCCTCGCCCTGCTCCAGGGTCAGGGAAATATCCTTTAAAACGTGTGTCTCTCCGAAATCCTTCCCGATGCCGGAGGCTTCCAATAATGCCATGATTCAAAACCTCCTCAGCAGCGGAAATAGTCCAGCTTTTTCTCAAGCCAGCCAAACAGCAGGGTGAGTGCCCCCACGAACACCAGGAAGAAGATTGCCGTGGAGAACAGCGGCCAGATCAGGCCCTTTGCGCTGTACTCCTTGGCCATCATGATGATCTCCTTGTTGGCGATGGTGTTGGCCAGCGAGGTGTCCTTGACCAGGGTGATGATCTCGTTGCCCATGGGCGGCAGGATGCGCTTGACCACCTGCAGCAGCGTCACCTTGAAGAAGATCTGGGGCTTGGTCATGCCCAGCACCTGCCCGGCCTCGGTCTGGCCCTTGGGCACCGCCTCAATGCCGCCGCGGTAGATCTCGGAGAAGTAGCAGGCATAGTTGATGGCAAAGGCCACCACCGCCGCCACCATGCGGCCGCCGGAGCCGGAGGGCCAGGGGTTCGCCATGCCCAGCAGGCCGGGGCCCAGATAGATGACGATGATCTGCAGCATGAGCGGCGTGCCGCGGATGACCCACACAAAGGTCTTGACCGCGCCGGACAGCACCTTGCAGCGGCTCATGGAGCCAAAGGCCACCACAAGCCCCAGCGGCAGCGCAAACAGCAGCGTCAGGGCAAACAGCTCACAGTTGAGCAGGAACGCGCCGGAAAGGCGCTCAAGGATCACAGACACAACAACACACCCATTCCATCAGATTTTGCGGTCTCACTCGGCCAGGGCCAGATCGTACTTGTCGGCCAGGGCCTGCATGGTGCCGTCCGCCTTCAGCTCGTCAAAGGCGGCATCCACGGCGGCGGCCGCGTCGCTGCCCTTGCGGAAGGCCACGCCGTACTCTTCGGCGTTCAGCTCGTCCACGATCTTCAGGCTGGCGTAGTCGGTGCCCGCGCCGATCATGGCTTTGGCCAGGGTCAGGTCCAGCACAGCGGCATCGGCGGTGCCGGCGGCCACTTCCATCAGGCAGTCGGTCTGCACGCTCTTGGAGACGTAGTCGGCCTTGGACAGGTTCTCGTCGCCCTGAATAGCGGCTTCACCGGCGGAACCGGCCTCGGCCACCACGGTCTTGTCCGCCAGATCGGCGGTGGAGGTGTAGTCGGTGCCGTCCTTCACCACAACGACCTGTGCGTTCTTGGCGTAGGCCTTGGTGGTGGCGGTGTTGGCCATGATGTCATCGGTCAGGGTCATACCGTTCCAGATGCAGTCGATGCTCTTGGCATCCAGCTCCACCACCTTGGTATCCCAGTTGATCTCCACGAACTCCGGCTCGACTCCCAGCTTTTCGCACACGGCAGTTGCCAGCTCGGTATCAAAACCGGTAAAGTTGCCGTCGGCATCGGTGTAGTTCATCGGCTCATAGACGGTGTAGCCAATGACCATCTTGCCCTTTTCCTTGATGTAGTCCAGATCGCTGGCTGCGGTCTCGGAGGCGGCTGCGCTCCCGGATGCAGAGGCAGAAGATGCCACGGTGGAAGTGGATGCAGCACCGCCGCAGGCGGCAAGGCTCAGTGCCATGGCACCAGCCAGAAAAGCAGAGACAAGACGTTTCATAAAAGGTTCCTCCCTCTTTTGTTTCCCAAATGTGTTCCCTCTCGGTTTAGCATTTTATCATGCTAAAGTGTTAAACTGTGACTATAGAATAGCGCGTTTGCAGCCATTTGGCAAGAGGAAATGCAAAAGTTAGTGCAGTTCGTCTTTTTCGAGGCTTTTCTGCGCCAATTCTTTGGTCTGGTTGCACAAAGAAAAGAGGAAAAGCTTTGCGCCTTTCCTCTTTTCTCCGCTTTACTCTTCCGCAAACGCCGCCAGCGCAGCCTTCTGCAGCTCCGTCACCGAGATGGTGCACAGTGCCGCAAGGTCGGCATCCGAACCATCGTCCGGGATGCCTGCGATCTCAGTACGGGTCTTGCCCTTCAGGTAATCGCACCAGCCCTCGCTGTGCTCGTACCATTCCTTGTCCAGACTGGATGCCCCGCGCATCCCGTAGCTGTCGCCCAGTTCCACCTTGGTTTTGACCATCTCCGGTGCCGACACCGTACCATCCGCGCCCACGGTAAGGGCAGGCTCTGCCACATCCGCCACTGCACCGGTCACACGGCCGTCAGCATCCAGCGTCAGGGCTGCCACTGTGATGTCCACCTGCGCGGTCACATCGTGGTCATCGTCGGCGGTCAGTTCCTTGGTGTCATTGCGCACTGACACGCCCAGCACAGCGCGGTCGCCGCGGGCCGAGCCGACTGCCTTTGCATTCTCGCAGGCGCGCACCACAGCATCCCGATAGCCGTCCACCGCAATGGTGCAGGTGGAGAGCAGGTCAGCATCCTTCGGCTTGCCGTCATCGTCGGTGGCAAGCTTCTTCACCTCATCCGGGGTTTTGCCGGTAAGATAATTGCCAAAGGCATCCGCCTGCTCTGCCCAGCCCTTTTTCAGCGAGGACACCGCCGCCAGCGGGTAATCATCGCCCTTCTGGCGCTTGGTGCGATCGTCGGTGGGCATCGTCACCTTGCCGGTGCTGTCCCCCGTGACCGAGATCTCCACCTCGTCCAGCATCACATCTGCCACCCTGCCCTCGGCATCCAGCAGAACGGCAGCTGCGATGGTATCGATCTTGCCCGCGCGTTCCTGATCAGACGCTTCGGTCAGGATGCCAAGGCCGGTGCGGTATGCAGCGTTCTGGCCCGCCTGCCCCGTCTGCGATGAACTGCCGCCCATGTTCGTGCTCATGCTGCCGGAGGAACCGGAATCGCTTCGGCTGCAGGCGGTCAGGGCCAGAGCTGCCGCCAGCGTGCAGCCCAGGATCATGCGAGGTATCTTTTTCATTATAATAAAACGCTCCCTTTCCTGCCCCCATCGTAAAGGGGCTTTTGGGCTAGTTTACCCGGAAAGGGAGTTTTTATCACATCAAGGGGCTCAGCAGCCGCAGCACACTGTCCAGCACCGTGCCGGGCAGGCTGGTGCGGCATTCCGTCACCTGTATCTCGCGGCACTGCGGCAGCGTGGCCCGTACATCGTCCCGCAGAACTGCCACCTGACTGTTCTTTTGCAGCAGTACACCGCACTCAAAGTGTAGGAACAGGCTGCGGTAGTCCATGTTGATGCTGCCCACTACGGCAGTTACATCGTCGCTTACCCAGCACTTGGCATGCAGAAAGCCGGGCGTATATTCGTAAATGCGTACACCTGCCCTCAAAAGCGGCAGATAGTACGACCGGCTCAGCCGGAACACCAGCTTTTTGTCCGGGATGCCCGGCAGCACCAGCCGGATGTCCACCCCGCGCTTGGCCGCGTTTTTCAGTGCGTCCAGCATTTCCTCGCCCACGGCAAGGTAGGGCGTGTAGATATAAACATACCGCTGTGCCTGCGCAAGGATGTTCAGGTACACCGTCTCGGCCATCGGTTCCTCGTCCAGCGGGCTGTCCGCGTAGGGCTGCACGATGCCGTCCGATACCGGCAGCACCAGCGGCATGGGACGAAATGCATCATAATCCGTCTCGCTGGGGCGGAAGGCGTTCCAGAAGTTGAGGAACATCACCGTAAAGTTCCACGCGGCATCGCCTTCCACACGCAGGGCTGCATCCTTCCAGTAGCCAAAGCGCTGCTCCGCATTGATATACTCATCTGCCAGATTCACGCCGCCGGTGTAGGCCACCGTACCGTCAATGACTACGATCTTGCGGTGGTCGCGGTGGTTCATCACCAGCGAGAGCAGCGGCACCACCGGGTTGAACGGGATGCAGCGGATGTGCGCCCGCTCCATGCGCACGATGAAATCGGCGGGCAGACCCAGCAGACTGCCAAAATCATCGTAGATCAGGCGTACATCCACGCCCTGCGCAGCCTTGCGGCGCAGGATCTTTTCAATGCCGTTCCACATGCAGCCGTGGCTCACGATGAAAAATTCCAGAAAGATGCTCTTTTCAGCCTTTTCCAGATCGGCCAGCAGCTGTGGATACATGGCTTCGCCGCAGGCAAAATACTGCGTGCGAGTGTTCTGCCACGCCGGATAGGGGCCGTACTTTGCCACATATCGGCTCTGCCCCTGCTCGCGGGCATCCAGACCTTCCAGCACACCCGGCTCCTGTACAAGGTCTTTTTTGTGGGCATCCTCCACCGCCTGCATTTTCAGGCGCAGACGCTTGGCCGGGCGTTTGTTGCCAAAGGCCAGATACAGCGCACCGCCCAGCAGCGGCAGAATGCCGATCAGCGCGATCCAGCCCACCTTGTAGGCGCTGTTCTCATCCTTGCGCACAAGGTACAGGACGATGAGCAGGCTCAGTGCGTTGAGCAGGCCGTTCACCCACACGCGGCCCGTGCCGGTGGTGATGGCAAACGCCACCCAGCACAGCCACAGCAGCTGCAATGCCACCAACACCACCGTGATGGTGATGCGGTTCAGAATGCGGCTGAAAAAGCGCACGATCGGTGAACGAAAAAGCATGGGCCTGCCCTCCTTTCCCATTTATAATTATGTGTAAGTATAGCGCGGTTTTACAACTTTTTCAAGTTTTGCGTTGTTCAAAAAAAAAAAGCAAGCCAGACCCGCAGGCCCGGCTTGCTTGCAATATCAAAAACTCTTTTACTCTGTTTTTCCGTCCTCATAGCCCACCATCAGGCCGCCCTGCTCAGCGTAGTAGCTGCACAGGCCGCCGCACTCGGCCACATCCACCTGCGCCCCTGCAAACACCGCGTGGATCATCAGCTTCAGGCGCTTGGCAGCTTCCGGGTTATCACAGTGGGCAATGTGCACTTTGCCATCGGTAAAGCCGTGATCCTTCAATTCCAGCACGATGCGCTCCAGTGCACCGTGCTCGCCGCGGGTCTTGCACAGCACCTCCAGCTCGCCGCTCTCACTGGCCTGACCAATGACCCGGATGCCCAGCATCCGTGCCACAGCGGCAACAGCAGGCTTCACACGGCCATTGCGGGCCAGATTGGCCAGCGATTCCAACGAAAACAGCAGATGTGTGTGCTTGTGGTAAGCCAGGATCGCCTCGCAGATCTCGTCAAACTCCATCCCGATCCGGACGAGATCCCGCAGACGCTCTGCCAGCAGACGCAGCTCCGGCCCGGCGGACAGGCTGTCCAGAACAAAAACACGGGCCTCCGGGTGCGTTTCCTTGTATTCTTCCGCTGCCAGCAGTGCAGCATTGTAGCTGCCGGACAGTGTGCCCGTGATGGTGGCAACAAAGATCTGCTCCGCACCCTCATAAGCAGCCAGCCAATCTGCCACATTGGGGCAGGAGGTGCTGGTCTTGCCCTTGTAAGTACGCAGAGACCGGGCCATGCCCACAGCATCCAGAGTACCGTCATCCAGATATTCCTGTTCATCCGTGACGATCTTCAACGGCACACAGGCAAAATCCACGCCCGGCAGGGCATACAGGCTGGACGAAGAATCCACAACGATCTTGGTTTTCATAAAATGCACGCTCCAAATCTATTTTGTGATAGCAGGTCATTTTTTTATTTTCCGTGCCTTACACGCACTTCCGCCTGCATGGTTTTTCGGTTCACTGCAGACATCATAGCAGTTTTTCAAAAACCTGTCAAGGGATTTTATGCATTCTTTCAAAAGTTTTAAAAATCCGTTGACCAGAGAACCGATTTGCGCTATAATACCGCCAGAAAACCATTTTCTGTATCCCGCGCAGCCCTGCTGCACCAACCTTAGAAAACTGCTTACGATATGAAAACTGAAACCAAATGCCGCGTTGCGGCCTGCGCCGCCGGGTTTGCCCTGCCCCGGTACGCCGATCTCCCGCAGATGGGGCTTTATCTTGACCAGACCGTGCAGTACGTCAACAGCTATTTCCGCACCTTCTGCGGCGTGGAGCTCACCTCTTCCATGGTCAGCAACTACGTTAAAAAGGGCATTTTGTCCCACCCGGTGCGCAAGAAGTACGCCCGCGATCAGATCGCATCCCTGATGTACATTGCAGTCTCCAAAACGGTGCTCTCAATGGAAAACATCGATGCCCTGTTTAAAATGCAGCGGGCGCACTGTTCCGCCGGGGCAGCTTACGACTACTTCTGCGACGAGATGGAAAACTGCCTGCCGTTTGTATTCGGCTGCACCAGGGAGATCCGCGACCTTGCCGTGGATGCCGCAGATGAAAAGCTGCTTCTGCGCAGCACGATCCTTGCAGCGGCAAACAAAATGTACTTGGACTGCTGCTTCAACGCCCTGCGGCAGGAGGAAAAACTCTGGGATACCATTCTGCCCGATCTGGCGTAAGAACACAAAAAAGGCCGTGCCTCCATAAAAGGAAGCACGGCCTTTGCATTTTATACGTTCAAGATCAGGTATCCTGCAGCTCCCCGCGGCTTGCGGCCTTGAGGTATGCGAAGATGAAACCGTCCAGATCGCCGTCCATCACGGCATCCACATTGCCGGTCTCGTAGTTGGTGCGGTGATCCTTGACCATGGTGTAGGGCATGAACACATAGCTGCGGATCTGGTGGCCCCATGCGATCTCGTTCTGCACGCCCTTGATGTCGTCGATCTTATCCATGTGCTGCTGCTTTGCGATCTGATACAGCTTTGCCTTCAGCATTTCCATGGCGTAGTCACGGTTCTGGAACTGGCTGCGCTGGGTCTGGCAGCTGACCACGACGCCGGTGGGCTTGTGGATCAGACGCACAGCGGAAGAGGTCTTGTTGATGTGCTGGCCGCCTGCACCGGAGGAACGGTACACCTGCATCTCAATATCCTCGGGGCGGATATCCACCTGAATGGTGTTATCCAGCTCGGGCATCACTTCCAGCGAAGCAAAGCTGGTCTGACGGCGGGCGTTGGCATCAAAGGGCGACACGCGCACCAGACGGTGCACACCGTTCTCGCTCTTGAGCAGGCCGTAGGCGTTGGCACCCTTCACCATCATGGAGGCGCTCTTCATGCCGGCTTCATCACCGTCCTGATAATCCAGAACCTCCACGGTCATGCCGTGGTTGGAAGCCCACTTGTTGTACATGCGGTACAGCATTTCGGCCCAGTCCTGTGCCTCGGTGCCGCCGGTACCGGCATGGAAGGTCAGGATGGCGTTGCTGTGGTCGTACTCACCGTTCAGCATGGTCATCAGCTGCAGCTCATCCACTGCCTTGCCCACAGCGTTCACAGACTCCTCTGCTTCGGGGATCATGGCGGGGTCGTATTCTTCATCCAGCATTTCCAGCATGGTCTCGGCATCATCGTACAGGCCCTGCAGCTTTTCAAAGCGGCTCAGCTTGCCCTTCAGGTCGCCCACTTCGTCAAAGACCTTCTTGCTCAGGTCTGCATCATCATAAAAGCCGGGGCGGCTCATGGTGTGCTCCAGCTCCTGCACGCGCTTGCGGGAGGCATCAATGGCAAGGGCTTCTTCCAAGTCCTTGACCGCCTTGCCGTAATCGGCAAGCTGCACCTTCAGTTCGTCAATCGTGATCATTCTCTAAATCCCTCTCGAAATGATAAATAAGGTAAAGTCCTTTGTACTTGCCAAAAGACACAGTTTATACACAGATACTTCATTAGTATACCGAGAATCTATGCTAAAGTAAAGGGGTAAATGGATTATCCTGCTGGAATTTTGAAGATTTTCACCTTTTCTTTTCTCTTTCAGGGGAGTATAATACCAGTATGAACCATACAACAGGAGGAAATCATGCCGAAATATTATGGCTGTCCCTGCGAAGGCTGCGGCAGACCGCTGGCGCTGACCGATGATATCGTGGTCTGCCCGGACTGCGGCGCACCCTATCACCGCGAGTGCTACGAAAAGCTTGGCCGCTGCATCCACACCCCCGCCCATGGCGCGGGCTATGAATGGACGTTCCCGTACAAAGACGATGCTCTGCGCACCTGCCCCAGCTGCGGTGAGCGCACCCTGCGCACCGAAGAGCGCTGCCGCTGCTGCGGTGCCGTTCTTCCGCCGGAGAGCCAGTGCCCGGAGCCGCCCACCCAGAGCCAGCCCGGCACCGACGCAGACGGACGCTTTGATTACAACGACCTTTACCGCCAGTATCAGCAGACGGTGGAGGAGCCCACCCGCCGCAACGTGCAGGCGGCCTTTGGCAAGGAAGAGCTGATCGACGGCATCCCTTACAGCGACTGGAACGATTATATTGGCAAGGCCGCGCCCGTCTACCTGAACGATTACAGCCGGATGCAGCTGCAGCACACCAAAATTTCCATGTGCTTCTCGGCGCTGGTGTTCGGCCCGTTCTATTTCTTCTACCGCAAGGCGTGGAAGCCGGCCTTTGGTTTTCTGGCCGCAGAGCTGGTGGTGGCCCTGCCCACCCTGCTGAGCATGATGCAGGCCACCGGCAGTCCGCTCACTGCGGGCATCAGCAGCACTGCCATCGTCGTGCTTTCCCGCATTATGACAGTGTTCAGCTTTGCACTGGTGATGCTGCGCACCCTGTACGCCAAGTGGCTGTACCGCAAAAGCGCAGCCGAGCGCATCCGCCGCATCCGTGCTGAGTTCCCGGACGCTGCCCAGCGCCGTGCGGTCCTGTCTGCGCAGGGCGGCGTGAGCATCGCCGGTGTGGTCGGTGCCTTTGTACTGCTGATGGTGCTGGGTGCCTGCGCTACCGTGCTGATGGGTCCGAATCTGGACGCTTTGGCCGGGATGCTCTGATTTGCAATGCCGCCTGCAAAGGCTGGCATTGCGGATTTCAAAATAGTAATAGGAGAATATGGATCATGATGAAGAAAGTCACCAAAGCCGTCATCCCTGCCGCCGGTCTTGGCACCCGCGTGCTGCCCGCTACCAAGGCCATGCCCAAGGGTATGCTGCCCATTGTGGACAAGCCTGCCATCCAGTATCTGGTGGAAGAAGCTGTGCGTTCCGGCATCACCGATATCCTCATCATTCTGGGCCGCAACCAGAGCATCATCGAGGATCACTTTGACCGCAGCCCCGAGCTGGAAGAAAAGCTGGCAAAGCCCGGCAAGGAAAAGGCGCTGGAGGAATGTCTGGGCATTTCCAACATGGCAAACATCCTCTTTGTGCGCCAGAAGCAGACGCTGGGTCTGGGCCATGCTGTGAACACCGCCAAGGCCTTCACCGGCGATGATCCCTTTGTTGTCATCTACGGCGACGACGTGATCTGGGGCGAGGACCCGGTCTGTGCTCAGCTGATCCGCGCCTACGAGGAGTTCGGCCGCCCGGCGGCAGGCGTTTCCGCAGTGCCATGGGAAGATGTGAGCCGGTACTGCAGCCTGAAGACCACCCCCATCCACGACAACTATTTCTTTGTGGACGACATGATCGAGAAGCCCAAGAAGGGACAGGAGTTCAGCAACTACTCCATTCTGGGACGCGTGCTGCTGACCCCGGAGATCTACGATATCCTTGCCCACACCAAGCCCGGCGCAGGCGGCGAGATCCAGCTGACCGATGCCATGGCCGAGTATGCCCGCACCCGCGGCGGCATGACGGCCGTAGAGTTCACCGGCAAGCACTACGACATGGGCAACAAGCTCAAGGTGGTGGAAGCTCAGGTGGAGCTGGCCCTGCAGCATCCGGAGATCGGCGAAGAATTCCGCGCTTACCTGAAGGAGTTCTGCAAGACACTGTAACTTATCCTGAAAATAAAAGATCCTCCGGCAGACCTGTCGGAGGATCTTTTTATTGTTTACCCATTTACCTGACTGGGGTGCTTCTGCGGCGGCATCTTGGTAAAGAGTGCCTTCAGCACCAGCGGCGTTGCCACACTGGACACCACGATCAGCAGGATCACAGCGGTAAAGTAGACCGAGTCCACCACGCCGACATCCAGGCCCTTCTGGGCCACGATCAGTGCCACCTCGCCGCGGGTCATCATGCCAACGCCGATCTTGAGGGAGTCGCCCCAGTTGAAGCGGCAGAGCTTTGCGGCCAAACCGCAGCCGATGATCTTGGTGATAAGTGCCACAATGACGAAGCAGACACAGAACAGGAAGATTTCCGGCGTCAGGCCGCTGATGTCGGTCTTCAAGCCGATGGATGCAAAGAAGATGGGCGCAAAAATGATATAATTGCTGATATCCACGCGGCGCTCCACGTAGGGGGCATCGTCCATGGTGCACAGAACGATACCGGCGATATAGGCACCGGTGATATCTGCAATGCCGAAGTATTCCTCGGCGATGTAGGCCATGGCAAAGCAGAACGCCATGCTCACGATGGTGATGCGCTGGGTGTGGGGATTGCGCTTGTCCAGCCATGTCATAGCAAAGTGAGCCACAACGCCCACGCCCACGGCAGTGGCAAAGAACAGCACCGTATTAATGAGCACCTTGCCCAGACCCGTGCCGGTGCCGGAGCTTGCGCCCAGTACGCAGGTGAGGACTACGATGCCGATGACATCATCAATGACGGCGGCACTGACGATGGTGGTGCCGAGAAAGCTCTTCAGGTGGCCCAGCTCCTGCAGGGTGGCCACCGTAATGGACACGCTGGTGGCCGTCATGATGGTGCCGATGAACAGGGCACGGTAGAACTCAGGGCTGCCCACGGCAGAGAAGCCGTAGAACGCACTGTACAGCAGGGTGCCGCCCACCAGCGGAACGGCTACGCCCACGCAGGCGACCAGGGTGGCGATGGGGCCGGCTTTGATCAGTTCCTTCAGATTGGTGCCAAGGCCCGTGGTGAACATCAGCATGACCACGCCGATCTCCGCAAAGGTGGAGATGGCATCACTGGTCTGCACCAGATTCAGCACACAGGGGCCGATGATCAAACCGGCAAGGATCTCACCCACCACCTGCGGGGCCTTGCACTTGCGGGCCACCAGGCCAAAGAACTTTGCGCTGAGGATGATGATTGCCAGGTTACGGAAAACCGAATACACAAAGAATCCTTCCTTTACTATAAAATTCCCAGAACCATATATACATTCCTTTCGAAGACGGATAACAGAGAGCAGAGAGACGGCCGATCCCCGGCTGCCCTGCCGTTCATCCTCTGAAAGCCACTATATTATATTCCTCTTTCACAAAAAAATCAAAATATTTTTTATTATATCTTTTTTCGGAAAAAGCTTGACAGAATCCACACAGCTTGCTATAATAAATTGCTGTCTGAACAGACACGCCGCACACAAGGCGCGATGCCGCGTTTTGTGTGTACCCTTGGTCCTGTGATTGCAGGACCCTTAAGTCCAAAAGGAGGTGCTAC
>ERZ772865.3216-NODE-3216-length-12738-cov-18.622487_pt1 | contig 12738 bp, 8 predicted proteins | sample MGYA00512133_ERZ772865 | MGnify/ENA primary metagenome ERZ772865 (study PRJEB29015, sample SAMEA2737722) | human gut metagenome | biome: human gut; feature: human-associated habitat; material: faeces | place: China | collected 2012 ...
TTATTTACAAAAAGCGTCCCGTATGCTAAAATACGTTTACATAATATTACAACGTAGAACGGAGGAGGACGCTTTGAAGAAGTTTGTACCGGTTTATGAGGGAGAACTGCGAAAACACTCGCTGCAGGTGCCCCGGTGCATCAGCGAATGCAGCGGCATCCGGGTGTTCGGCCGCCGCATCAAGTCGCTGGTGTTCTCCACGGACGTGGCCATCATCAAGAATATCAACGCCGATGCGGTGATCGCCGTGTACCCCTTTACGCCACAGCCCAGCATTACACAGGCTATTATCGGCATCTCGGAGGTGCCGGTGTTCTGCGGCGTGGGCGGCGGACTGACCAACGGCGTCCGCAGCGCCAGCATGGCGGCCTATGTGGAGCATCAGGGCGCTTACGGCGTGGTGTGCAACAGCAAGATTGGGCTGGACACCATCCGCGCCATCAAGGAGGCGGTGGAGATCCCGGTGGTGTACACGGTGATCTCGGAGAAGATGGATATCGAGCCGTATCTGGCGGCAGGCGTGGACTTCGTGAATGTGTCCGGCGCGGCACGGACGCCGGAGATCGTGGCGGCGCTGCGGGCCAAGTACCCGGAGCTGCCCATCATCGCCACCGGCGGACCGACGGATGAGAGCATCCTCGAGACCATTCAGGCCGGCACCAACGCCATCACGTGGACGCCGCCGTCCAACGGCGAGATCTTCCGCGACATCATGGCTGCCTACCGCGACAATAAGCCGCACCCCTGACCTGGTGCATAGAAAAACCGACCCGAACAAGCGTTCGGGTCGGTTTTTTTGCGCTCATCGCAGCAGCTGTCCGTCCGCGGGGAAAAACTGCAGCGCATCCTGCACGGTGCGAAATGCGCCCGAGTCTCCCCACGTGGTCGTCAGGCGTTTTTCCATCGCCGTTACGACGGGGTACTGCAGCCAGCTCTGCTGGTGGGTGTAGTTGCACCAGCTGCTGAGCAGACAGCCGCTTTGCGCCCCCGCGGCGGAGTAGGCGACATAGCCGCGGCAATGCTCCCCATGCCGCGGCAGGGAAAAGGCGGCGAAAAGGTCGGTATTCGTCTGCTCGCCCCAGAGGACGGTGTTCGCGGTGAACGTCCGCGCGCCCAGCGAGGCGTAGGGCGCGGCGAATGTCTGCCCGCCGCGGTCATACAGCACGCGCCCGGTCGCGTCCCCAGCAGCGGCCCATCCCTCTGGGATGCTCCGGCAGGCCGGGCGGATCTGGATCGCCTCCGTGCCGTAGAAGCCGGGGTCGGTCGTCCACAGGAAGTGATGGTACACCCGCCACGTCTCCCGTTCGCCGGGGAGCTGCACGGCCACACCGGTCAGGCGCAGCTCCTTGACATCGTAGACCGTGTCCTGCACGTAATAGCGCTCGTTTTTCTCGTTGTATGCTTCCCACAGCACGTTTCTGCCGTCGTTGACGGGATAATCTTCTGTCTCGGTCACGATGCGCAGCGCGCCGTCGCAGGCGGCGATGTCCTCCGGCGCGAGATCGTTGAGCACCTCCTCCGGGAAGCCGAGGCCGAGCAGCTGCTGCCGGACCGCTTCCGTCTGCGCCTGCGTTGACGCGTCCACGGGCTGCCAGTCCATCCGATAGCTGCCGCCGAAGAGATACCCGAGCGTGCAGCCGATGCCCAGCACCGCAGCAATCACGAGCACGAGGCACCGGTCCGTTACCCGCACCGGCCCCGGCGCGATGGCGTATCCGGCCTCGTCCAGCGCGCCGGACAGACGGCAAAGACTGCGGAGGATGAACCCATAGCCGATGAGCATTGCGATCGGCACGACCCATCCGCCGTACTGGACGGCGGCGAGGACGCACACGAGCGCGTACCACACGATCAGCGCGCGCGCGCCGCCGGTCTGCGCGGGCAGGCCCGCCTTTTTCTGCACCGCCAGCAGCCCTCGCCAGAAGCAGAAGTACAGGGCGAGGAGCAGCACCGCGTTTATGACGGTGAGCGCGGCCGTGACGGCGGGCGTGAACACGGCGCTTTGCAAAATCGTTGTATTCAGGACCAGCGTCGCAAAGAAGTACACCGCGCGGATCACGGTGACGGCAAAGCAGCCGCCGAGCCAGCGGTTTTCCCGCCGCAGGGTGCGAAAGCCCAACAGCAGCAGCACCGTGCCGACGGCGGGGAGGATGTAGTTCAGGCACAGGAAGTTCAGAGTGATCGCGCACAGCGCCATGCCGAAGAGGATGCGGTTCATGGCGCGCCGCCACGGCGTCACCTCGGCCACGATCTCCTCCGGCGGCGTGTCGGGGACGCTCCGGGCCAGCATGGCCTCAAAGTCCGCGTCCGTCATGGTCTCCCACGGGCGGTCACACATGGCCCTCACCTCCCAACATCCTGCGCAGCTGCTTTTTCAGGCGATAGAGCCTGCCCTCGACCGCCCGGGCCGTCATGCCCAGCTCGGCCGCGATCTGCGCGGTGGACTGTAAGTAATAGTACTTTCGGTAAAACAGCGCCCGGTCATTCTGCCCGAGCCGTGCGAGCGCATCGTGCAGCGCGGCGCTGCGCTCGGCCCGCAGCATCGCTTCCTCAGGGGAGGCGCCGGGCGCCGGTGTGCCCTCCGGGATGGATTGTACGCTGCTGTGGTGCTGCGCGCTGCGCTGAAAGTTTCGCGCCGTGTTTCGGGTGATCGCCGTCAGCCACGCATTCCAGCTCCCACGCGCCGGGTCAAACTGCGCGATCTTGTTCCACACGCGCAGTGACGCCTCCGACAGGCACTCCTCCCGGTCCTGCGGGTCCGGCAGGATCGGCGCAATGATGTAGCGCATCAGCGGCCCGTAGTGCTGCAGCAGGGCCTCCATGCCGCGCTCGTCTTTTTGCAGCAGCTGCGCGATCATCTCCTGCTCCTGCACGCCATCGCCTCCTCCCGGCTCTGTCTCTACTTCATTATACACGCCCCAACCAAAAAACCCACGCATATTTTTCCGCCTCCGCGCGGGGATAGAAAAACGGTGCCCGGCGGGGATGCCGGGCACCGTCTGTTTTTTTACCTGCGTCTCACACGGGCTTGTTCGAGGTCTTGAGCACGACATCGTGCGCGCCGCCCTCGACGATGCTCACCGAGGACACGAGCGTCAGCCGCGCCTTTTCCTGCAGCTCGCGGATGGTCAGTGCGCCGCAGTTGCACATGGTCGAGCGCACCTTCGCCAGCGTCTGCTGGACGTTGTCCGAGAGCTTGCCGGCGTAGGGCACGTAGGAATCCACACCCTCCTCGAACGACAGCTTCTTGCTGCCGCCAAGGTCGTAGCGCTGCCAGTTGCGCGCGCGGTTGGAGCCCTCGCCCCAGTACTCTTTCATGAGCGTGCCGTTGACGTTGACCTTGTTCGACGGGCTCTCGTCGAAGCGGGCGAAGTAGCGGCCGAGCATCACGAAGTCCGCGCCCATGGCCAGAGCGAGCGTGATGTGGTGGTCGTGCACGATGCCGCCGTCGGAGCAGACGGGCACGTAGATGCCGGTCTCGCGGAAGTACTCGTCGCGTGCGCGGCAGACGTCGATGACGGCCGTCGCCTGACCGCGGCCGATGCCCTTGGTCTCGCGCGTGATGCAGATGGAACCGCCGCCGATGCCGACCTTGACAAAGTCTGCGCCGCACTCGGCGAGGAAGCGGAAGCCGTCGCGGTCGACCACATTGCCCGCGCCGATCTTCACGGTATTGCCGTAGTTCTCACGCACGAAGTCAATGACCTTCTTCTGCCAGACAGAGTAGCCCTCGGACGAGTCAATGCAGAGAATATCCGCGCCCGCCTCAACGAGCGCGGGGATGCGCTTGTGGTAGTCGCGGGAGTTGATGCCCGCGCCGACCAGATAGCGCTTCTGCGCGTCCTGGAGGGCGAGGGGGAGCTCCTTGTGCTCGGCGTAGTCCTTGCGGAAAACGAAGTAGCGCAGGCAGTCGTTCTCATCCACAATGGGCAGGGCGTTGAGCTTGTGCTCCCAAATGATGTCGTTGGCCTTCTTGAGCGTGGTGGAGGAGGGAGCAGTGATGAGCTTTTCGCGCGGCGTCATAAAATCGCGCACCTTGAGGTCTGTGCTCATGCGGCTGACGCGGTAGTCACGGCTCGTGACGATGCCGAGGAGTTTCCCGTTGGGCATGGCGTCCTCAGTGATGGCGACGGTGGAGAAGCCGTTTTTCTCCTTGAGCGCGAGCACATCGGCCAGCGTGTGCTCAGGCGTGAGATTCGAGGCGCTGACGACGAAGCCCGCCTTGCTGCTCTTCACGCGGCGCACCATCTCCGCCTCGCTTTCGATGGACTGCGAGCCGAAGATGAACGAAAGCCCGCCCTCCTTGGCAAGCGCGACGGCGAGCGTGTCGTTCGACACCGACTGCATGATTGCCGAGACCATCGGGATATTCAGGCTGATGGGGCAGTCCTCCTGCCCCTTGCGGTATTTGACCAGCGGCGTTTTGAGCGAAACGCAGTCGGGCACGCACTCCTCCGAGGTGTAGCCCGGTACGAGCAGGTACTCGCTGAAGGTATGAGACGGATCGGGATAGTAATAGGCCATGACTTGCCCTCCTATTTTTTGAAGTAACGCACCGCCGAGGCGAACAGGTGCATATCGTAAGTCCCAGGCACGTTTCGGTAAAGCGCGGGGCCGATGCGCTCGCTGTGCCCCATTTTGCCAAACACCCGCCCGTCGGGGGAGGTGATGCCCTCGATGGCGCAGACGGAGCCGTTGGGATTGAAAGCAGTATCCATTGTAGCATATCCGTCAAGGCCTGCATACTGCGTGGCAATCTGGCCGTTTGCGGCAAGCTGTTCGATCAGCTCCTGCGAGGCGAGAAAACGCCCCTCGCCGTGCGAAATGGGAACGGTGTAAATATCTCCCACCTCTGTTCCCGCAAGCCACGGAGATCGCGTCGAGCACACGCGCGTGCGCACGAGCTTGGACTGGTGGCGGCCGATGACATTGTAGGTGAGTGTCGGGAAGGACTCGTCGGTATCCATGATCCTTCCGTAGGGCACGAGGCCGAGCTTGATGAGCGCCTGGAAGCCGTTGCAGATGCCGAGCATCAAACCGTCGCGCTGCTCGAGCAGCGCCGTCACCTGCTCGCGGACGGCGGCGTTGCGGAAAAACGCGGTGATGAGCTTGGCGCTGCCGTCCGGCTCGTCGCCGCCGGAGAAGCCGCCGGGAATGACGATCATCTGTGCGGTCCTGACGGCAGATGCAAAGCGCTCGACGCTGTCTGCGACATCGGCGCTCGTGAGGTTGCGGACGATGAATTGCTCGGCGTCCGCGCCTGCCTCCGAAAGCGCGCGCTGCGTGTCGTACTCGCAGTTCGTGCCGGGGAAAACGGGGATGAGCGCCTTCGGACGCACCTGCTTGACGGCGGGGGCGACGCGCGTCTTCGTTTCATGGGAAAAGCTCTCGACCGTGCCGCTGTCCCGCGTCTTTGTCGGGTAGACGGCTTCGAGCACGGCGTCGTTCAGCGCGGCAAGCTCTTCGATGGAGGCACTGTCCGCGCCGAGGGCAATGGCCTTTTCCGCTGTGGTGACGCCGATGCGCACGGCGTCGGAGACTTCATCGCTCAGCTCGGCGACAATCGCGCCTGGCATGGGGGCGAACCAGTCAAGCACTGTATTTTCCGCGGCGAAGCCGATCTCGTTGCCGAAGGACATCTTCATCACCGCCTCGGCAAGGCCGTTTTCGACCGCCCACGCACTCACGACCTTGCCCGCGCGCGCAAGCGCGGTGAAACGCTCCCACGCGGCGGTCTGCTGCTCGGGCGTTTTGCCTGCGAAGAGGTAGACGCCGTGGCTCACCGCCTTCAGGTCGGTCGTCAGCAGCTCGCCTTCGAGCAGCGGCGCGATGGCGAAGGAGATGAGCGTCGGCGGCACATCGCGGTCAAGAAAGCTGCCGGACATGGAGTCCTTGCCGCCGATGGCGGCGGCGCTCAGCTCCAACTGCGCGTCCAGCGCGCCGAGCAGCGCCGCGAAGGGCTTGCCCCAACGCGCGGGCTCATTGCGGAGCTTTTCAAAAAATTCTTGCAGGGAAAGATATGCCTTATGATAGTCTGCGCCTGCGGCGACGAGCTTGGCGACCGAGGTATAGACCGCGTCGTGCGCACCGCGATAGGGGTCGGCGCTCAGCGCGTCGGGGTCGCAGCCCCAGGCCATCACGCTGCCCTGCGCAGTCTTCTCGCCGGGGAGGACGGGCAGGAGCGCCGCCATCGCCTGCGCGGGGCTGCGCTGCGTCCTGCCGCCAAAGGGCATGAGGAGCGTCCCCGCGCCGACGGTGGAGTCGAAGCGCTCGACAAGGCCGCGGCGGGACGCGCTCTTGAGGCTGCCCGCCATGCCGCGCAGCGTTTGAGCTGCGGCGGGAGCGGCACATTCCCTCGCGGGGACGGCGACGGAGGCGTGCTTCGTCGCGCCGTTGGTGTCGAGGAAGGCGCGGGAGAGGTCGGCGATCGTCTGTCCGCGCCAGCGCATGACCATGCGGGGGCTTTCGGTCACGACCGCCACGCGGTAGGCCTCTAAGTTTTCCGCCGCGGCAGCGGCGATGAATTTCGCCTCGTTCTCCGGTGCGACGACGACCGCCATGCGCTCCTGCGATTCGGAGATCGCCAGTTCCGTGCCGTCGAGGCCCTCGTACTTCTTGCGCACGGCATCGAGGTCGATGATGAGTCCGTCCGCCAGCTCGCCGACCGCGACGGACACGCCGCCCGCGCCGAAGTCGTTGCAGCGCTTGATGAGGCGCGTGACCGCGCCGTCGCGGAACAGACGCTGGATCTTGCGCTCCTCGGGCGCATTGCCCTTTTGCACCTCGCTCGCCATCGTGGAAAGCGATTTCATATCGTGGCTCTTGGAGGAGCCGGTCGCGCCGCCGATGCCGTCGCGCCCCGTGCGTCCGCCGAGCAGGATGACCACATCGCCCGGCGCGGGACGCTCGCGCACAACGTTGTCCGCGGGCGCGGCGGCGACGACTGCGCCGCATTCAAGGCGCTTGGCGACATAGCCCTCGTGGTACAGCTCCGCGACATGGCCGGTAGCAAGGCCGATCTGGTTGCCGTAGGAGGAATAGCCCGCCGCGGCGGTCTGCGCGAGCTTGCGCTGCGGGAGCTTACCTGAAAGCGTTTCGGCAAGCTCCTTTCTCGGGTCACCGCCGCCCGTCACACGCATTGCCTGATGGACATAGGCACGGCCGGAGAGCGGGTCGCGGATGCAGCCGCCGATGCAGGTGGCCGCGCCGCCGAAGGGCTCGATCTCGGTGGGATGGTTATGCGTTTCATTCTTGAACATCAAAAGCCAGTCCTGCTCCTTGCCGTTCACCACGGCGGGCACATGAATGGAGCAGGCGTTGATCTCCTCGCTCTCGTCGAGCTCGGGGAGCAGCCCGCGGGCTTTGAGCGTCTTTGTGCCGATGGTCGCAATATCCATGAGCGTCTGCGGGCGCTTGGCAGCCCTCTCCGCGCCGTAGACCTCCTCGCGCGCAGCGAGATAGCGCGCGTAGGCGCCCTTGACGGCGTCATCGTCGATGCGGATCTCGTCAAGGTGGGTGGAGAAGGTCGTGTGGCGGCAGTGGTCTGACCAGTAGGTGTCGACCACGCGCAGCTCGGTCACGGTGGGGTCGCGGCGCTCGGTCTCGCGGAAATAGTCTTGCAGCGCCTTGAGGTCGGCAATATCCATGGCAAGCCCCATAGAGGAGAGCAGTGCGGAGAGCCCGGCCTCGTCCATGGCGGTGAAGCCCTCGACGGACGAAACGCACTTCGGATCGGCAAGCTCCTTGGCGAGCGTTTCGGGCTTTTTAAGGCTCGCCTCGCGGCTTTCGACGGGGTTGATGACATAACGCTTGACCGCCTCGACATCGGCATCCGTCAGCGTCCCATAGAGCGCGTAGACCTTCGCCGTGCGGATGCGCGGGCGCTCGCCTTGGCTCAGAAGCTGGATGCACTGCGACGCGCTGTCCGCGCGCTGGTCGAACTGACCGGGCAGGGGCTCGACGGCAAAGACCGCGCAGGCGTCCTGCGTGTCCGCCGCGTCGGACACAAGGTCCAGCGGCGGCTCGGAAAACACGCTCCTGCAGGCATTTTCAAAGAGAGGGGCCTCGATCCCCTCTACATCATAGCGGTTCCAGATACGCGCGGCGCGCAGGCCCTGCACGCCGAGAAAATCGCGGCAGTCCGTCAGCAGCGCCTCGCACTCGGGCGCGAGACCTTGCCGCTTTTCCACATAGGTCCGAAATACCATTTTATCCTCTCTCCTCCCGCGCCGCGAGCGCGGCGCTGCCGATGTCGCCGCGGCAGTATTTGTTGGCAAAATCTACGCCCTCCGCCAGATGGTACGCGTCCTCGACGGCGGCCCTCAGTGTGGGGGCGACGGCGGTGACACCGAGCACGCGTCCGCCCGCGGTCAGGAGCGTATCGCTGTCCTTTTTCGCGCCCGCGACATAGCAGTGCGCGGCGGCCTCTTCGCTCATTGTGATGGGGAAGCCGCTCTCATACTTTTGGGGGTAGCCCTCGGACGCGAGCACGACACAGCAGGCAGAATCAGTCGAAAATTCCACGCTCACATCCGCGAGCGTACCGTTCGTCGTCGCCTGCATGACGGTGAGCAGGTCGCTTTTGAGCAGCGGCAGCACCGCCTGTGTTTCGGGGTCGCCGAAGCGGCAGTTGTACTCCACGACCTTCGGGCCGTTCTTGGTGAGCATCAGCCCGAAATAGAGGCAGCCGCGGAAGGGGCGGCCCTCGGCGCGCATCGCGCGGATCGTCGGCAGGAAAATATTCTCCATGCACTCCGCCGCAATCTCCTTCGTATAATACGGGTTCGGCGCGACCGCGCCCATGCCGCCGGTATTGGGGCCTTTGTCACCGTCGAGCGCGCGCTTGTGGTCCATGGAGGAGACCATCGGCACGAGCGTTTCGCCGTCGGTGAAGCTCAGCACCGAGACTTCGGGACCCTCCATATATTCCTCGATGACGACGCGCGCGCCGCTCTGACCGAAGGTCTTATCCTCGATCATCGCGCGCACGGCGGCCTTCGCCTCCTCAACTGTCTGCGCGACGACGACGCCCTTGCCGAGCGCGAGGCCGTCCGCCTTGACGACGATGGGCGCACCCTCGGCGTCGATGTAGGCACAGGCGGAGGGCGCGTCGGTAAAGACGCGGTATTTTGCGGTGGGAATGTTGTATTTTTGCATCAAGTCCTTTGCAAACGCCTTGCTCGCCTCGATGACGGCGGCCTTTTTGTCAGGGCCGAAGCAGGGGATGCCCGCCTCGCTCAGCGCGTCGACCGCGCCGAGGGCGAGGGGGTCATCGGGCGCGACGACGGCATAATCAATGCCGTGCGCCTTGGCAAATTCGACCTGCGCGGGGATGTCCTTCGCGCCGATCTCACTGACGCAGACCGCGTCGGCGGCGATGCCGCCGTTGCCGGGCAGACAGTAAATTTTCTCGACCGCGGGGTTTTCCTTCAGCTTTTTAATGATGGCGTGTTCGCGGCCGCCGCCGCCGATGACCATGAGCTTCATGGAGAAATTCCTCCTTGCTTAATGATGGAACAGGCGCATACCCGTGAACACCATAGTGATGCCGTATCTGTTTGCCGTCTCGATGACATTGTCGTCGCGGATCGAGCCGCCCGGCTCGACGATGTAGGAAGCGCCGCTCTTGCGCGCGCGCTCGACATTGTCGCCGAAGGGGAAAAAGGCGTCCGAGCCGACGGTCACGCCGCGCTGCTGCGCGAGCCAAGCGCGCTTTTCCTCGCCCGTGAGCGCCTCGGGGCGCTCCTGAAAGACGCGCTGCCACGCGCCGTCGGCAAGCACATCGTCGCACTCGTCGGAGAGGTAGACATCGATAGCGTTGTCGCGGTCGGGACGGCGGATGTCGTCCACGAACGAGAGGGCGAGCACCTTCGGATGGCGGCGGAGATACCAGTTGTCCGCCTTCTGTCCCGCAAGTCGGGTGCAGTGGATGCGGCTTTGCTGGCCCGCGCCCACGCCGATGGCTTGACCGTCTTTCACATAGCAGACGGAGTTGGACTGGGTGTATTTGAGCGTGATGAGGGCAAGGAGCATATCGCGCTTTGCACCCTCGGGCAGGTCTTTATTTTCGGTGACGATGTTCGTGAGCAGGCTCTCATCGATTTTGCAGTCGTTGTGCCCCTGCTCAAAGGTGATGCCGAAAACATCCTTCTGCTCCAGCGGCGCGGGAGTGTAGGCGGGGTCGATCTGCACGATGTTGTATTTGCCGCCCTTTTTCGTCTTTAAGATGGCAAGCGCCTCGTCGCTGTAAGCAGGGGCGATGATGCCGTCGGAAACCTCGTTTTTCAGATACTCGGCGGTGGCGGCGTCGCACTCGTCGGAGAGTGCCGCCCAGTCGCCGTAGGAGCAGAGGCGATCCGCGCCGCGGGCGCGGATGTAGGCACAGGCGATGGGGGAGAGCGCCGTGCCGGGCGCGACGAAATAGACCCTTTTGTCCACCTCGTCGAGCGGCAGGCCGAGCGCCGCGCCCGCGGGGGAGACATGCTTGAAGCTCGCCGCGGCGGGAAGGCCCGTCGCCTCTTTCAATTCGCGCACGAGCTGCCACGAGTTGAAGGCGTCGAGCAGGTTGATGTAGCCGGGCTTGCCGTTGAGAACCGTAAAGGGAAGGGCTGCGCCGTTTTTCATGAAAACGCGCGCGGGCTTCTGGTTTGGGTTGCAGCCGTATTTGAGTTCCAGCTCGTTCATGTCGTCCTCCTCAGTCGCCTGAATTTTTGTTGAACAGCTTCACTTCGCCGTTCACGTTCGCATAAAGGGACACCTTATTGTCCGCGTTGAGCGCCGCCCAGACTTCTTCGGGCGAGGGGACGCTCGCCTCCATCGGCTCGCCGGCAAAGGTGGGCAGGGGGTTTCCGTCCCCCTGATAGGTGCTGATGAAATAGCCCTTGCCCTCGTCGCAGCCTTCGTAGCAGAAGAACTCGCGCAGACAGCGCCCATCCTTACGTTTGAGGATGGACAGCTCGAAGGAGCCGTCCTCGTGCATGATGGCGGAGATGCGCGGCGTCCAGTTCGGCTCGTCCGGCTCGTATTCGCGTGTCATGAGGCCGCGGCGAAAGTCGCCGTGCTGGCAGATGGTGTCGGTCTGGTCGCCGTTCGTCACGACGAGGTCGCGCCCCATCGTGCGCACGGGATGATAGATGATGAGGCTGGGGTCAGAGAGCTTGGCGGGGTCGTGCGCCTCGGTGCGGATGCCGTCCTCGGTCTTGACAAAGACGCGGTTGCGGCTGTTCTCGCTGCGCCCCATGATGAAATAATACACACAGCGGCGTCCGACAAGGATGCCGCGGCCGGGATAAGAGGTCGCCTTTAAAAACTCCAGAAAATCAGTCATTTTTCTGCTCCTTCTCTCTTACGATCTCTGCGCAGACGCGCTCTGCCGCAAGCGGCAGCAACTGCCATTCCGCCTGCTCCATCACACGCCGCTGTATTGTTTCGGGCGTGTCGCTCGGCGCGATCTCCACCGCCTTTTGCAGCAGGATCTCGCCGCCGTCGGGAATTTCGTTGACAAAGTGTACCGTCGCGCCCGTGACCTTCACGCCGCGCGCGAGCGCGGCCTCGTGTACCCTCAAGCCATACATCCCCTTGCCGCAGAAGGCGGGGATCAGGGACGGATGGACATTCAGGATGCGCCGCGGCCACTGCTTTGTAAATTCTGCGCTGAGGATGACCGTAAAGCCTGCGAGGAGAATGAGGTCGATCTTCTGCTCGCGCAGCAGTGCGGAAAGCTCGTTTTCAAACGGCTTCTGCCCGCAGGCGGGCGAGAGCATGCGGGCCGCAACACCCGCGTTTTCCGCCCGCGTGAGCGCATAGGCCCCCGCGCGGGAAGAAACGACCAGCACGATCTCGCCGTGCGGCATTTTTCCGTCGCGCTGCGCGTCGAGCAGCGCCTGCAAATTCGTGCCGCCGCCGGAGACCAGCACGGCGATGCGGGCGCGTGTCAGCATAGCGCCACCTTTTCCTCGCCCGATACGATCTCACCGATAACGCCCGCTTCCTGACCGAGAGAATGCAGCGCGGCGAGCGCCTTATCGGCGCTGTCTCTTGCAGCGACGAGCACCATGCCCGTGCCCATGTTGAAGGTGTTGAACATATCGCGCTCCGAGATGCCGCCCATGCGCGCGAGCAGGGGGAAGATGGGCGGGATGTGCAGCGCTTTCTTTTCGATCTTCGCGCACAGGCCGTCGGGAATGCAGCGCGGAATGTTCTCATAAAAGCCGCCGCCAGTGATGTGGCTGATGCCGCGGACATCGGCGGCCTCAACGGCCGCTAACACAGGACGGACATAGATCTTCGTCGGGCGCAGCAGCTCCTCGCCGAGCTCGCAGCCCAGCTCGCCATAATACTGCCCGAGGTCGGCGTTCTCCACATCGAACACCTTGCGCACGAGCGAGTAGCCGTTGGAGTGCAGTCCGCTGGAGGGCAGCGCGATGACCACATCCCCCGGCTGCATTTTGTTCTTGTCCAGAATTTTGTCACGGTCCACGACGCCCACGGCAAAGCCCGCAAGGTCATAGTCGTCCGGCTTCATCGTGCCGGGGTGTTCAGCGGTCTCGCCGCCGATGAGCGCGCAGCCCGCGCGCACACAGCCCTCGGATACGCCCGAGACCAGCGACACGACCTTTTCCGGGATGTTCTTGCCGATGGCGATGTAGTCGAGGAAGAACAGCGGCTTCGCCCCGCAGCAGATAATGTCGTTGACGCACATCGCCACGCAGTCGATGCCGACGGTGTTGTGACGATCCA